>Ga0307929_1000917_pt1 | contig 25606 bp, 25 predicted proteins | sample AceLakmetage1330_FD_203160 | JGI IMG/M metagenome (GOLD analysis project Ga0307929, IMG submission 203160) | Saline water microbial communities from Ace Lake, Antarctica - #1330 | ecosystem: Environmental > Aquatic > Non-marine Saline and Alkaline > Saline | place: Antarctica: Ace Lake...
GAACGCTGAGATTAAAATGCTGACCGACGGCGGAATAACAATTTTCAATGCCTGGGGCAAAATGATCAATCGCATGGTTTGAGGATAGTTTAACCCAATGGACTCGGCAGCCTCAAATTGGCCCGTACTCATGCCCTGCAGTCCGCCCCTGACCACCTCTGCTATATACGCCGCCGTAAACAGAATAATGGCGACCTGGGCCCGTAAAATACCGCTGATGGAGACACCCTCGGGAAGGAACAAGGGAAAAACAACCGATGACATGAACAAAAGGCTGATGAGGGGGACACCGCGGATCAGTTCGATATAAAAAACGCTGAAAGTTTTTATCACCGGCAGATTGGACTGCCGGCCAAGGGCCAGGAGTATCCCCAGAGGATATGCTGCGGCCAAACCAAAGACAGACAGCAGCAAGGTCAGTATCAAGCCGCCCCATTTTCCGATTTCAACGGGTTCCAGCGTAAAAATGCCTCCCCGGAGCAACCCCCCCATGACCACCAAAGCGATCAGCCAGGCATACCCAAGATAGGGATTCCAATAGCGTCGATTACGGCTGATAAACAGCATGGCGACAAGTAAAACGATGGCCGTGATGGGACGCCATAGGATATGCTGGGGGTAAAACCCGAATAAAATAATTTTATAGTTGGAGGTGATGACGGACCAGCATGCCCCGGTTGCCTCCCTGCAGTTTGCATCTGGGTGCCAGCAGGCATCTAAAAACGCCCATTTAATAAAAGGAAGGACTGAAAACCACAATATACCCAGAATAATCAGCGTAAGGATGGTATTGCCAGGACTGCTGAGCAAATTTCCCCTTATCCATCCGATGACCCCTACGCTTGAAATCGGTGGTTTTACGACACTCTTATGATCGATATTTGCATGTGTTTCCATAATAACCTAAAGGATCACCTTTCTACCAGTTTCGTTTTTTTGTTGTACCAATTCATAAAGGCTGAAGTTGATAGGCTGAAGAAAAGATAAACAATCATGATCAACATCACCCCTTCGATGGCCTGGCCTGTCTGATTGATGGCAGTCCCTGCAACAGAGACAAAATCCGGATATCCAATGGCAACCGCAAGAGAACTGTTTTTTGTCAAATTGAGCATCTGGCTGGTGAGGGGCGGAATAATAACCCGTAATGCCTGGGGCAGAATAATCAGATTTAATAGTTGCCCGGGTTTTAAACCGATGGCCATGGCCGCCTCGGTTTGGCCCTTGGAAACAGCCTGGATGCCGGCACGAACGACTTCTGCGACAAATGCTGCCGTATATAATACAAGCCCCAGTAGAAGGGCGGCAAATTCCGGGCTGACAGCAATCCCTCCCTTGAAATTAAATCCCTTTAACACCGGCACACTCATCTGGGTTGGTGAACCGCCCGCAAGCCAGCACGCAAAAGGAAATCCAAGAACGAGAAGAATGGATACCTTGATAATCGGGAAAATCTCACCCGTGGCATCCTGCCGTTTCTTTGCCCATCGTTTAATAAAGAAAATAAGAATGGCCGCAAGGAGGACGGCAAGGGCCATATATTTATAAACAGGATGGGCTGATGGGATGCCGAAAATCAGCCCCCGATTGCACAGAAACAACCCATCAAAGGGATTAATAGCTTGTCTGGGGGAGGGCAGCATCTCGTAGAAAAAGGCATACCAGAAAAAAAGCTGCAAAAGAACGGGAATATCCTGGAAAAATTCAATATACCCTGCTGCACATTTATTGACCAACCAGTTTTTCGATAATCGGGCAATCCCTAAAAAAGTGCCCAAAACAACGGTCAAAAGAATGCCGATAAATGATACCAGCAGCGTGTTTAAAAAACCAACAGAAAGGGCCTTTAAGTATCTGTCTGCTGCTGAGTATTCAATCAGGGATTCACCGATTTCAAAGGCAGCCTCTTTGTTTAAAAAGTCAAACCCGGTGGCGATGTTTTGATTTGCAAGATTGGTCATGGTGTTGGAGACCAGGTACCAGGCGACAAAAGCAAATAAAAGAGCCGCCCCGATCTGATAAATAATAGCGCGTTTATCAGGATCATACCAGAACGAAATATTTTCTGAACTTTTAATCTTCATAACTTTATTCAATATACTCTTTCACAGTACGTTAACAATCGGTACGTTAAAAATAGGTACGTTAAAAAGTATGGTGCAATTTGCATTGCACCATACTTGATTCAAAGATATGTATTATTTGAATGGAGGAGAATACATCAATCCACCGTCTGTCCAGAGAGCGTTAAGTCCTCGTTCAATACCGAGCTGAGTATTTACGCCAACGTTTCTTTCAAAAACTTCGCCATAGTTGCCCACCATTTTAACAATATTGTAAGCAAATTTCTCATCAATACCAAGGGATTTACCATTCCCTTCGCTAACGCCTAAAAATCTTTTCACTTTGGGATCATTGCTCTTGAGCATTTTGTCAACATTCTTGGACGTAATGCCCAATTCTTCAGCGTTGATCATGGCCAGCACAGAATAGTTTACAATATCTTTCCATTTATTGTCTCCATGCCTTACAGCAGGCGCCAGTGGTTCCTTGGAGATAATATCGGGAAGGATTACATAATCTTTGGCATTGGGGGCAACAGCACGGGTTCCTGCAAGCTGGGATGCATCAGAGGTCAAGGCATCACACCGGCCTGCAAAAAAGGCCTTGGCAAGTTCGGCAGTGTTTTCAATCACAACCGGATTCATTTTTATACCATTTGTTCTGAAGAAATCAGCCGCATTCATTTCCGTGGTTGTTCCGGGAAGAACACAGATAGAAGCGCCGTCCAGCTCTTTTGCACTTTTTACACCCAGGTTTTTGCGAACAAGGAACCCCTGGCCGTCGTAGTAATTAACAACACAAAAATCAAGGCCCAACTGGGAATCACGACTCAGGGTCTGGGTACAATTTCTGAAAAGAACATCGATTTCACCGGACTGCAATGCGGTAAATCTTGTTTTGGCTGTCAGCGGAGTAAATTTTATTTTATCAGGACTGCCGAAAACGGCAACGGAAACAGCTCTTGCACAATCAACATCAAGCCCTTTCCATACGCCGTTTTCATCGGCTTTACCAAATCCGAACAGACTGCCGTTAACACCGGCCTGAATATACCCCTTGGCCTTAACATCTGTCAATGTGTCTGCCATGGCAAATGTGGACATGCAAAGGACGGTGAGACAAACAGCTAACACTTTTACAAATTTCATGAATACTTCCCTCCGGTTAATTTGTTAATAATGCTGAATAATTCATTAAAAATTATTCATTCGTTGATTAATAAATAATTATCTGAAACGCTGCTTCTAACGGCATACTATATTCTTCAAGACAACGCAAGGTTTCAAGCAGTCTGTTTTTAAAAAAACAACAATATCTTTGAGACACACTCCTGGAGTATCTCCGGTAGCCTCAAAAAAATTTATTCGCCCATTTTCTCAAACCGCGCCACCTGCTCCCTGTAATAGGATTGTTTTTCTTTCGCCAGGGACAGGGCTTCTTTTGCCGCCTCAATTGCCTGCGCCTTTCTTTTGTTTAAGGCCAGGGCCTCGGCATAGGTATCCAGGACAAAGGCCTCCCGCTTAAGTAAAACAGCCTGGGAGGCGAGTTCAATGGCTCTTGGGGCATCCCTGAATTTTTCATCCGGGCAGGTGGCAAACAGCCAGGCAAGATTATTCAGGGCATGAATATTTTTAGCGTCAATTAGAATCACATTTTCATAGGCAGCCCTAGCCTTGCCATAGGCCTTATCATTGTAGTGATAATCTCCCACAACCGCATATATGTCTGAATTCTCCGGATCTACCTCCAATTGCTGGAAGAGTATTTCCCTGGCAACATACTTTTCAAACGCTTCCTTTGCGCCACCATAGCTGAGACTATACCCTGTGTAAAACAGGGCAAGGACCAATAAAAGATACCCTATCATCATTTTTTTCACCCGCCTGTGATGACGGGCGATCAACATAGGGGATTCCTGGCATTGTTCCAGAAACCGGATTCTTTCACCGATTCCAAAATGATGCCAGTTCGGTTTGTCAATGGACTGCCGGCTCAAGGAGGCTATCTTATAAAAGGTAGAGATTAGGGAAGTTGCATCCCGTTGAAATCCATATACATGAATATCTGCCTGGCGCTCAAAATTGCGCATAAAAAACCCGAACACAAACCTGAAATACATCACAAAAAAACCAATCAACGATAGACAGATGAGGACTGGGTAGACATCACCTTTATCGATTCCCAACAAAGAGAATCCCTGGTAAACCGGACCTGCAATATAAAGCAGGAGTATCATGGGTTCAAAAAAAACAAAATTACATCCAATAAACCCGGCAAAAAAGAAGAGATAAAAAAGCATATGATATCGTTGAACATGACCAATTTCATGGAGAATAACCGCATCAAGTTCATCGTCATCCAGGGCATCCATCAGGGCTGGTGTAACCAAAATATACCGGAATCGCCCCACAAGCCCCATGACACCGGCGGTGATCATGCTGCCGCCAAAAAGCTCCCATTTTAAGATATCCGCATAATCCAATCCGGCCCTCGTGCAGGTTGCTTCAATGCGGGCCCTGTAAGCCCCCGGTTCAAGGGAGGTACACCCCCAAAGTTTTTTTATCAGAACCGGCCCAAAAACAGAAACAAGAATCAAAAATGTCAGAATATAAACAATTTCACCGGAAGTTGTATTAAAATAGGTTCGAACAGGCCCAGGGGGCAAAAACTGAATCAAATCAGCAAACAACGACAGACAAAACCAGGGAAGCAAGGCGGGCAGGGAAAATGAAATATTTGAACCGACAAAACTCTTTTTGGTCAGATTTCTGGGGAAATATCGTTTTTGAACCCCATAGGCTGCATTCCAGATAATCACCAGGTAAGAAAGAAAGAGTCCCAGGAACAAAACAGCGGCAAGGGTGGGGATACGGGCAAACAACCAGACATCTGCAAAAAAAAGAGGGAGCCTGAACACATAAATATTGGCAGCAAAAAGCATTAACGCCACCATGGACAATTTTGAAATTGCCCTGTTAATGGAATGGTCCAGCCCGAAAAAAGACCCTTTGTCACCCCTTTGGGCGAGCCTTTTAAACCATGCATAGCAGATCACAGCAAATACAGCCGCAGATATCAGGCTGTAATAAAGGTTATTTGGGTTGAAATTTTTGGTTTTATCAAAAAGTTCAAAAGAGGCATAGATCAAAAGGGCGATCAGAAAATATAAAAAATTTGAAAACACGAGAAAATTTCCTTAACTGATAATGCCGTAATCGGCAAACATGCTTAACACCATCCAGGATTTAACATCAAATTTAAGACCCGGTTTTGAGATCAATCCTTTGGCCGCTTCTCGGGAAAGCAGTATCACCTCAATTTCCTCGGACATCTCGTTGAATTCATTGCTGGGGGTTCCTTCACATTCAACAAACAAAAGGCTGATGGTTTCATCTGTCATCCCCGATGAGGAATAAATGGAGGGACTTTGTTTCAAAACCCGGGTGATTGCCAGGCCTGTTTCTTCAAGAAGTTCGCGTTCCCCTGCCTGGACAATAGTTTCTCCTTTGTCCACAAGGCCTGCGGGAAATCCATACTGACAACCGCCCAGAGCGACCCGAAACTCCTTGATAATCACTAATTTTTCCGCTTGCCGATGAAAGGGGACCACGACCACGGCATCCGCACCCACCTTCTCCTGGTTCAAGGGATCGGGATCTTGAGACCGGGATGCAAACACCCAGTTTTTAATATTTTTTGCCCGATCCCTGTATTGAATGGAAAACAGGTTCACATGTTTGCAGTCGGTTATTTTTTCTATCTGGCAGATTTCCATCCCAACTCCTCCATCCCAATTCCTCCATCATAACGCCTTTGCCCCACGGGTTACCGTATTATGATAAGCATTGAAAACACAAAATACCACCCAAAGGCAATGACTGTTGCAAAGAAGTCAAAAAATTACAAGAAATTTTAATTGATAACCATATATTGTGATAAATTATCAACACCGGGAATAAATTTTGCTTATCTTAAACATGAACTGCTTATAAAAGGATTAAATCCAAAGGAACGGAAAAATATGAAAATTTTAAAAGGAGACCTGATTTCGCTGGCCCTGTCAGGCAAGTTTGATGTTATCATCCACGGGTGCAATTGTTTTTGCAGCATGGGTGCGGGCATTGCACAACAGATAAAAAAGAGTTTTCCCCTTGCCTTTCATGCAGATCTTGAAACCGAGTCAGGGGACAGGGCAAAGCTTGGAACCTATTCAAGGGCAATCGTTAAGATCAGCGGGACCCCCCTGACAATCATAAACGGATATACCCAATACCACTATTCAGGGCCCCATGTGCTGGCAGATTATGATGCAATTGCGGCCCTGTTTTCCCGGGTCAAAAGGGATTTTTCAGGAAAAAAAATAGGGTATCCACGGATAGGCGCCGGCCTTGCAAAAGGAGACTGGAAAAAGATAAGTGAGATTATCGATTCCCAACTTGCAGGAGAAAATCACACATTGGTTAAATATTTGAGTTTGCAAAAATAGTGTTTTTGACATAAAATCATGATTTAAAAAATTAATTTTATTACCAGGTAGGCAAACTATTATGATCAAGGTAGGCATTGCAGGCGCATCAGGCTATACAGGAGTAGAACTTGTCAAATTGATTTCCAACCACCCCCAGGCCCGGTTGGAAGCAATTACTTCCAGCAGTTACAAGGGAAAGCCACTAACAGATATCTTCCCATCCATGCGCGGTTTTGAATCCCTCATTTGTGAAGATCTGGATGCACGCGCACTCGCAAACCGGGTGGACGTCATGTTTCTTGCCCTGCCTCATAAGGTTTCCATGGCATATGCAGCGCCATTAATAGAGCAGGGAATTAAAGTTATTGACCTGTCTGCTGATTTCAGATTCAGCGACCCTGCTGCCTATGAAAAGGCCTACCAGCCACATACTGCCAAGGATCTTCTAGCCCAAAGTGTTTATGGTCTGTCTGAAATCTACCGGGACCAGATTAAGACAGCCAGAATCATTGGAAACCCCGGATGCTATCCCACCACAATTCTTCTGGCCCTGCTCCCCCTTGTCAGGGAGAAACTCATACACCTTGAAGGGATCATCTCCGATTCTAAATCCGGTGTCAGCGGAGCCGGCAGATCCCTTTCTCTGACAGCCCACTATTGTGAGGCAAACGAATCCTTTGCCCCTTACAAAATAGGAAACCATCGGCATACCCCGGAGATAGAGGAAATTTTAAGTATCCATGCCGAAGAAAAGGTCAAAATCACCTTTGTACCACATCTGGTACCGGTTACAAGGGGAATGGTCTCCACAATTTATGGGCAGGCCGCCCCATCTGTCTGCCTTAAAGATATTCGTCTGGCATACCGAAAATGGTATATAGAAGAACCCTTTGTCCGGCTGCTACCCGACGGATGTTTTCCTGCCATGTCCCATGTCAGGGGAACCAATTGCTGTGATATTGGATGCCATTTTGATACAGACACAGGTAGAATCATCCTTGTCTCTGCCATTGATAACCTGTTAAAAGGTGCTGCAGGGCAAGCCGTTCAAAATATGAACATCATGTTTGGGCTGGCCGATGAAACTGGTTTGGATTATGTTCAGACCCCCTTGTAATGGGGGTCAGGCTTGCGTTGTTGCGCTTTTAACAAAAGCGCAACAACGCAAGCCTGACCCCTTCCACAAACATTGTGCTTGACAACCATTAATTATCTAACTAAGAAAGTGATAATGAAAAAAAGAATAAATATTTGGTTTCATTCCGGTTCAAATTCCGATATCAAGGAGATCTCCATTCACAAGCTAGGGGTGTTATTTTTCATCCTTGTTGTCATGGGGGCCGGGGCAAGTCTCGCCTATCTGGGATATGACTATCATCGTCTAAAGACCACATCGTTTAAGAACAATGCCCTGACACAGACCATTGATTCATACCGCACTGACATCCACAACCAGAGGGAGCAAATTCAGGCTTTTGCTAAAAATATTGAAGTTCTCAAAAAACAAGTATACAATCTTTCAAAACTGGAAGGCAAAGTCAGGCTGATTGCCGACATTAAAAAATCAGGAGGATCTTCGGGTTTCATCGGTATTGGCGGGATTCCGGAAAATGACCTTGAACAGAATATCCCCCTCGAGAACAGACACAACAACCTGATCCGGAAAATGCATGAACAGGTAAGCCAGACCACTTTGGCTGCCAAACAACAGGTACTTAATTTTGAAGATCTCATCAAACACCTTGAGAAAAAAAAGAATTTTCTGGCATCAACCCCATCCATCAGACCGGTTGACGGCTGGATCACCTCCAAGTTCGGATACCGGAAATCGCCTTTCACAGGGAAAAGGACCTTTCATTCAGGTCTTGATATTTCAAACAAGACAGGGACCAAAATCATCACAACTGCAAACGGTAAGGTTTCCTATGCAGCCCCTAAATCACATTTTGGCAATCTGGTTATTATTGACCATGGATATGGCAGGGTAACCAAATACGGCCACCTGGAAAAAATCCTGGTCAAACCGGGTCAACGTGTAAAAAGAGGGGATGTTATCGCCACTTTAGGCAACACCGGCAAAAGCACCGGTCCCCATGTTCACTATGAGGTTCGCATCAATGGTGTTCCCACCAACCCGCAGAAATATATTCTTAATTAGCCCCTGTCCCACTTTTGCTGAGTCCCCCCCCATCAAAAGAATCAATTTATTTTAATTTTTTGTTTTATTTTCCTGATTAATGCTTATATATTTTACAAAGAAAATTTAAATGGCAACATACTTAACCCTATTATAACTTATGAACAGGTAAAATTTAAATGGTACTCAAATTTTTCACAAAGGTCTTTGGCTCCAGCAATGACCGGCTATTAAAAACGCTTCAGCCCATTTTAGATAAAATCAACCTTCTTGAACCCCAGATGCAGTCACTGTCCGATGAACAGATGCCCCAAAAAACCCAGGAATTCAAGGAGCGGTTTAAAAACGGCGAAACCCTGGATGATATTTTGCCGGAAGCCTTTGCCCTGGTAAGGGAAGCCTCTGTCAGAATCCTTGGCATGCGCCATTTTGATGTGCAGCTCATTGGCGGAATTACCCTCCACCAAGGCACCATTGCTGAGATGAAAACAGGAGAAGGCAAAACCCTGATGTCCACCCTTCCGGCTTATTTAAACGCAATTTCCGGCAAAGGGGTTCACATTATTACGGTCAATGACTACCTGGCCCGGCGGGATGCCGACTGGATGGCCAAAATTTATAATTTCCTCGGCTTGAGCGTCGGGGTGGTTCTCCATGGGTTGGACGACCAGGAAAGAAAAGAGGCCTATGGCGCGGACATCACCTATGGTACCAACAATGAGTTCGGGTTTGATTATCTGAGGGACAACATGAAATTTGAAAGGGAAAACCTTGCCCAGGGCGACCTCAACTTTGCCATTGTGGATGAGGTGGACTCTATTCTCATTGATGAGGCAAGGACGCCTTTGATCATTTCAGGCCCGGCTGAAAAATCCACCCATTTTTATACCCAGGTTAATACCATTATCCCGGCCTTCAAACCAGAAATAGACTATACCCTGGACGAAGAATCCAAAAGCGTCTCTCTCACAGAGGAAGGAATTGCCAAGGGAGAAGAGCTCTTGTCGGTGGATAACCTATATGATCCCGCCAACATTGAGATGCTCCATCATGTCAACCAGGCCCTGAAGGCCCACACCCTGTTCAAGCGGGATACCGATTATATTGTAAAAAATGATCAGGTGGTGATTGTGGATGAGTTTACCGGACGGTTGATGACGGGAAGGCGATACAGCGAAGGCTTGCACCAGGCACTTGAGGCAAAGGAAAACGTTAAAATTGAAAATGAAAATCAGACCCTTGCCTCCATTACCTTTCAAAACTTTTTCAGGATGTATGACAAACTGTCCGGAATGACAGGCACCGCAGAGACAGAAGCCCCTGAGTTCAAAAAAATATATGATCTGAATGTTCTGGTAATCCCCACCCATCAACCCATGGTCCGCAAAGATTTTCCCGACCTGATTTATAAGACCCCGACAGAAAAATACAATGCCGCCATCCAAGAGATCATACAGCTTCATAAAAAAGGTCAGCCCGTGCTTGTGGGAACCATTTCCATTGACGTCTCCGAAGATCTGAGTAAAAAACTCAAGAAACGAGGGGTTCCCCACACGGTCTTGAACGCCAAGCACCATAAGGAAGAGGCAGAAATCATCGCCAATGCAGGGCAGAAAGGGGCCGTGACCATTTCCACCAACATGGCTGGCCGTGGTACAGATATCAAACTTGGAGACGGGGTCACGGACCTTGGAGGACTGCATATCCTGGGCACCTCCCGCCATGAATCCCGACGAATTGACAACCAGCTTCGGGGTCGTTCCGGAAGGCAGGGAGACCCGGGCAGTTCACGGTTTTATCTGTCCCTTGAAGACGATTTACTCAGAATATTCGGCGGAGATAGAATCCATGCCGTCATGGACCGCCTGGGAATTGAAGAAGGGGAACATATTGAACACACCTTTATTTCCAAGGCCATTGAAAATGCCCAGGCAAAGGTGGAAGGCCACAACTTTGAGATCAGAAAGCATTTGCTTGAATATGATGATGTCATGAACCAGCAAAGGGAAGTCATCTACCGACAGCGACGCCAGGCGTTGCAGGAAGACAATTTAAAATCTGTCATCCTGGAAATGATCGAGGATAAGGCCTATGAACTGGTAAATGAATTTTCCGATGAAAAAACCCCCATTAAAGACTGGGACATGGGAGGCGTTGAATCGGGGGCAAAAAAGTTATTTGGTTTTCCCGTTGATTTGACACTGGCTGTGCGAGAAAACCAGGACCGGGACCAGGTGTCTGACGTTATCTTTGAATTGGCCAAAGACCATTACCTTGAAAAAGAAACTCTCATCGGAGAAGAGCAGATGCGGCAACTGGAACGGTTTATTGTCCTTCAGACCGTTGACACCCGGTGGAAAGAGCATTTGTTGTCCATGGATCATCTAAAAGAAGGCATCGGGTTGAGGGGATATGCCCAGCAGGATCCCTTGCGGATCTATAAAAAGGAAGGGTTTGACATGTTCCATGGCCTCATGGAAATGATCAAGGAAGAGGTGGTGGATATCTTGTTTAAAATTCAGATAACCGGTGCACCTCGTGTGGAGGAGATAAAGCAAAAGGAGCAGCAGAACCTGACCTTTTCCCACTCCGATGAATCCACCGTGAAAAAACCCGTGAAGCGGAGCCAGGAAAAAGTCAACAGAAACGATCTTTGCCCCTGCGGCAGCGGCAAGAAATATAAAAAATGCTGTATGCCCTAGGAGAAAAATATGACATCCACGGATTCAACAACAAAAACAGGGATCTCATCAAAATCCAAAGAAGATCATCCGCCCATGTATAAAGTCCTTCTGCACAATGACAATTATACGACCATGGAATTTGTAGTGAAAATTCTTGTTACGGTTTTTGGAAAATCACTTGAAAAAGCAAACCAAATAATGCTTAATGTACATAATAAGGGAAAAGAAGTGTGTGGGATTTATCCTTTGGAGATTGCAGAAACAAAAATGGAAACCGTACACAACCTGGCAAGCAACAAGGGGTTTCCCTTAAAAAGCACAATGGAAAAGGAGTAGCATCATGATCAGCAAAGAACTCAGTACAGCCCTCGGTTTTGCCGTACGGGAAGCAAAAAAAAGAAGGCATGAATATGTATGTGTAGAACACGTTCTTTACGCCATCCTTAACCATGAAACCGGTTTGGAAACCATTGAGAAATGTGGGGGGAGCCCAAATCAGATAAAAGATGAACTGGAAAAATTTTTTGATGAAAAACTCACCAAAATAGAAACCAAAGATGAATATGTTCTCCAGCAGACCATAGGGTTCCAGCGAATGATACAACGGGCCATCAACCATGCCAGATCCGCTGAAAAAAGTGAGGTGAACCTTGGGGACATTCTTGCTTCCATCTTCCAGGAAAAAGACTCCCATGCGGCCTTCTACCTGGAATCCGAAGGGATCACCCGGTTGGACGTGCTCAAATACATTTCCCATTCAAGCGAACCTGATAAAAAGTCCAAAAGCAGCCAGGACCTTTCCCAAAGGATGTTTCCCCAGGCAAATCCCAAGCCCAAGCGTCAGCAGAAAAAAGATCCCCTTGAAGCCTTTACCACCGACCTGTTAAAAAAGGCTGTGGACAATAAAATCGACCCCCTCATCGGCCGTGGAAATGAAATGGATAGGGTGATGCAGGTGCTCTGCCGCAGAAGAAAGAATAATCCCATACTGGTAGGAGACCCGGGCGTTGGCAAAACCGCCATTGCAGAAGGACTTGCCTTAAGAATCCATGCCAATCAGGTGCCGGATCTGTTGGAAAACTGTGAACTGTTTTCCCTGGACATGGGCACCCTTCTTGCCGGGACCAAATACCGAGGAGATTTTGAACAGCGGCTCAAGGACGTGATCAATGCCCTGGAAAAGAAAGAAAATGCCCTGCTCATCATTGATGAAATTCACACGGTTATAGGTGCCGGGGCAACCACCAGCGGTTCAATGGATGCCTCAAATATTCTCAAACCGGCCCTTTCTTCAGGTGATATCAAGTGCATCGGTACCACCACCTATGAAGAATATAAAAACCATTTTGAAAAAGACCGGGCCTTTTCAAGACGATTTGAAAAGATTGAAGTGGCCGAACCCAGTGTGGATGAGACCTGTGAGATTTTAAAGGGACTTCGTCCCTATTATGAAGCGCACCATGGTCTGAAGTATTCGGATCAAACCATAGAGGCGGCTGCCTATCTGTCTGACAAATATATCAATGACCGGCTGCTGCCGGATAAGGCCATTGATGTGATGGATGAAACCGGCGCTTATCTTCGGCTTAAGGGCGCTGGCAAACGAAAGAACGTCAGCACCAAAGATATTGAAACCATTGTGGCAAAAATTGCAAAGGTACCTGTCACCTCTGTGACATCAACGGACAGGGCCAATCTTGAATCCCTGCCGGAGAGACTTTTCAAGGTTATCTACGGCCAGGATGACGCCATAACCACACTAACCACCGCCATCAAACGCTCCCGGGCAGGCCTTGGTGCACCAGACCGGCCCATTGGTTCCTTTTTGTTCATGGGCCCAACCGGTGTGGGAAAAACAGAAGTGGCCAAACAGCTGGCAGCCAATATGGGGATTGAATTTTTAAGATTTGACATGAGCGAGTTCATGGAAAAACACGCGGTGTCAAGGCTCATCGGTGCTCCTCCCGGCTATGTGGGATTTGAACAGGGCGGTATTTTAACCGACAGTATTCGAAAACATCCCCACTCAATCCTGCTGCTGGATGAAATTGAAAAAGCCCATATGGATCTGTATAATATCCTGCTCCAGGTCATGGATTATGCCACCCTGACCGATAACAACGGCAAGTCAGCCGATTTTCGAAACGTGATTCTTATCATGACCTCAAACGCCGGGGCCAGGGAAATGGATGCCAACAATATTGGATTTGGTTCCCAGACCGCCCAGACAGATTCCAAAGGACTAAAGGCCGTTGAAAAAACCTTTAGTCCTGAATTTAGAAATCGCCTGGACAATATTGTTCAGTTCAATCATTTGTCTAAAAAAGTCATGGAAATGATCGTGGACAAAAACATGGGGGAACTGAAAACCATGCTGAAAGCAAAGAAAATTTCCTTAAGTTATTCTGCCAAGGCCCGCACCCATCTTGCTCTCAAGGGATATGATCCCAAATTTGGAGCCAGACCCCTGGCCCGGTTTATTCAAACAACCATAAAAGACAAGCTCACCGATGAAATTCTTTTTGGCAAACTTGAAAAAGGAGGAAAACTTTCCATCGGCCTGAAGAATGATGCGTTGACCTTTTCTGTAAAATAACTAAATGCCCATTTTCAGGTTATCAGAAAGAATCGAATTTCCGCCTGCACGGCTTGCAAGATCCGACGGACTTCTGTGTATTGGGGGAGACCTTTCTTTGGCGAGACTGCTGCTTGCCTATCAAAATGGTATTTTCCCCTGGTTTTCGGAAAAGGAACCCCTGTTATGGTGGTCTCCGGACCCCCGGCTGGTATTGTTTCCCAAGACCATTAAAATTTCTCGAAGCCTGAAAAAAAAAATCAACAAAACCCCCTTTCGGATCACGGTGGACAATGCCTTTGAACAGACCATTGTCTCATGTGCCCAGCCAAGACGGGACAAGTATGAAGGAACATGGCTCGTGGAGGATATGATAGAGGCCTATATCCAACTCCACAAACACGGATATGCCCATTCCATTGAGACCTGGCAGGGAAATGATTTGGTTGGCGGCCTATACGGGGTAACCTTGGGAGGATCTTTTTTTGGAGAATCCATGTTCAGTCGTGCCAGTGATGCCTCAAAAATTGCCCTGACAGCCCTTGCAACTCTTTTAAATGCCAAAGGGTTTGATATGATCGACTGCCAGGTAACCACCCGCCATCTGCTCAATATGGGGGCAGTTGAAGTTTCCAGGGAGACATTTCTTAACGCCTTAACCCCTTCTGTCACCAGACAAATGAACCCTGATATTTGGGATCCTTGCCATCTTTTGGATCCCCTTCCCGTAAAAAAAAGTTGCCTATGAACTGGTGGCAGGAATTACCCTATAAGATCAGCCCCTATTTATTTCAAATCAACGGGTTTCAGGTGCGATACTACAGCCTCATGTATATTGCGGCCTTTGGCAGCGTCTATTGGCTAGTGGCATACCGGCTCAAAACCGAACCCTGGCACCTTTCCAGGGAGCTCGTACATGATTTTTTTGTGTGGGCAGCTGTGGGCGTTATTCTCGGCGGCAGACTCGGTTATGTGGTGTTCTATAATTTCCCCTATTTTCTGGACCACCCTTTGGAAATTTTTCTACCCTTTGATCTTTCCAATGGATTTAAATTTACCGGTATTTCCGGAATGTCTTTCCACGGAGGCCTTCTGGGGGTTGTGATGGTATTTTTTCTCTATTGCCGAAAACACAAGATGAATATTTGGAATTTTTCCGATTTGATATGTCCGGCTGTACCCCTGGGATACACCTTTGGCAGGCTTGGAAATTTTTTCAATGCCGAGCTGTTTGGAAGAGCAACCACCCTGCCCTTTGGGATGTACTTTCCCACCGACACCACCCATACCCTGCGCCATCCCTCCCAACTTTATGAAGCTTTTTTCGAAGGCATCCTCCTGTTTATAATTTTATGGTCCGTCAAACGCCACCCGAAAACAAAACATCGCATATTTGCTTTATACCTTATGGGGTATGGCTTCATCCGTTTCATCATTGAATTTGTCCGGCAACCTGACCCCCATTTAAATTATCCCTGGTTCATCTTCACCATGGGACAGCTTTTGTGTGCGGCAATGATGGCCTCAGGTATTGTACTTGTGTTTTTACAACGCAGAAGTCCCCTAAAATCACCTTGACAAAAATGGTTTCATTATCATTGTTCTTAACAATATAAACCCCTTTGGGAGAAAAAACATGCTCTTGCGACTTTTTTTATGTTTTACCCTCATCCCGGTAATTGAGCTTTACCTTTTAATAAAGGTGGGGACGGTCATTGGCGGCTTCAACACCATCTTAATTGTCATCTTGACCGGGTTTGCCGGTGCCTGGTTAGCCCGCATGGAAGGTCTGAACACCATGTTAAAGGTCAGGCGGAATCTTGACCAGGGCATTATGCCAGCAGAAGATCTCATGGATGCCCTGATCATCGTCATCGCAGGACTTGTCCTCATTACCCCGGGATTGATGACAGATGCATTCGGTCTGATGCTGCTTTGGCCGGTGACCCGGAATGCATTCAAACGGTTTTTAAGGAAAAAATTTGACGAGCTGAAGTCCAAGGGAGATATCAATATCACCCGGTTTCATTAATTTTATATTATTGTCCCGATTTTATCCTGCCCCATAAAGGAGAAGACCTTTGTTTAATATAATGATTGAATCCATCCTTGCGATAGGGTACCCTATCGAGGTTAAACAAGGACACCCAAAGGAAGCCCTGGAATATGACAAGGTTTTTTTTAATGGTTTTAGCTAAAAGGACTAAATGGACGTAAAAACCCAAATTCTTAAAATGGTGCAGAAAAGGGAGAGTGATATCCCAACGCTCCCCGTCGTTATTGACAGAATCATAAGTGTTGCCTCCGATGAAAAAACAACTACCGAAGAACTCGCCGATGTCATATCCTACGATCAGGGAATGAGCAACAAACTCTTAAAACTTTCCAATTCAATATATTATGCGCAAAAGACCAAGGTTGAAACCATAAAACGGTCTATCTCGGTCATTGGATTTGATGAAATTATCGGCATTGCCCTTGGCATGGGAATTCTTTCTGCTGTTACGGATAAATCAGGGTTAAGCCTGGACATGAAAGCCCTGTGGATTCACGGAATCGGAGTTGCAACCGTGTCAAAGGAACTGGCCATAAGGACCAACCCTGGCATTGCAAGCAAAATATTTATCCCTGCTCTTCTCCATGACATGGGCAAGATCATCTTTACCATGTATTTTAAAGAAGAATATATGAAGGTCCGGCAGTTTGCCATTGAAAATAAAAAACCATTGTATTTTGCGGAAAACGCAATCTTCAAACTGGACCATTCCATCTTGTCTGCCCTGTTAATGAAACGGTGGAATTTTCCCCAATCCATTATGATCCCCTGTAGATTTCATCACTCCCCAGAATCTGCGCCTGCAAAATTTCGACACCAGGCCTTGATTATCAATCTGGCAAACTATCTGACCCAGAAAGCAGGAATCGGGCACAGTGGAAATCCCGTGCCCGTCACCATCAAAAATGCCCCAATAAAAATCGGCGTAAATGAATCTGTCCTTCGATTGACCATTGACCAGCTCAAGCGCAAGGAAAATGATATAAAAGAATTTTTTAAGATTACAACGGCCTAACGACTATAGATCCTTAAGTTTTCGTTCCCCAGAAGAATTTCTGGCCGAACGGGTAAAGGTATTCAAGCTTTCTTCCAACGCTTGAAATTCCAGGGCAGAGCTCACATCAATGCACGTGCCTGCGGGATGCTCAAAAGCAGTTATCACATCCATTATTGTTAGGGATTCAATATCAATTGCAGGGGAATACCCTTGGTAACCTTGAAAAGAAGTGACCTGGAACAAAAGATTCGATGCCAATAATTTTTCCAAAAGAATTTTGATATTTTTTAAGGGAAGCTTCAATTCCTTTGATATCTCAAGGTCAGTTGCCGGTGAATCACCTTGGGCAAATCGTTTGACACACGATAAGACCATTCTCAATGCAATCAGTTTTTGTTGGTGCAAACTCAACTTATCATAGTCGGGCCCATCGGTCTCAAGGCTGGCTGTATTTTCCCAGACAAAGGCAATCTCTGCACCATACAATAAAACAACCCAGGAGAGTTGAAGCCAGATGAGAAATAAGGGCAGGGCTGCAAAACTACCATAAATCGCATTATAATTGGAAACCCCCACCTGAAATTTCAAATAAAATATCTGGACAAGCTGAAAAATAGTACCGGCTATGATTGCCCCGACAGCGGCAGCCGTGACATCTATCTTTTTGTTGGGGATGATCACATAAAAAAAGACAAACAGTATCCAGATGGATAGAAAGGGAAAAATATTGAATCCAAAAGAGATCAAATTTTCTATACTGGCCGGCAGGTTGAGGTATTCAATAAAATTTTTAAGACGGGTGGTGACAAAAAGAGTGGCGCTGCTTGAAAAAATCATCAATAGCCCGGCTGCAATGGAGATGGTCATATAATCAGTAATTTTCCGGAGAATGGGTCTGTCTTCTTGTACCCACCAAATTTGATTAAAGGCATTCTCAATGTGTCCCAGAAGCTTTACCAGGGAATACACGAGTAAGATGATCCCAATAATTGCCATGGGCCCGCCATGGGTCTTTTCCAGTAGATTGTTTGAAAATTCCAGTACATTCTTGATAATCTCTTCCTGGCCTTCAAGCATGACCAGGACCTTGGCTTCTAGGAACTGCTGAAACCCGAACCCCTTGGCAATGCCAAAGGCCATGGCCATGACCGGAACAATGGCAAAAAGGGAATACAGGGTCAGGGAAGATGCCCTCAAAGAACAGCGATCCCGATGAAATTCCTTAAAGGAAGAAACAATGACCCTGAAGCATTTTTGATACCATAAAAACAATTCTTTTTTATAGTCCATACCGAGTTAACCCCTCTGTTTTAAGCCATTTTTTTAATCTTTTAAGCCCTTCTTCGGTTGAGACGGCAGGCGCATACCCAAGCTCCTTTTTTGCCCGGGAAATGTTAAACCAATGGGATGTGGCCAGCTCCTTTGCCGCAAATCGGGTCATGGGCGGATCTTTTTTAATCCCCAATGTTTTGTAAATCAATTCAAACAGACCGCCTGCCAGATAAGCGGTTCCGGCAGAGACCCGACCTTTGATAGGGGGCAGCCCTGCAGCAGCGAGGAAGGCATTGGCCAAGGTCCATTTTGAGATGGGTTCATCCTGGCTGATAAAATAAATATTTCCTGAAAGCAAAGGATCGGTTAAAAGTTTTTCCGCAGCAAGGATATGGGCATCGGCTGCATTGTCCACATAAATGGTATCGGTTAGATCGCCCCTGGGACCAATCTTTCTTAAGCGTTTGGCCCGGCGAAGGATCTTGGGAACCAGGTGGTTGTCTTCCGGCCCCCAGATCAAGTGGGGCCGGAGAATAATGGCGGCTAACCCCATTTTGGCAGCACCCAGAACCAATTTTTCCGCCATGGCCTTGGTTTCAGGATAGGGTGCCAGATAGGTTTCAGGATAGGGAATGGATTCATCCAGATTTTCCATATCAAACGCATCAAAGATCACACTGGGAGAACTGGTATGGATCAGCCGGGCCACATGATTTGCCCGACAGGCCTCTATCACATGCTTTGTTCCCGTGACATTGATTGAATAATAACTTTGAAAGCTTCCCCAAATACCTGGTTTTGCAGCCACGTGAAATACAGTATCCATTCCTTGAAACGCCTTTACAACCTGCGTTTTATTGCATAAATCTCCTTGAATTTGTGCAACACCCAATGCCTCCAATTGTGGATACCATTGCCGGGAAAAAGAGGTGACCTTCAATCCTCTTTGGGTCAGTTTACGGGCGATAACCTTTCCCAGGAACCCCCCACCCCCGGTGACCAAGACATTCTCAATTTTCATTTTTTCCTTTTTCAGTGATCCGTACCGCCACTGGCTAAAATATTTTCCCATAAAATTTTACATCTGTGCTTGACAAAAGGCCTGTTTTAAAGTAGAAATTGCCTACTTTTGCTGAGCGGGAATAACTCAGTGGTAGAGTGCGACCTTGCCAAGGTCGAAGTCGCGGGTTCAACTCCCGTTTCCCGCTCCAGCTTTTTCTTCTTTTTTTTACCGAATCGACCACCCCAATAAAAAAACACCTTAACAGATTAAACCTGAGTTCAAAAATCAAGTACCTGACCTATTTTTTCCTTTATTGCCAGCTCATAAACAGCTGAGGCAACGGTCAGATCAAACAATGCCATGCCAACGGATTTAAAAAAGAGGGTTTTATTCTCCAGGTCAACCGGTTTTGTAATCAGGCCGGAAAATGCCTCCACTTTTTCAGGTTTCACGATCCTTTTTTCAAGGGGGATACAAATATCCCCGGACTCTTTGGCGGCAAACAAGGTATCCGCATATACATGGTCCGCTGTTGAAATAACCGCATCGGGAAATTCCTTCATATCCGGCCGAAAGGATCCAATGGAAATAAATGTTTTCCCTTTTACAAGGGATGGATCATCCTTAAACAAGGGCTTGGAACTTGTGGTGGCGGCAATAATAAGCTGGGAGGATTTCACCAGATCTTCTGAATTGTCCGTGGTCACATAGGTGACATCAGGAAACTCCGATTTAAGAATCCGGGCCATTTTATCAGCGGATGCAAGGCTTAAATCTTTAATCCATAATTTTTTTATCCTCCGGTTAAAAAGGAGATACCGTGCCTGGCTGAGTCCCTGGACCCCTGCCCCCAGGATACCGGCGGTTTCAATATTTTCAGGCGTTAACAATGCAACCCCTAAGCCCCCGACGGCACCTGTTCTTTGGGCCGTGAGGGCAGCACCGTCCATAATGGCCAGGGGCTTACCGTTTTTGTTATCGGCCAGTACCAGCACCCCATTAACAACGGGCTGGTCATATTGAGTCGCATCGGGAAAGACAGACACCAGTTTTGTTGCAAAAAAATCATTGCTGAAACAGGGCATCAGCAACAGGGTATTTTGCTCATTTTCAACATGTATCCGGTCCGGCATGGTATAGGAATTGTTCAAAACAAGTTCATAGGCATTTTTAACGGCATTCTGAATGATTCTCTGGTCGATTTTTTGGATATCTCGTTTACTTATAAATAACATGTAATCTCCCCTGGATGATGTACGGTTTATTCTTAATTACCATAGGAAAGTATAAATCTCCACGAAAACTAGATTTTCGTTTTCCTGATTCACAAAACTGGGTGCACAAACCTGATTCATAAAAAGGCAGATCTCTTTTACTTTCAGATAAAAGTGTGATAAAAAGTTCAGTCTGCCATGCCGATTAAAAAATTGGTTAATAAATATTCAAGGATAGTGTTTGTGAAAAAAAATGAAAAGGTTCTGTGCATTCATCGAGACCGTTTACCCCACCCATGGATCAAACCTAAAAGCATTGTACCCTTGGGTCTGACCACATTCATTGAAACATGCACCCAAAGCGGATTTGACTTTATCAATCGCGAAGAAGCAGAACAAGATCCCTCCCTAAAGCAGGTAATTCCCTATATTCTCCTTCAGAATCAACGCTCGGATCAGACGGCCGTCTATAACCGCCAGGGAAATGAAAAACGCCTCCATGATCTTTGGTCCCTTGGAATTGGCGGGCATATCAATCCCATTGATCAAAAAAATGGGGCGTCATTCAAGGATATTTTGATATCGGGTATGGAACGGGAACTGGATGAGGAGCTCATAAAAAGGCCTGGCTGGGACAAGGCAAAATTTGTCGGAATTATCAGTGAAGATATCACCGATGTGGGCAGTGTCCATCTAGGTGCGGTGTTTCAAATTCTTACCAAAACCCCGGAATCCTATCTCCCCGGCCCCGAACTTTCCCAGTTTCAATGGGCAGAAAGCAAGAAGCTAAGTCAATTAAATCTGGAACTCTGGTCTGAATTGGCCCTGACATTGATTTCACTTTAACAGATTCAAGACCTTTAATACTACAGAGTTTTTATCTTTAAGCACCCTGGAGCCACGGGTGATTTTGCAGAGACTGATACCATATTTTTCAGCAATTTTCCGCTGGGTCACTCCATTGTGGAGGTCTTTTAGCAATTTCCATCTCAAGGAGATATCATCCAGCTCGGCAGGGGTAAAGATATCATTGAAAAACCGGTTTAGCTCATCCAGATCATTGATGGACGAAATAATTTTTAGCAATTCCTTATCTATGGTCATATGTTTTTCCAGATTCACGTTTATATCAAAAGCGAATAATATTTTATCTATCTTTTATCTATCTTTTAGCCCTATGTTTTAAAATCTGACTCCCTATCCAGCTCTCCAAAGGACTGGACCTGGTAAGTATAAACGTTCAATCCGCTTTTTTCCCACTCAGAAGAAGACAATCCGGCTTTCATGCAAAGCTGGGTCAAAAATTCTTCCGGTTCCGGCAGCTGATTCCACACCTGGGGTAAAAAGGTAGCCCGATGATGATCTTTTTCAAGTATCACCCCATCAATCCCCGGGGCAAGGCTTGAAATCAGCTCTTTTGCGCCTTTATAGACCAGCCGTTCCGGTTTGGTCAAAATACTGATTTCAATATCGATCAGGTCCAGTTCGTCCAAGGCCAAAGGAGAAAATCGGCTATCTTTAAAGGCAGCAGATACAGCATTCTCCCGAACCCCTTGCACCAGTGTTTTTACAGGTTCAATATTTCCAATACACCCTCGAAGCCTTCCCTTTTTGTGCAGGGTAACAAAGACACCCCGTTTTTTTTCCAGGAAACCTTTGAAAATCCCATTAGAAATTTGCGCTTCTACATCCTTGCCTTTAAATTTTCCGGCAATACATGCCCTGGCCAATCTTAAAAGTACCAATTCTTCTTTACCAATGACAGATTCTTTCATTTTTACCCTCTCCACTTTGTTACGGTTAGAACACACGACCATTGGTTTAGGCAATAAACTGATCAAATACGCTCCTATGCTTTTGTATTAAAATAGGTATCAACCAATTTTTCAGCAAGCCCCACATAGGTTGCCGGCGTCAACTGCCCCATGCGTTCTTTAAAAGCCGGAGGAACCTTTTCAAGGCCGTCCACAAAAGTCTGCAATTCTTTTTTCCCGATTTTATGGCCCCGGGTGAGATCCTTTAACCGTTCATAGGGATTTTCTTCTCCAAAAACCCGCATGGCTGTTTGGAAGGGTTCCGCCAGAAGCTCTTGATTCGCGTCAAGGTCATCTGCAAGGGCCCGGGTATTAAGATCCAACTTGGCGAGCCCTTTTAAAGAATTTTTCACCCCAATTGAAAAATACCCAAAGGCAGATCCCAGGCTCCTTAAAACCGTGCTATCACTCAAATCCCTCTGGAATCGGGATTTCTGAAGCTTGACAGCTAAATGTTCCATCATGGAAATGGCAAGGCCCATGTTGCCCTCAGAGTTCTCAAAGTCAATGGGATTGACCTTATGGGGCATGGTCGAAGAACCGGTCTCCCCCTCTTTAATCCGCTGCTTAAAATAGCCAAGGCTGATATATCCCCACATATCCCGATCAAAATCGATCAGAATGGCCGCGGCCCGGACCAGGGAATGAAGCACCTGGGACAATGAACTATTGGGATTAATCTGGGTGGTAAACAAAATGGGGGCCAAATTCAAATGCCGGGTGATGAAACGATTTGAAGCAGCAATCCAGTCAATCTCAGGAAAGACAAACCAATGGGCATTGTAATTTCCCGTTGCGCCGTTTATCTTGGCCTGAACCTGCTTTTCTTCCAGGAACAACGATTCCTGACGGATACGCCAGGCAAAGTTGACAAATTCTTTCCCCACCGTGGTTGGGGTTGCAGGCTGGCCATGGGTTCTGGACATCATGGGAATCGATTTGTATGCGATAGCCTTTTCTTCCATTTTTTCAATGGCCAAATTTAAAAGATCCGTTGCCAGTTCCTTGCCCTTTTTAAGCATCAAGGCATAGGCGGTATTGTTAATGTCATCGGAGGTGCAGGCAAAGTGAACCCATTCCTTGATATGGGCGAGGCCTCCCTTATCAAGCTCGCCCTTTATGAAATACTCAACCGCCTTTACATCATGGTTGGTCTTTCGTTCGATGGTTTTAATCTGTTCTGCATCTGCCACATCAAAATTTGTGAGGATTTCATCTATTATTCCTAAATCAAGCCCATCGCTCTGGACTAGCTTAAGGTCGCTGATAATAAATTTAAGCCACTCAACCTCAACCTGCACCCTATGTCTGATCAGCCCGTATTCAGAAAAAATCTCCGCCAGTTCATGGATCAACCCGGCATATCGTCCATCCAGGGCAGTAATTGCTTTTATCGTTGTCATAACCACTCCATCGTAAACCAAAATTAAAACCAACTATTTAAAATTATTTAATATTCACCATCAAAATAATTAAATTTCCAGAAGATACTCAACACCACATACAAATAGCAAACTAAAAACAAATTAACAATCTAAATTGATACCTATTCCATGGCAATCTCATACCAGTTTATTCAACATGCTTCATACCATGGGCTTTTTTGAATTCATGCCATTCATCATGGTTCAGCATCCCGTCTTTGTCACTATCCAGAAAATCAAAGGCCTTTTGCCCCATGGTCGGGAAAGCACTCTTGAACTCTTTAAAACTAAGGCTGTCATCACGATCAGTGTCCAGATCAGATAAATGCTGCTTCAATGCCATGCCCCCGCCTTTATTGTAACTGTCTTCATGGTGATCGGACTGACCGCAAAGTGCTGCGGTAGCGGTTACCAGTATAAACGACAGTGCCAATGCCAAGAAACCCATTATTTTTTTCATTGTATTATCTCCGTATTTACACGGTTGTTTAATCATTCCTGCCAACCATTTTATCTACTTTAACCGGCTTGAATAATAATTTATTTCCACCTTGAGCCCTCTCGGATCAAGGGAAAAATCATCTTTATAAAAAAACTCTGTTTTTGAATCCGACACATTCGTTGTCCGGATTGTCACACCGGTCCACTTGCACGAAGTGCTGAGGATTTAAAGCTGGCAATGGATGTTATCGTGTCTCCACCTTCTTATCAACGTAAGGCCATCAAGATTAAACTACCTGATTCACGCAAGTCAAAGCTGAAAGAGTTTAGAGTTGGGCTGTGGATTGATGATTCACTTTATCCTCCGGACAACGATGTGGGAAATTGTTTGCAGAAAATGGTCACTGAATTGACTAAAGCAGGATCGCTGCTCACGATCATGATCACACTAAAATCGGCTCCCGGACTATCCAGTTTGACAATGAAACATTGAACTATTGGGACGTGGTTGGTAAAAGTCCTTTGTTTGATGGGACTGAGCACTTTAACGTGTAAAGCTCGCTTATTGAAAAATTTTCAAAATACCACATCTGGTATAAACAAACTTTTCACTCTCAGATTTAAAAAGCATTAGAATGAATGAAAACCCAGCAAAAAAAAGTCGCAACATAATTGGAGATAGAGCTGAATAAAAATAACAGAAATCAATTAAATTTTTTACATCAGACACATATACCTGTCGATCATTTTACAATCCTTCAAGTAGTTTGAAATACTCCTTGAGAACATGAATGGATTCGATTGTGGCTTGGAACAAAATCCAACTGAGAGCAAGAATTCCTATTGTGAGCCCGATCTTCCATGCCCTCTGCATTTGTGGATGCCACCAAATTAGTGGCAATGCCAGGGGCCCTACACAAAAGACTGCGATGATAATAAAGGATCTTCGGAAATACCATTGGATCTTTTCCCCAGCAAAGCGTGGGTCGTTGGATACATCCAAAAATTCACCACAGTGTTTACATTTTATAGCCTCATTTTGAATTTCTTCAGCACAGAAGGGACACTTTTTCATTCTCAGTTCTCTTGGGTAGAATAATTAATCCTACATTTTTTAATATTATGAAAAAATAACGGACCAGATGCCACTCAATGGCTATCAAACAAGTATAAGTATAGCAACTTCATTAAAAAAAACAATTCTAACTTCAAACAATAATAAAAGTAAGAGATATTTCACATAGATGTCAGGGGGGCTGGATATTTGCCATAAGGTTTGAGCCAGGCAGCATATTTGCCTGTACAGGCCAGCCAAACTATATTTCCAGAACAAGGCCACCGTTAACTCATGGCTTTGTGTTGATAATAAGATCGTTTTTCTGCACAAGCAATAAACAGAGCGGATAAAAAAATCAATACGAGGTGGGATTTATTTATAAGGATATGTAAAATTACGG
>Ga0307929_1000919_pt1 | contig 25585 bp, 14 predicted proteins | sample AceLakmetage1330_FD_203160 | JGI IMG/M metagenome (GOLD analysis project Ga0307929, IMG submission 203160) | Saline water microbial communities from Ace Lake, Antarctica - #1330 | ecosystem: Environmental > Aquatic > Non-marine Saline and Alkaline > Saline | place: Antarctica: Ace Lake...
TTGGCAGGGTCAAACCGGATATTGCCTTCAAATCCAACGACGTCGCCAACCATCTCCGTGCGCGATTATAAAAAACGTGCTTCATGAATGCAACGCATTCTTGGCAGAGCCTGTTCCTCCTGGGCGTTTTTTTGCCTGCCCAGTTTACCCAGGCGGCCCCGTGGAATCTGCTTTTTCCCTTATTCCATCGGGGCAAAATCGTGATTTTCTTATTTAGTGTCTGAACGAAAACCTCGAAATGAAGACAAATACAACATCAACAATGAGAGCTCAATGAGTTGGAATTTGTTCCATAGTTCCAAAATCCAAATTCAAAAATCCAAAATCGTGCCTGAACAGGGTTTTCGTTCAGGCACCATTTAACCGGGGCAGCTTCATCAGGAATATCCTCATCTCTCCACTATAAGGTCGATTCGCCTGGTCGAACCGCCGTTGCCCACGACAAATTTTCCTTCAGCAGGCCTTAGAACGCTCAGCTTTTTGCCAAACCCGTAGACATGGAGGAGAGCAGTTTCCCCTGGGATTGCCCCTTCCGGCTGGTCCTCAGAGTCGTGAACCGGAATGTTCATCAAATAATTTCCAGAGGCATTGAGACCCTTGAAACTCTCTGCCGCAGGCATATAGGCAGTGCCATCCAGCCTGGTTACGACAACGCGAAAATCGTTGCCAACCTCCTCATGGGTTAATTTCCGGTCTTCTAAGGTCACCGAGCCACCAATTCGAAAGGGAATAGGTGGTTGCGCTTTGACCATGGCTGCGGAAAGAAACAGAACTGAAATAAAGAACGCCCAACACCATTTTTTTAAAACCATCATCATGTCCCCCTTTTTTCTTATAAAAGTTGTTATAATCGGCTCTTGTTCAAAGAAATACGCCTGTAGAACCGGTCAAAAAATTGATTGCTTTTCTCTATGATCTCACCGGCTTTTTTTGAATTGAATATAATGCTGTTGATCTCATCCATGACCCGCTTTGTTTCAGGATAGAGCTTCTTCTCCCATATATTTACCTCCATATCGTGTATGATTTTGCCTATGAATACAAGTCTTGGGTCATGGAGTTTATAGTGTTTCAGCAGGGACTCAAAAGTCGATATATTATGATACCGCCGGAATTTTGCATCGGGTATATCAAAGGGTATGCCTTCTTGGATGACTTCTCCTTTGGGAAAGAACTTTATAACCGCGCCCCTGTCAATGAATCTTTTTATCAGCCAGATAGAGGCGCATTTGTCCCCTTCAAAACCTTCCCAGGTCGAAAAAACCAGCCCCTTCTTATTCACTACCTGTCCGGCGCCGGCATCAGCCACTGAGGCATTCTGCACCAGGAGGGCAAAGGCCATAAAGATGAACGCCGCTGCCATTAATGGTTTCATTCGCACTGCCGAACCCCTAAAAAACGCTCTACAAATTGATTTTCAGGGTGGCCAAGCACCTCATGCTTCATACCTGTCTGCTCAATTTGCCCCCGGTTGATGATGGCCATGCGGTCGGCCACGGCCAGGGCCTCATTAATACTGTGGGTCACATAGAGGATGCCCACACGTGCTTCCTCTTTCAGTTCTTTAACGATCTGTTGCAGGTCCTCCTTTAAAAGGGTGTCAAGGTGGCTGAAGGGCTCATCCATTAAGAGATAAGCAGGCTTTGATGCCAGGGCCCTCGCAATGGCCAGCCGTTGTTTTTCCCCCCCGGAGAGCTCATGGGGGTAGCGACCCTTCAACCCGTTCAGATTGGCCCTTGCAAGCATTTTCATTATCTTTTCCTCAAGCATGCGCTTCCCCATGCCGCGCTTGGCCATGACAAACCTGAGGGTTTCCGCCACCGTCATATGGGGCCATAGGGCCAGGTCCTGGAAGATCATGGATAGTCTTCTTTTGGAAGGCGCTATCATCTTTTCCGGGGAACTGGCCTTCACCCCGTCGATATGAACGGCCCCCCCGTCAGGCCTTTCAAGGCCGGCAATCAACCTCAGAAGAGTGGTTTTTCCGGACCCTGAGGGTCCGAGCAGGGCAAGGCTTTCCCCTGAAGACACCTCCAGGTATACGTCTTTGACGGCTTCCAGGCCGCCGTATGTTTTTGTGAGATTCTCTGTGCGCAACATCTAATACACCCTTAATAAACCCTGGCCAGTCTTTTGTAACAAAGATAGAAGACCCATGAGAAAGCCAGGATCAACCCGATCAACAGGAGGCACAATGCCGCCACCATCTGATCAGCCCCGTAGTGCATGAGATTATAGATTTTAACAGGCACTGTGCTTCTTCCCGGCGGCATAATCAGGAGCGTTGTCCCGAGATCCCCGAGGGAGAGGACAAAGCCGATAAAAAACCCTGCCGCTAATCCGGGCCGAATCAGAGGGATGACGATTCTGCCCATGACCCTGAACCGTTTATTGGTGACAAGGGAAGCGACCTCCTCCAGACGCGGATTCAACTGCTTCAGGCTTGAACCAATAATCCTAATGGTGAAGGGGATGAAGTGAGCCACATACCCAAGGATGATCATCAGTGAACTCCCATAAATAAAATCCGTAAAGGACTGGTTCCACACCTTGATCATGCCGATGCCTAAGACTGTGGCGGGGATGGCAAAGGGGATGAGAGAGGCAAATTCCCCAATACCCTTTGCCACCCCCGTTGTTTTCTCGATAAAATACGCCATAAAAAACCCTAAGAACAGCATGGTCAATCCACCCAGGACGGCCATGATGATGCTGTAGCCCAATTGTGCCTTGGTGGTTTCAAGGACCTTGATATAGTTAGATAACGGTCCGGCTATCTGAAGCAGGGTAAAGATGGGGGTAGCCGTAGAAAGAAGGAGTAACAGAGAGGCAAAAATAAAGGCGTACGGCTTTAGATTACCCAAATGGTAACACCTTGCCTGTTCGAGCCCGCCTGTAAGACTAACGTAAGGCCGGTCTTTCATATACCATTTCTGCAGCAAGACTACCAGGAAGGTCAGGGCGACCAACGGCAGCGACAGTGCCATGGCGGCCTTCTCATTATAATAGGCAGCGAACTGGATAAAGATCTCCAAGGGATACACACGAAGCCGGAGTATATCCGGTACGCCGAAATTTATGATAGAAAAGATGAACACGAACAGGGCCCCGCAAAGGATGTGGGGGGCGGCTAAGGGGAGGGTGACTCCCGTGGTGGTTCTCAAGGCCCCGTGGTGAAGCAGAGAGGCCTCTTCCGTACGCCGATCTATCGATTTGAGACCCGTTATGGTCATGAATGTCACAAAAGGGAAATAGGCCAAAGTCATGACAAAAATAGCCCCGGCAAGACCATATATATTAAAAGGGGCTTCCTTCAGGGAAAAAACCCTGATAAGGCCCTGGTTGATCCATCCGTTTTTACTTAGAAGGTGGGCCCACACAATGGCATGGATGTATGGGGGGATGAGTATGGGGATCAAATAGAGAGCCCCGAATACCTTGCGGCCCCACAGGTCGCTCCTTAGCAAGAAAAAGGCCAGAGGCACACCCAGCACAAGGGAGAGACAGGTCGTGCCCATGGAAAGCCCCAGGCTGTTTTTCAATAAACCTAACTGGCGGTGATCAAGGAGGAGTTCATGATAGCTGTCCAAAGAAAACCGGCCATCTGCCCGAAAAGAGCCCACAAACATGAAGAGGATGGGCAGCAGGACCACGATGAAAAACAGGACAAAGACGATGATGTTTAACGACCTGAGCTGTTTCACTTGACAAAAAGGTCCTGACAGAAACGATCGGATTTTCTGATGTTCTCAGCAATATCATAATAGTCCACATCCATGGCCCTGATTGAAGAAAGCTCAGGGATATGGGGCGGCATTTTTACCCCGTCTCTCACAGGCATCTGGGCTGATTCCGAAAATGCCAGTTTGCTCTCCACTTCTCGACTCAACAGATAGTCAACGAGCTTTTTCCCCTCCTCCGGATGGGGACCTCCTTTAATCAAGGCCACGGTATTTGGAATGAGGAGGGTGCCCAAGCCATCCTGGTCCGGATAGAGCAGATTCACCGGCTTTCCTGCCTGAATAGCCACGTTCACGTCATCGGTGTCTGTAAACCCGATGGGGAGTTCACCCTCCACCACCATGTCGCGGACCACGGAATTTCCGTTTACGATGACAACATCATTATTCTTGAGATCCCTGAGATACTGCTCGGTTTTGTCCTTGCCGAGAGCCGCATAAAGAGCGCCCATATGGGTGGCAATGGTGCCTAAAACAGGGTATCCCAGGGCCACCTTTCCTTTCCATTTTGGATCTGTGAGCTCAAAGATCGACTTTGGCAGGTCCTTTTCAGAGAGAAGACCGGTGTTATACACCAGGACACGGGCCCGGGGGGCGAAACCTGTCCAAAAGCCTTCCCGGTCTTTGAATTGGATGGGAATATCCTTGGCCGATGGGGAGCGATAGGGGGCCAGGACCCCTTTTTGCTTCAAGAAAATGGTTCTTCCAAACTCAGAGTTCCAGAAAACATCGCACCTGGGGTTCTCCTTTTCAGCAAGTAGTCGGTTCACCAACCCCACGGTCTTGCTGGCCTCCACATCGTAGACGGCCTTTACCCTGATACCGGTCTCGCGCTCATAATCCTTGAGGATCGGCTCTGAAAACACCTGGTCCACTGACGTGTAGATGACAACTTCAGGTTTCTTGCTCTTGCTGCAGCCCAGACCCAGGCCCAGCATAAGTGCCAACACCAGAAAAGTAACTTTTATCATTCCCCACATCCCATCCGCAGATTACCCCAGTACGATTTTCCGAACCTACGGGGCAGGCGCAGACTACGGCAGATTATTAAACATCTTTACCCCGTGAAATTCCGTAGGACAGCGTAGCGTATTTAACTGGGGTTTACCCAGTGAAATTGATGACAATCACAGCGTAGCGCATTTCATTGGGGCATCCCGCAATTCCGACCACTGACCACCGTCTTTTCATTCCAGCGTTTTTGTCTTCTATCTTTCCCCTAATCCGTGTAATCTGCGTAATCTGCGGATCTGACCACCGACCCCTGTCTCTTTCATCCCATTCAATTCTGCACCATTACTTTCTGACTGGCACTTTCGGCCGGGCCTCCCAGTATCCTTACATTAATGGTGATAATATGCTCGCCATTAGGGACACTTCGACTGTCCCACATCCTTGTGGCCGGCGAATACCCCTCATCTTCTTCCGTTACAAACTGAAAGTCCACAAAAATCATGATTTCATACCGCCGTTCGGTAGCATATCGCTTGATGTTGTCATCAAGGGTGACGCGAATGGGGACCCTCCCATGAACCACCGGGAGCCCTCCCGCTGTGGTCCCGATTGTCCTGGGCAGATCCACGAGAAAACCGGGTCTCAGCTCCAGCGCCATCAATTTCTCAGGGAGCGGCGTTCCGAGCCGCCCTTTGATGTCTAAAGCGGGCGGCCGCTTCCGGGGTTTCTCCTTTGCGATCCTGTTCATGTAATCATAATACGCATCATCCGGTTGCCCCACCACGATCATGCAGTTTTCAGGGAGGCTGACCGCCTCATACATCAGTTTCCAGCCCTCCTGAGACACCACGGAAATATTCCCTGACTCATCCATGCCGTCCCAGAATTCCCGGTGTTCACCGGCCAGTCTGGGGACAAAATCCAGAACAGTTTTTAGAAGAGGGCCTGCCGGTATCCCGACCCTGATGAGTACCCAGGCGTCTCGCGCAAGGGTGTAGGAGAGGACCTTTTCTCTGGGCTCGAAACGCAAAGCCTTGGGCATAAAGCTCTGGGCGGTCAAAGGGCCGAAGGGCTCATAGACCGCAGGTTTTCTCTGGTTATCCAGAGCCTCGACCGTGAAAAAATAGGCCCCATTCGGGACGATCCTTTCAGCAAAGTCTCTTCCATTCCATGCGACCTCATAGGAATCCCGTTTTCCCTCCCTTACAGGGAGTTCTCTTATCAGGCGCATCTCAGCGTCAAATATCCTTACAACGGCCTTGCCGTGTCGGGAGAGCCTGAAGGCGACGGTGATTGTTTGACCTTTGGCTGGATTGAACTCCCGTGGATTCACGGCCACCCCTGAAATTTGAAAAGCATGGGCTCTATGCGCGGGTGGTGGCGGTCTTTTTCCTTCTGGCCTCTTTTTCATTGCCTCAGAGGGGGCAGCAGACAAAATTGGCGGCAGGCTCAGCAGAATGGAAAAAACGAAAAACACCGCTTTGAGTCTCAATTTTCTCATATCAGCGCCTCTGTCTGACAATGCTGTTCACTCTGATCACCGCGAGAACCTTAAATCCCCGTTGTTTGCTTCGAATTTCGAATTTCCAGTTTCCATTATCAAGTTTCATATCAGCCTTTCTGATCTTTACAGATAATTCTTTGCGACTTTGCGCGAGACCCTTTTGATTTTAGAGGCTTGAAGCCCCTCTAACGCGACCAGTGGGGTTCCTTGCTGTCGGCCTCGGACCCCGAGAGCCCTGTCACCTGCCGTGGATTCCTGCCGTCGCAATCCATGATCCAGATATCCATTTTTCCACTCCGGGTGGATGCAAAACAGACCTTCGACCCATCCGGAGACCAGCTTGGGTCTCCGTCATAGGCCCTATGGTCTGTCAACTGCCGGGGTTTCTTGCCATTTCTCTCCATCACCCAGATCTCCATATTCCCGGTACGATCAGAGGCAAAGGCAATCTTCTCCCCGTTAGGAGACCACGAAGCCTGTAAGTTTGACGCCCGGTTCGCTGCCAGAATCCTCGGATTTGTGCCGTCAGAATTGATCATGTAGAGGTCTTCGATCGGTTTACCCGTTTCAAGTAGATAGGCGGATGTATAGATGATGGCTGATCCATCAGGGGACCATGAAGGATTGCGCTGAATCCCCTTTTGATTCATCAGATTTTGAACAGTTCCCTTTTTAAGGTTCGCAATCCAGAGATCGCTCTCCTCTTTGCCTCGGATAAACGTATAGGCAACCAAAACAATCCGGGTCCCATCGGGTGACCAGTCAGGATGCGTGCAATTCGCCGGGAGGGAAGGGATTTTTTTCAAAGCCTCGCCCATCTCACCCCACCAGATCTCTCCGGCGTTGGTGGCATAGGCGATTTTCGATCCGCCGGCGGATAAAGCCGGGTATTGTTCTTCTTCAAAGGTGTGCGTTAGCTGAACCGGATGGGTCCCGTCAGGGTTGATGAGCCATATCTCCCAGTCCCCGCTCTGAAAAGAAGAAAAGACAATTTTTCCGTCGGGGGTGGGCTTGTCCTGAGCAGGGGATTCCCCGGCGAACCCCCAGAGGATAACGAGAAAAAAAAGGAGGGGTGTTAGGGTGTAGAGCAGAAGGTTAAGAGGGCTTCCCTTTAGGTTTTCCATTGCGCAATAACTCCATCACGGCAATCATCTACCTTTGACCACCTGCGTCTTATGGTCTTCGACCATCTGCAGGAGACTTCTATCGTAATGATGTTTCCAGCCGAAACCGAAAGGCCCCACACCCATGTCCGGATAGTTATACTTTCTCGTCATCTATCAGAGACAACGACTAACGGCTCGCGAGCCCAAAGCCTCTAAATGGCTTTCAAACTCATCACTTCCTCTTTATACCGGTCTACCTGTAACATGGCCTCAATAGCTGAATGTAAAGCTGAACGTATTCCACTCATTTTGTTCGTTGCCCTGTATTCATGGGGGAACTCACCTCTCTTTTTGAGCATCGCCAAGATATCCCAAAGCTCAAACCACTTATCTGGCAAGAAGGTGTACCCCACATCCACGAACCAATCAGAGCGATCGTGTGTCATTCTCAACAGAAGGACTTCACGCGCTAACACAACGGTCCAGTCATCGGCTTGGTTGGCATCCTCTGCCACCACAAAGCCGTGCTCGAATAAAAACCCAAGCTTTTTTCGTATTTCATCCACCAACATTCTTCACCTAATCCTTAATAAGCCATTTGCTGCCCGGCGATTTAGGACGGTAGCCGGCCTTTATCAGCTGCTTGATTTCTCTCCTCAGTACACTTGTCCCTTGTCTGATCTTTGAGCCAATAAATACGTCATCGCCTCTCGCTATCGTCTCTCTGATGAACTTACCCTGTTTCTGAAAGGTCCAACTCGAACTTGGTTTAAGATACCTTGCCCCCATCTTCTGTGCAACTTTAGGATAATCAGGGAGGTGACCGATGACCGTGGTACCTTTCTGTGGAATCTTTGAAGCCCCATAAGCCCCGCCTAACAATACCCAGCCCACAGCAGCGACTCCGGCACGCTCCGATTGCTCATGCTCGGACATCTTTCTTGTTTGAAGAAACCCCTTTTTATTCCAGAGGGTTATATCTTGTCCGGTGTATATCTGCCCTGTCTCCCACCCGAGACCCGCGGCTGCAACGACAGCCATGCCCTTACCTACCGTCATAAGGACGGCCGATGAAGCGACTGAAGTAGCGGCTGCGGGAGCGGCTAAAACAATAACAACCCCCACAGCGGCACCTGCCACGGCAACGCCAGCCGCTTTTAAAGCCCCCCTTCCAAATGACCGCCAACTCCACAGGCCGTAAGGATCAATCCAGTTAATGGGATTATTCCATGCGTAGAGATAATTTACGGGGAGTATTGCGGAAGAAATCGGATCAACCTGGAGGAATCTTCCAATGGCAGCATCATAATACCTTGCCCGGAAGTAATAGAGCCCGCTTTCATTGTCAAACTTGCGAGCCGTAAACATATATGGGTTGCCAATGAGGCTCTGTTCGATCGGATTGCCTGACGCATCTTTCAAGTGGCGTTTTCCATACACATCGTAGTCATATGATTCTTTGATAAGCCCCGCAGCATCCGTAATCGTGCTGACACTTCCCAGGCTGTCTCCATGGTAATAGTATTTGGTGGTGTCGGGCTTTATCATGGAGAGAATCTCATCGATCTGGGGACCGTAAATATAATGGGTGACCTGTCCGGAGCTATCGATTTCCTCAACGACATGTTCCTCGTCATAGATAAATGTCTTTGTCGTGCCGTCAACGGTTTTCGAGATTCTTCTACCAAAGGGATCATACTTGTAAGTGCTGGTATGCGAAGGGCTATTTATCTGGATCAGTCTGTTTTCGTAGTCATACCCATAGGTGTTTAGCTTGTCAGAGATAAGGTTCCCGTTGGCATCATAGCTGTAAGCAGCAGCACCCACGCCCGTGTATCGATTCATATTGCTCACCGTATAATTAACGGTACCGCCGTTGACAGTGGATGTTCTATTGCCAACATGGTCATAGGTGTAGGTTGTATCAGAAACGGGAGATGCGTCCGGGTAGTCTACCTGGGCCAGCTGATAAATATCATCATAAGTGTATTGGTGGGTTCCGTTCCGGGAAGTCCCTGATATGATATTTCCTGCTTTGTCGAAGGTATAAGCGAATTCTGAAATGACCGAACCGGTAGCTGACACTTTATGGGTCAGCCTTATCAACCGTTCGGTTTCATCGTACTGATAATGGGCCTCGGTCCCATTATAAAGTTGAAGCTTTGTTTTCCTGCCTAACGCGTCGTAGGTATAGGCTGCGATCGCATTTCCTGCTGAATCCTTGAGTTGATGGATACGGTTGACGGAATTATAGGTAGAAGTCACATAAGAGGCATCGGGATAGGTGCATTTGGTCGTATTTCCCACTGCATCATATTCATACGAGATGGATTTGCCGTCTTGGGTCGCCTGGGTCAGCCTGTTACCGGCATCATAGGCATAGCTCAAAGCGGAATCGCTGCTTGACACCGAGGTTAGCCTATTGAGTACATTGTAGGTGTAGGTCACTTGAGTCGTATCAGGAAACGTTTTTGTGATGAGCCGGTTCAGGTCGTCATAGGCATACGTGATGGTCTGTCCCTTCTGGTCGGTCGCTGTTAAGTTGTTTCCTAAAACGTCATACGTATGGCTTGTGGTGCTTCCATCCGGATAGGTTGTTCGAGTCAAGCGGTTGAGGCTATCATAGGTATAGGTCGTGGTATTGCCATTGGCGTCTTTGATACTTGCCAGATTTCCGTTTGGGTCATAGGCGTATTCTGTGGTCTGGCCCAGTTCATCGGTCAGTGTGACACACCTGTCTAAGGCATCATATGTGTTGGTCAGCCTGTTCCCTTCCGCATCAGTGAATATGAGAAGGTTCCCGTTTTCATCATACGTTGATGAGGTCTGGTTTCCCAGCGCGTCCGTAGTGCTTATGAGACGGTCATAGGCATCGTAGGTATACGCTGTAGTGTTGCCAAGGGCATCGGTGGAACTGATACCGTTTCCATTCTTATCATACACATAGGTGGTAATATTTCCCGGGGCATCGGTGATTTTGATAAGCTGGTTTATGGTATCGTATTCATATTGGGTGGTGTTGCCGTTGGGATCCTTTTCCGAAATAAGATTCCCTAATGCGTCATAGGTAAAATAGGCTGTGTGATGCAGGGCATCCTTTTTAGATAAGAGGTACCCGTAAGCGTTGTATGTGGATTCGACGGTGTTGCCTGCTGCATTGGTGACCGTCAGGAGATTTCCATTGGTATCATAAGAAAGGGTCGTTTCACGTCCCAGAGCATCGGTTGCCTTGGTCATATTCCCCTTTGAATCATATTCAAATGTGCTTACGTGTCCCAAGGCATTGGCCATGCTTGCCAGATGATTGTAGTTTGACTCGTAGGTAAAGGTCACGGAATTCCCAGCAGGGTCGGTGATGCTTGAGAGATTTCCCTTTTCATCGTATGCAAATGCAGTGGTATGTCCTCGAGCATTTCTCAGGCTCGCCAGATTCCCCTTTTCGTCCCAGGTCCTGATGATCGTATTACCCAAGCGATCAGTTATTCGAGAGGGATTGCCGTTTTCATTATATTCGATCCGGGTTTGAAACCCCCTGGGATTTGTCTCTAAGGTATAGTTGGAATCAGGGTAGTATGCATAGGAGAAGGTCCCCCCATTTGAAACCTGGGACACCACCCTGTTAAGAGAGTCATAGGTGTTGGTCAGGGCCGTGTTGCCCTTAGGGTCGGTTATGGTGGTGAGCCTGTGTTGATCATCATAGGCATAATGGGTCTCGTTGCCTGCCGGGTCTGTAAAGCGGCTGAGATTGTTTTTTGAATCATACGCATAATGAAATACCCTTGAAGCCGGATCTGTTATTGTCGAAATCTTTTTGTTTTCACCGTACGTGAGCGTCAGTGTTCTTCCGGCAGGACCGGTGACCCTTGTTAACCGCCCGGATCCATCATAGGCAAAGGTGATCTGATTGTCATTTCTGTCCTTGACGGATCTCAATTCACCCGAAGAGGAAAAAGAATGTTTAAATCCGCTTTGTTCTACCAGTGTATAGCCCTCTGATGTCTTGGAGAGCTGGTGGTAATAGCCTTCCGGGGGACTGTAGGTGCCGTCTTCGTTTTCAGTGAATTCCAGCCGCCTGCCGTCACCCCATCGGATGATCACCTGCGTCTTTTCGTCTTCCACAATTCGGAGGAGACTTCTATCATAATTGTGGGTCCAGCCGAAACCGAAAGGACCCTCACGCATATCCTGACAGTTATATTTTCTCGTCATTTCCAGAAACAATCGCCCCGGAATATAAATATCCACCTCTTCGTGGATCAAATTGCCACCTGCCACATTGACCGGGTCGTTCCGCTTAGGTTGGTTCTTGTTGCTTGTGGGTGAAGTTTTTTTTGCCGGATCTGCCGTGGGCCCCCCATGGCCATCGTCCGGGTTCACATGGTAGGCAAGGGAAGGGCCAGGGGCGAATAGACCTATCGACGCAATCGAACTTAAGAGAAAGACAAATATGACGAGCCAGGCTACTCTCGGACTCTTATGGCGTAACATCAGATCCCCCTTTTACATGTAGGCGCGTTCGTTCTATTCAATACTCAAGGCTGGTGGTAAAGGCGATTCTTGATCCGTCGGGGGAGAAGGCCCGGTATTGCTCTCCAGCAGGGAAAACCCGGTGAATCCCCAGAGGATAATGAACAAAAAAAGGATGCGTGCTGAGGCGTGGGGCATAAGGTTAGGCGAGTGTCCCTTTCTGTTTTTCCAATACTCCATCACTCCATCACATCACTTACCTAACCTTCAGAATGATGGGTTCAGACTCAATCTCATTTCGGCTTTTGTCTGATGCAGAAAAGATGATCCTTTGATCGCACGGCGTCTCTCCCGCCTGAATCTCCACCGAATAGACCCCGTCACCCGAAGTCATATCTCCGTGGGTGCCGTCATCGTAAAGCACAGGGTAAACCGTCACCAGATCCTCATGAAAAAGAGCGGCCCCGACCCGCGCAATGTACATGGGCCCCCGTACATGGAATACGTGGCACGAAATAAGGACTTTTTTCCCGGCCATGACACTGGCTGGCCCGACCTTTGCCTGGGTAATCATAAGGTCTGGTGGTTGCTGAGACCAGGCATGGCAAAACGAAAAAAGACCTGCTGATAACAGCACCAAAATAGTAGACAACGTTTTCATCAAGGCATTCCTCCAAGCTGAAGCTTCTTAGAACTTCTCGACCTGTTTTCACCAATTACTAACTGACCAATAAACCTATGCGGCTGTCAATTAACGAGTAACAAGGACTAACGTTCAATAGAAAAATGCGTCCAATGTTTGCAGTGGATGCAGATCAATTAAACCACCAAGGCTGAAATCTTTCATGCCATGGCTATTCATCCCTATCACGAGCTTCGCGTGCTTTTCTCAACTTTTCGTATAATAAGAATAATTTTCTCAGTTCAGCAGATGATTTTGGATTTGTTTTCTTCCCCCACGACGTTGACGGTTGAGAAGTCAGCGGTTGAGGACCAGGTGCACGCCCACCCCTATTTACATTATTCAATGACTTAGAAGTTTCTGCAGGAATCTTGATCCCCGCTTTTTTCGCGGCTCTCCTTAAAGCTGCAAGCTCTTTCTTCAATTCTTCAACTTCTTCCTTAGTTGCGCACTCTTTTGCAGTGGCCTTAGATATTAGCCCGTAAAGCTTGTCAATAATATTAGCGCCGACAACTATAACGAGAATACCACCAGCCTTAGTTACAGCTCCAGCCTCGGCGGCGGCAACAATGAGCGCACCAATCAAAGCAATAGCCCCGACGATGACTGAGACGACTGCTTCTCCGGTCGGATCAACATAGTTGATTGGATTATTTTTGGTATAGCAATATAAGTTCAGTCCACCTGCCATGCCAATTGGATCTCCCGTAATAAATCTTCCAATGTCCGGAGAGTAGTATCTGGCTCTGTAATACATTAAACCGGATTGGCTATCCAGTATCCTTCCCGCATATCCATAAGCACTTGAAACTGAGCCTGTCTGCCCGACAACGGATCCAAACGAATCATATTCGTAGGTCTTAACTGGCAACTCCCCGTCATCGATTATCGAGGTGATGCTTCCCAATAAATCTGTCAGATAGAAGAAGCTTTTCCCTCCTTTCCTCATTGAGACAATCTCGTCAATCTCATTCCCATGGGTATAGTTGACCAACAGGTTACCTGCGCCATCATACTCTGCAATCATGTCAGGCAATGCCTTGGAGAAATCATAAACAAACCATGTGACTGTCCCATTCACATTCTTTTTGATTCGATTCCCGAAGGGATCATAGGCATATTCACTGTACGTACCGTCCGGGTAATCGATCCTTGTCAACTTGTTCTCATAATCGTATTGATAGTTGGTCACCGCAGATGAGTCCGTATCGGTATGGGAGGTCATGTTGCCGTTGGCATCATAGGTATAGGTCATGTTGCCGTAACTCAGCAACCGGTTGTTTGTGTCATAGATCCAGTCATCATGATTTGAAGAGGTGAGGCGGTTATAAACAGGATCGTAGGTATACTTTTCGGTAATCGAACTCGGGTGGGTGGCCTGTAAAAGCTGATAGATCTTATCGTACGAATAGTTCTGGGACCCGGCCGGTGTGGTCATGGAAGTGATATTGTATGCCTTGTCATGGGCATAGGCATAGTTAGATATTACGGATCCGACGGAGGTCTTATGAACCAGACTCGAGAGTCTGTTTGCATCATCATACGTAAAGGTCGTGTAAGTGCCATTTGCCAGATCTTTCCTGATCGGCATCGAGAGATTGTCGTAGGTGTATATCGTGGTCTCGCCAAGGGTGTTGGTAAAACCCGTCAGCTTTCTTAACGCATCATACGTATAATTAGTAATACCCCCTTGCGGATCTGTCATGCTGTTTTTCTGTCCGGAACAGTCGTAGGTGTAAGACACCGCCTTGCCCAAGGTGACATTAGTCATTCCGGTCATTCGGTTCATTACATCATAGATGAACGTGTAGTTGACGTCAGCGTTAGATGCACCCAGCATATTTCCATTCAAATCGTAACTTAAGTTTGCTGTTTTTGCACCCGGATAGGTTATGAGCGTCTGTCTCTGTAAGGCATCGTAAGTATAGTTGGTTGTACCGCCGTTTCGATCTGTGCTGGATGCAAAATTGCCCATAGTGTCATAAGAGAAAGATTCGAATCCGCCGCCCGGATATGTGATCCTGGTAACCCTGTTCAGCGCGTCGTAGGTAAATGTTGTGGTGTGGCCGTTTGCATCCGTTATGCTCACCAGGTTGCCGTTCCCTTCGTAGGCGTATTGGGTGGTATTGCCCAACGCATTGGTCTCTCCGGTTAGCTGATCGATAACATCATGATTAAAGACGGTGGTATTCCCGTTGGCATCTATTATTCCGGTCAGATTACCCTTGGAATCATAACTACACTGAGCGGTATTTCCCAAAGCATCGGTTAACTGATGAACCTGGTTGTATAAATCATAGACAAAAGTAGTCGTATGATCCGCAGGGTCCGTCAAGTTTATGAGATTACCGTTTGCATCGAAGGTAAAGGTGGTACTGTTGCCCATGGCATTGGCTATTGAAATGGGTCTGCCCAGTAAATCATAGGAGAGGCTGGTCGAATTTCCCAAGCAATCTGTCTGGGTCAACATATTCCCTATGATATCATAGATGAAAGAACTGGTATCTCCTAAGGCGTCGGTAACTCGAGTGAGGTTTCCATAAGTATCATAGATGATAGATGTGGTACTACCCAGGGGATCAGTCACACTCGCCAGATGTCCGTATGTGTCATAAGTATAGTTGGCCTCACTTGCCAGGCTACCCCCAAAATCCTGCGTAATCTTGATCACATTTCCATTTTCATCATACTCATATTTGGTCACCGTGCCTGCGGGATCGGTAATGGTTGCCACCTTATCGTGAACCGGATCATAGGTATAGGTGGTGGTGTTGCCCAAGGGGTCTGTCTCGGTCAGTCTGTTGCCGTCTGCATCATAGGTATAGGTGGTCGTATATCCCATGGCATCCCTGGTGCTGGTCCAGTTCAGGTTGACATCCCATGTATAGGTAACAGTATAGCCTAAGGGGTCACTCTCAGAGAGTAATTGTCCGGTATCATTATAAGTGTAGGTCCATCTGTTCGCGGCAGAGTCGTCCTTATAGGTCCTATTGTTTTGAGGGTCATAGGTATAGGTCCATGTTTCTCCGTATTCAGAGTAGGTGGTTACCCGGTCGCTGTCATCGTAGGTCATGGTGGTGACCGTATTGCCCCGGGCATCCGTGATGCTCGTCAGATGATGCTTAGTATCATAGGTAAAAGCCGCGGTATTTCCCAGGGGGTCTGTATACCCTGTCAGGTTTCCCTTTGAATCGTAGGCATACGAAAAGCCGCGGCTGGCAGGACCCGTGATGGTGGCAATCTTGTTGTTTGATCCGTAGGTAATATTTAACACCCGCCCTGAGGCATCAGTGACCTTTATGAGCTTGCCTGTTCCGTCGTAATTAAAAATCATCTGGTTATCATACGGGTCCTCCATTCTGGTGAGGTAGCCTGCGGCACTGAAGTAATAACAAGTCCCTCCGCATGTTGCACAACCTGCGCTACACCAGACAAAGGTCCCATCGGCATTTTTGGTGAGGGCATCTTTTCTCCCCTGGGGCGAGGTGTAGATGCCGTCCGGGTTCCTGGAAAATTTGAGTCTTACCCCGTCCGACCGCCGGATGGTCACCTGTTCCTGGGACTCATCCGTGGTCTCTGTTAGTTTTATATCAAAATTAAACTTCCAGCCATGCCCAAAGGGGCCGTTATAGAGATCCTGGGAGTCATAGGTGCGGGTCACTTCCAGGGAGAAACCGCGTCCGGGAATAAAGAGGTCCTGATGGGAGTAAACATAGTTGCCCTGCGTAATATGGACCGGCGATTTCTTTGGTGGACATTTTCCGTTGGCTCCGGTGCACTTCTTGGCCCCTTTTGCATTGGGACCCCCATGACCGTCATCCGGGTTCACATGATAGGCAATGGCAGAGCCTGGGGCGAACAAACCCGTGGAGGCTACCGAACTGAAGAGAAAGGCAAAAATGACGAGCCAGGTTATTTTCGGACTCTTACAGCGTAACATCAGATCCTCCTCTAACAATAAGCAGCATCAAAGCTCGGTCCTTCTTTTGGATACTCAGGGTTCGGGGTACTGATTTACCTAATAATGATGGTCTCGTAACGAGCCAGAAATCACCTGTTTTCGTCATTCCCGCGAAGGCGGGAATCCAGGGAACTCAACCACTTATGGACTCCCGCCTTCGCGGGAGTGACGGTCTCGGAGACCTTTTACGAGACCATCAATAATATACAAACACCCATCCGGTCCTGCTGTTCGATCGGTTACCCTCATTGTCTCTTGCCGTGAGGCTTATTCGGTAGCTTCCCCCTGTGACCAGTCTGCCAGATGTGTCTTTGCCGTCCCACAGGATGCTGTTGGGACCGGTCGGCAGATTGGCCTCGTTCATTGCCCTGACCAGAACATTTTCTGAATTGAAAACGGATACTTCTACGGTGGCTGCCTTTGACAGGTTAAACAGAACCGTAGTCTGTTGTGTGGGTACAGTGCTGTAAGGGTTGTAGACCGGGGTCAGATAGTTGGGTTCGACCGAGAGATCTGTTATTTGCAATTGATCTCCCACTATCATGATGGCGCTGTCCGCAATGTTGAAGACCTGGATCACGGGCATATATTGCTTTCCTCCCACGACCGGCGCACCATTATCATCGATACCGTCCCATATCTCCGTATGAGTAGCCGCGTCTCTGAACTCCCTGACGAACAACTTCCTCACATGTACGTATGCCCATCCATCGGCCCCCCAGGTCCAGAAATAGACGCTGACCTCGGCGGGCTTATACAGCGTATAGGTGAGTTCATAGAAGATATCCTCGTATGGCGCAAATATGGTGGAAAATGTCCTGGACGGATCGACTTCGGAATATTCCGATGTGACCCTCAAATCATAGGTATAGACCTGTCCGTTCACCGTATATTGTATGGTAAAGTAGTAGAGCCCCGGGGAAACAATGTTGCCTGAATCATCCTTTCCATCCCAGACATCGTAATAGGTCCCGGCGGATCTTGATTCCCCTATCACCAGGGTGCGCACCAGATTGCCTGACTGGTCATAAATGGCGATGGTCATAGCCTCGGCATCTGCCGTAAGGGTGGAGGTGATCGTCCCTTTCTCGCCGGCCGCAGCCTTAAATGCGGTGGTTCGGTAGGTAGAGATGCCAAGGGTCGTCTGGATGGTCACTGAATCCGTGGCTGTGTGGCCATCATTATCGGTGACCCTCAGGACGGCACCATGGGTTCCCGGCACGGTGTAGTCATGGGAGGTGGTGCCGGTACCTGCATCACTCCAGTCATAGGTCCCGTCTCCGTCGAAATCCCACTCATACCGGGAAATCGTACCGTCCGGGTCCTGGCCTTGACCGGTAAGGGACACGTAAAGGGGAACATCTCCGTTTGTGGGGTTAGCAGCGGCCATGGCGGTTGGGTATCCGCCGGGATATACCTGGATTTCCATGGAATCGGTGGCCGTCAGGCCGTCGTTGTCCGTGACCCTTAAAACGGCCTGATAGGTTCCCGGGGTTTGATAGGTATGGCTGATGGTCGGGTAATAAAAGATCTGACCGTAATATTCTCCGATGAACAGATCAAGATCACCATCATGATCCATGTCCGCAAGGGCCGGGGCGCTGTTGTAGGCCAGGGTTAGCGGGTTTCCATCAGGGCCGGCTATCCCTTCCACGGAGTTGAAACTGTATGAGGTTTCATTCCCATCGTTTCTGTAGAAAAACAGCCTCCCCCAGTATTCACCTAAAACCAGATCAAGATCCCCGTCCTGATCCATGTCCCCAAAGGCGGGTGCGGCGTTATAGCCCACGTCGATATGGGTCCCCTCGGAAAACGTCAGTGGCCCCATGGAAGTCCAGACCGGTGCGCTGGCATCCCCATCGTTTTGATAAAAAAGGATGTTCCCATAGTACTCCCCGATAAATAGATCGTAGTCGCCGTCCCCATCGATATCCGTAAGGGCAGGGATGCTGTTGTAGTAGTCGATAGCTATGCCCGTTCCACCCGAATCCGCCACTTCCCCCACATGGGTCCAGACCGGTGCGCTCGCATTCCCGTCATTTCTATAGAAAATGAGCTTTCCGTTGTACTCGCCAATAAATAGATCAACATCCCCATCCCCGTCTATATCCGAGAAGGCAGGGGCACTGCTGTAACCGACACTGATGGTTGTTCCACCCGAATCTGCCACCTCGCCCGTATAGGTCCAGACCGGTGCGCCGTCATCCCCCTCATTTCTGTAAAAAATGAGCTTTCCATAATATTCGCCAATAAACAGATCGTAGTCGCCATCCCCATCTATGTCGGTCAGGGCAGGTATGCTATTGTAGCCGACCCCCACATGATTGTACTCGGGACTCACTAAAAGCCATCCGGGCGCGGCACTATCCCCCTCGTTTCTGTAGAAAACCAGTCTTCCATCGTACTCTCCGATAAATAGATCCTCATCGCCGTCCCCATCGATATCCACGAAGGCAGGTTTGCTACTGGAGCCGATATCTATGGTAGTTCCACCCGAATCAATCACATCTCCCACATAGACCCAGTCAGATGCACTGGCGCTTCCATCGTTTCTATAAAAAATCAGCTTTCCCCAGTCCTCCCCGATAAATAGATCATAGTCCCCATCCCCATCGATATCAATAAAGGCAGGGGCGTTGCCAGAGCCCACATCGATCGTCCCCCCGCCGGAAGCAGTTACTGCCCCTGCGTGGGTCCAGACTGGTGCGCTGTTGTCCCCGTCGTTCCTGTAGAAAATCAGCGTGCCATAGTACTCCCCGATAAACAGATCATCATCGCCATCATTGTCTGTATCTGTAAAGGCAGGTTTGCTGCTCCACCCGACATCTATGGCCGTTCCACCCGAATCAGCCACTTCCCCGACATAGGTCCAGACAGGGGCATTGGCATCCCCGTCGTTTCTGTAAAAAATCAGCTTTCCATCGTACTGACCGATAAATAGATCATAGTCCCCATCCCCATCGATATCGGTGAAGGCAGGGGCACTATTATTGCCCACATCGATCGTGCCCCCCTCGGAATCGGTCAATGCCCCCGTGGATACCCAGACCGGCGACCCGGTATCCCCGTCGTTCCTGTAAAAAAAGATCTCTCCAGAGTTCGCCCCGATAAAGGCATCGTTGTCTCCATCATGATCGACATCTACGAAAATAGGCATACTGTAATTACCGACACTCATTTTGACACCGAGGAATTGAGGGGGTGCCGATTGCTCATCATAGGCTCCGTTGCCGTCAAAGTCCCATTCATGGAGCCTTATAACCCCCTCTTTGACGTCGGTTCCTCCGCCCCTGAAAAGCACCCTCAAAGGGGCCCCGCCATTGCTGGGGGCCGCGTCTACCATAGCTGTCGGATACCCTTCCGGATTGGGGTCGTGATAGCTCACGTTAATGGTGACAGTGGCCGTGTTGGTGTGACCCTCATCGTCGGTGACTCTCAAAACTGCCTGATAGACCCCTTCTTTGGTATAGGTGTGAGTGGTATTATCTGCATAAAAGGAATCCCAGTCATAGGTCCCGTCTCCATCAAAGTCCCAGGCAAACCCTACAACGCTCCCATCCGGGTCTTCCCCATTTGGGAAAAAGGTGACGGTCATCGGCGCATTGCCGCTGACAGGAAACGCCCTGGGTATGGCCTGGGGCGGACCCGATACCATGATCAGCACAGCATCGGTGGACATGAGGCCGTCATTGTCCGTGACCCTCGCGGTGGCGTTGAAGACACCGGGAGAAGTGTAGGAATGGGAGGTATTTCCCGTAGAGGCGCTGCTCCAATCATAGACCCCGTTTCCGTCAAAATCCCACTCATATAAGGAAATACTCCCATCCGGGTCTGAGGCCTCCACCACGAAATTGACCAGGAATGGGGCTTCACCACTGGTCTCCCCATCCACCGATGCGTCGACGGTCGGCCCAACCCCAACAGCAATGTCCACTGAATCGGTGCCGGTCATGTCGTCGTTGTCCTTGACCCTTATGGTCGCAACATAGGTTCCATTGCTTTCATAGGTGTGCGTGGTGCTACAGGTTGTGGTTGAATTCCAGTCATAGGCGCCGTCTCCCTCAAAGTCCCACTCATAAAGGACGATACTCCCGTCAGGATCGGTGGCACTGCACGAAAAGGACACCTCAAGCGGGGCTGACCCCGAAGCAGGGTTGGCCGAGGCGGTCACCGCTGGGGACCCCTGGACCGTAATGCTAACGGTATCCGTGGCCTCGGTGCCGGCGCTGTCTGTCATGGTGAGGGTCACATCATACTGTCCGGCTTCCGAGTACAGCATGGAGGGGTTCTCAGTCGCGTCATCTTCAATGCCGTCCCCATCAAAATCCCAGGAGTATGTATAGGGCGGAATGCCCCCATAAACTCCGGGGATGGAAAAATGCACGGTGAGGGGAACGGTGCCTGAGGTGGTGCTTGCCTGGAGGGATACGGTAAAGACGGGCCAAGGCGTGCCGGATGTGGCATCTGTGATGTTGTAAAAGTACGGGTATCCCGGGCTGACAGGGAAGTTGTTGATCTGGGTCCCCACAGGGTGGCCCACATACCCCTGTTTCTCCGCATCCCAGTACCACAGGGTATCGCAATTGGGAATATCGCTGGCCAACGCCTCTGCAGTGGTGAGATGGGCCCGGTCAAAGGGGAGCGCGAGCACGTTAATATCGGTCTGATCGGTCGTAACCAGATTAAAGAGGAGGGTCTCGGGCGTGTTACCGGATTGGGACCAGGAGGTATTAGTTGTTACGTGGACAAAATAGGGGAAGCCAACGACCAGATCGAAGTCATTCTCCGCGCTGCCTGCAAGATGCTCCACAAATTTCTGCTGGGTCGCATCCCAGTACTTGACCGCGTCACAGTGTTCAATGGCATTGATGAGATCCTCGGCCGTCTTCAATTCGGCATTCTCCACGGCCAGGGAAACCCCGTTCAACCCTTCTTTCAGGTCAAATGTGATCGTTCGGTATTCCCCTCCGGCAACGGCCGTGCCTATTTCCCCCCCATTCAGACCGCATATGATGCAGACAAATTGAATGAGAAGGGTCGCCGTCAGGCTTCTCAAGGACTTCACAAAACGGCCCCGAATCCTATAATCGGGCATATTCTTATCTCCTCTAATCATGGTCTCGTAAAAGGGCAAAATCTCGCGCAAAGCCGCAAAGCTCGCAAAGTTGAATTCTTCAAGTTAAACTATATTTTCTTGGCGTTTTTGGCGTCTTCGCGTGAACATAGATCTCCTACGATTGTCGGGTTTCGTTGTGAATTCCGTGCCTATCCAGTCAAATTCACGCTAATGACATCGTAGCAGATTTCATTGGGTCTGCGCTCTGCGCTCAGGGCAACGTCCATGTGCACCGTTCGGTCACATCAATCCAGTATCCATACCCCCGCTCCATGCTCGTCAGATCATTGAACCCAGGACTGTCAGGGTCATACACCTTCCAATGCCCCCCCATATAGGCCCATATTGTCACATATTGCTCCTCGATTGAAGCTAAGGCATCAGCCACGGGCTGGGAATCGGACCCATGATACCCCACAAGATTCCACCCGCTCCCAAGTGCGATGGAGTCAGACGGCTCAAAGCCGAAGACCACCAGGGTTGCGGATTCGTTCATGTCCAGCCAGTAGCCCCATCCGGACTCCATGCTCGTCAGGTCGCTTAGCCCGGAATCCCCCGGGTCGTAAACCTTCCAACTCCCGGACACATAAGCCCACACAGAAGCGTATTGATCCTTCACCGAACTCAAGACTTCTGCGATGTCATTGTCGCTCGGCTGCAGGGGTAAAGAGATCAGATTCCAGCCTTCATCAAGATAAATGGCCGTCGTGCCGCCAACCCCCAACATAACCGGGGAAGACAGTGTCTGATTTCCATCCACCGAGAGTGGCACATCGGCAGCATTCCCCTCCCCATTGGCGGGATTAGTAAACACGATGGTCAGGATCTCATCGATATCCCAAACACTTTTGAAATTGCCGACCTCTGCCCACCACCAGCCGTTTTGATATCCGCAACCCACATCAGATTCCGTGAGTATTTCTCCCGACCGCGTCTGAACATAGGCAAGAAATTCCAGTGTATCATCTGCCGGCTTGCTCCCGTCGGCGTTCCGAACCTCGCCATACAGGATATGTGGAATCCCTGCAGTCGCCATTCCCTCCAGAGGCCCAAACGACAGGGGGCATACGAACAACAGCGCAATCACTATCCATTTAATAGCTTCACCCTTTTTAGGCATCATCTTCACGTTTCTCCTTAAATGGGAAATGTGTGAACCATGGTTACCTGTAACCCAATACCCAGTATTCCAATTGTGCGAAACCCCTAACTCAGGTGTATTCTTTTTAGTACCTATTTGTTCAAATCACATCATGTTTGCTAAAAATTTGTCATATAGTCATTGCGGGTAGAATGATACGTTTTTGCCCTTTGCGGCTTTGCGCCTTTGCGTGAGATATTTTCGGTTCCGGTTTATCCGGGTTAGGTGTGTTCTTTTTCGGTTGAGAGCGTGTTTTACTGATGTATGGGGAAAATGGAGTCCAGTGCCGCTCAGGGGCCCTATCCGCCTGGCGACTTGAAAGGGGAAGATCAGGTTTCGGCTCAAATGAAATCCAACATTCTAAAGGAACTCGCCTTTAACTCTAAAATATTCGCGTTATGAATGCAACTCATTCTTTTTGACAGGATGTACAGGATTCTCAGGATTTTTAGCCTTTCCTGAAGAAAGGCTAAAACTTAAACCCCTCTTCGAGGGAGTTCTTTTGGCAATAAAAACACATTGAAGAAGCTACATGATCGTTCGGCAATAATACAATCGGCTTCTTTGCCTTTTCTTTCCCGCTGAAAGCGGGGTTGACATTCCTCTGTTTCGTCTGGAAACAGAGAAACCATTAGATCTAATCAATCCTGTGAATCCTGTCCAATCACCAAAATCTAAATTCAGCCGAACCCACAAATTCGTATGAGGCGCCTTAAGAAAACAGATTTTTATTGCAAAATAAGCCTTTCAACGGTTATTTTTCCACTGCTGATGGTCATGGATCCAACGATCACGGTGAACGCCGACTGGGTTGTAAAGGTCGCATCCCAGCCTCCCAAGAGGACCAAATTTTTGGCCTGATCCACAAGAATGTCCTCATTATATGTCCCTTGAAGCACCTTGATGACCGACCCTGTGTAGGCCCAATCTATGCCGCCTTGTACGGTGGTATAACAGGGCGTGTGCCCGCCGCATGAACCGGCCGCATCAACATAGATATCTACCGGCGTAGTATTCACCACAAGATCGATCTGGGTGGTTGAGCCGCTGTCTCCCACAATTAGGTGCCCTTGGCCCAATTCTGCTGCATCTTTATACACATGAATCAGCGCCGAATCCCCGGGCTTTGCGCCTCCCGGCTGATCGTTCGGGTCGTAGATCGGGATATCTATGATGTACCAGTCAGAGGCGTTCAGTCCGTCCGTGTCCTCTGCGGCCGGAACATAGGCAGAGCCGTCTAATTTGGTCACTGCAAAGGTATAGCCCGCAGCGGTCCCCTCGGTCAGTTGCGTGCCATCAACGGTGACGGTACCGCCGATCCTGGCGGGCAGGGGCAGCGCGGCCAAGGCCATCACTGGAAGACTCAGCAAAAACAGTGCAAAAACAATCCTAAAAAATTTCTTTCCCATAGTCATTCTCCTTTCTTTTTTATCTCACAGAGGCCACAGAGTTCACAGAGATTCTTGACGAGAATCTTTGAGGGGAGGATTCTGATCAAACGCTAATGGGTTGCCTTAAGCCCGGATACAACCGATAACTGTCGTCCGCCTTTTTTGATGATCCAACCGAAGGCTGATTGTTTTGTCTGATTTTGGATACCTGTCCCGCTCTTGGAGCGGGATCAAAAAATCAGACAAAGAAAAAGTCTATCTCTGTGATCTCTGTGTGCTCTAGCGAAGCGGGTGAGAGGCATAAAAATCCACACCCTTCCCGCTCTGCGCTCATGGCAATGGCAGCTTCCACGTGCACGCTGCATTGGCGTTAATCCAGAAACCATAACCCGGTTCCATGACACTCAGGTCGCTGAAACCCAGGGCTACGGCATTGTAAAGCCTCCAATTATCATCTTTATAAGCCCATATCAAGCTGTATTTCCCGTCTATGGCGCCAACCGCATCGGCAACCGACCGGCTGCTGGACGCATTATACCCCACCAGGTTCCAGCCGCTTGAAAGCGTAATGGCATTGGTCGGGGCGGAACCGGTGAATTCGAGGGTGCCTGCTTCGCTCATATTGATCCAGTAGGCCCAGCCCGCCTCCATGGTGGTCAGCTCATCAGGGCTCGAAGTGGCCGGATCATAGATCTTCCACTCATTCTCCTTGAAGGCCCAGACACTGATGACCTTGCCCTCAATCGACGCCAATACCGTGCTGATAGTTCGGGGTTCTGCCGGTTGCCGGTAAAGGGAAATGAGGTTCCAGCCGGGATTCAGCGAAATGGCATATTTGTCCTCGGCCAGGGTAGTGGTTTCTGCAGCGGTCTTGTCTAACTCAGGATTCCCTGCATTATCCGTGGCAATGCTGAAAAAACCGTAGGTATGTCCGGCCGTTCCCGTGAACATGGCTGATGTCTCTTCTGTACTGCCTATCCATGGCGCAAAATCACCACCGTTATCCTGCACATAGATGGTGTAGTTTCCCACCCCGGAACCCACGTCCTCTCCAGACCATCTGACCTCAAAGACCATGGGACTGGCGCCGGGAAGGGCCGTCACCGTGCTCGTGGGCGCATCCGCATCAATGGTGACAAGGGCTTCCTTTTTGGGATCGGTTCCCTGGAAGGGATCATGGGGATCCACCTGGTTTGTATCGATGGTCACACTGAAGTCGAACTGGATGCTCGCCACGTTGCGGATCTCCGTGCCGGTGGGCAAACCGTTTTGGGGTTTGACTATGTAAGAGAAATATCCCTGGCCCCGTCCGGTGTCGTTTTCCGGCGGGAGGAACCCGATATCCACTGCGGGCGGCAAACCCGTTTCCGGGTCAATGGTATAGAAGTTGGCAAAGACCTCACCCGTCTCAGCGCGGATACCCGCCTCGATGTGGACCTCCATGACCATGTCATAATCTTCATCTTTGTAGGCGTAGGGCACCACGTTCTCATAATATTTCAGGCCTTCCGGAACTGTGATCA
>Ga0307929_1000920_pt1 | contig 25565 bp, 20 predicted proteins | sample AceLakmetage1330_FD_203160 | JGI IMG/M metagenome (GOLD analysis project Ga0307929, IMG submission 203160) | Saline water microbial communities from Ace Lake, Antarctica - #1330 | ecosystem: Environmental > Aquatic > Non-marine Saline and Alkaline > Saline | place: Antarctica: Ace Lake...
TCCAATGTTTGGAAAATCATTCTGTCCATAATTATTCTGATCTACTCGTTCCTGATTCAGTGTTGTTAAATTTTTAAAGGAGAAAATCATGAAAGCACTCGAGATTTCCCCGCTACTACGCGGACTGACATTTGACGGAGAGAAGGGCGACATTGTCGTCTTTAAGGACTCGATTGAAAACGCCGAGCTCACCTGCTCGGCAGATGAACTCGAAGCGAAGTTTAAGCCCGGCATGCGCTCGGTCAGCGTCGACGGCGTCGGCGGCTTCCTGCTCGGTGAAGATGTCGACGATGCGGCAAACGGAACCTCCAATGCGCAGAAAGTGACCGGCCGCGCGGCGGTTGTGAACAATAAGGTTTCTGTGGTGACCGGCGGAGCGCAGGGCTTCGGCGAAGGCATTGTTCGCGAGCTGATCAAAAACGGCGCGATTGCTTTTATTGCCGACATGAACATCGCCGGCGCAAAAAAACTGGCGGCTGAGCTGAACGAAACCGCGGGCCGTACGGTCGCCTTCGGTGTCGCTGTGAATGTTGCCAACGAAGAATCCGTGAAAGCCATGGTCGACGAGATTATTTTGACCACCGGCGGAATCGACCTGTTTGTCAGCAATGCAGGCGTGCTCAAGGCCGGCAGCGTGAAGGAGATGACGCTCAAAGATTTCGAGTTTGTCACCGACGTGAACTACATCGGTTTTTTCCTCTGCACCAAGCTGGTGGCTCCGGTGATGGAAGCGATGAATAAGCCGACCGGAAACTATTTTACCGATATTGTCACCATCAGCTCTAAATCGGCACTCGAAGGCTCTAACAAAAACGGCGCGTATGCCGGATCCAAATTCGGCTCCGTCGGGCTCGTACAGAGCTTTGCCAAGGAGCTGGTGGCGGATAACACCAAGGTGAATACCGTGTGTCCCGGAAACTTTTTCGACGGCCCGCTCTGGAGCGATCCCGAGCGTGGGCTGTTCACGCAGTATCTCAACACCGGCAAGGTGCCTGGCGCAGAAACTATCGAGGAGGTTCGCCGCTTCTACGAGGCGCAGGTTCCCATGAACCGCGGATGCGACGGCGAAGATGTCACCAAAGCCATACTATATTCCGTAGAACAGAAATACGAAACAGGCCAGGCCATCCCCGTTACTGGCGGGCAAGTCATGCTTAACTAGAAACCTGAAACTGGAAATTGAACTTTTAAAAGGAAAATTATGAAAACAAAAGCAGTACGACTCTACGGCGAAAACGATTTAAGACTGGAAGAGTTTGAGCTTCCGGCCATCAAGGATACGGAAATCCTCGCGAAGATTGTATCCGACTCCATTTGCATGTCGTCCTACAAGGCGGCCACGCAGGGCATCAAACACAAGCGCATCCCGAACGATGTGGCAGAAAACCCGATCATCGTCGGGCATGAATTCTGCGGCGAAATCGTCGAGGTTGGCGCCAAGTGGGCTGATCAGTTTAAGGCCGGACAGACGTTCTCCATCCAGCCCGCACTGGTTGATGAAAACGGCCCCGTTGGCGTACTTTCCGCTCCCGGCTACTCCTATCCGCATATCGGTGGAAATGCGCAGCACATCATCATTCCGGAAGAAGTGATGACCAATAACTGCCTGCTCCCGTTCGATGGCGACGCCTTCTATCTCGGCTCACTGGCGGAACCCATGTCCTGCATTGTCGGCGGCTACCACGCCAACTATCACACGACCCCCGGCTCCTATGTTCACGACATGGAAATCGTCGAAGGCGGCGCAACCGCCATCCTCGCCGGCGTCGGCCCCATGGGTCTCGGAGCCATCGACTACGCCATCCACTGCGACCGTAAACCCGGCCTGCTCGTTGTCACTGACATCGACACCGCCCGCCTCGAGCGCGCGGCGTCCATCTTCACGGTGGAAGAGGCCAAAGCCAACGGCGTGGAGCTCATTTACGTCAACACCGCCGAAGAGGGCAAGGGCGTTGACTACCTCAAGTCGCTGACGCCGAACGGCGAAGGGTTCAATGATGTGTTTGTGTATGCGCCGGTCAAACCGGTCATCGAACAGGCCGACGCCATCCTTGGCTTCGACGGCTGCCTGAACTTTTTCGCCGGACCGAGCAATGCCGAATTCACCGCATCGATGAATTTCTTCAATGTTCACTACGGTGCAACGCATATCTGCGGAACCAGCGGTGGCAACACCGACGACATGCTCGAGTCCCTCAAAATGATGGAAGCGGGCAAACTCAACCCGTCCGTTATGATTACGCACGTCGGCGGACTCGACTCCGCAGTGGAAACGACCTTGAACCTGCCGAATATTCCCGGCGGTAAAAAGCTCGTCTACACCGGCATCGCCATGCAGCTCACCGCACTGGATGATCTGGAAAACCAAGACTGCCCGACCTGTAAAGAGCTGGCCGTCATCGTCGAAAAGCACAACGGACTCTGGAGCCCGGAAGCGGAGAAATATCTCCTCGCGAACGCGAACGCCATTTAAACGAAAGAGAAACCATGTCCTTTCCGAAAACATTTTACCGCTGGCGTCCTCACCCGTGGCACGGACTCGACATCGGGCGTAAAGCGCCCGATGTGGTTAATGCCTACATTGAGATGACGCCGTTTGATGCGGTGAAATATGAGGTGGACAAGGCGACGGGGTATCTGCGAGTTGACCGCCCGCAGCTCACCTCGTCGATGCCGCCGACGCTCTATGGTTTTGTGCCGCGCACCTATTGCGGCGCACGGGTTCAAGCCATGTCGCCCTCCTCCGTCAAAGGGGACGGCGACCCGCTCGATATCTGTGTCATCTCCGAACGACCCATCAACCGCGGCGAAGTCATTCTGCGCGCCCGCGTCATCGGCGGGGTGCAGATGATCGATTGCGGAGAGGCCGACGACAAAATCATCGCGGTGCTGCACGAAGACCGTTTCTGGAGTCATGCCAAGAGCCTCGACGATATTCCGGAGGCGTTGATCGACCGGTTGCAGCACTATTTTGAAACCTACAAGCTCACGCCCGGCGGCGAAGCCAATGTGAAAGTGCTGGAGATGTATGGCCCCGAACGCGCCAAAGAGGTGATCAAAGCCTCCCAGGCCGACTACGACGAAATGTTCGGCGAATAATTTTTAACGTTTAAACTTACCAAGGAGTTCTTGTGAAATACGAATATATGCATCCCCGCGAGGAAATCGCTCTGACACTGGAGCGGATTTATAACTATAAAATGACAACGACGTCCGGCGGCAATCTGTCGATCAAGGACGATAACGGTGATATCTGGATTACGCCGGCCCGCGTTGATAAAGGGGAGCTGACGTCCAAAGATATTGTCTGTGTCCGCAAGGATGGAACGGTTGACGGCCTTCATCCGCCGTCCTCCGAGTTTCCGTTCCATAAGGCGGCCTATGAGGCCCGCCCAGATTTCCGGTCGGTAGTTCATGCGCATCCGATGTCGCTGGTGGCGTTCAGCTGCGCGCACAAAGTGCCAGAGACCAAAGCCTATCCGACGGCCTGGAACAGCAACGGCAAAGTTGGTTTCGCCCCGTACGGCGTGCCGGGCAGTGACGATCTCGGCGCGAAAATCGCCGACGAACTCAAAAAGGGCTACGACAGCGTCATCCTTGAAAACCACGGGGTGTGTTGCGGGGGTAAGAACCTGCAGGATGCCTTCCAGCGCTTTGAATCGCTCGAAGTCTGTGCGAAGGCGCAGATTAAAGCCGGTTCCATTGGAACAGCTAATGTGTTGACCGAAGAACAGATCCAGATGCAGTCCAAGAGCTATTACAAGCTCGAAGCGTTCGAGTACGACACCGATATGATGAGCATCAAGGAAAAGGAACTGCGCTGTCAGCTGGCCCGGTTCGTTCGGCGTGGATACCGCCAGCGTCTTCTGAGCGGAACCACCGGAACCTTCTCCGCACGGATTGATGAAGACTCGTTCCTCATCACCCCGTATCCGCTCGACCGGTTTACCATTGAGCCGGAAGACCTCGTGATGATCCGCAAGAACAAGAAGCAGTTCGGTAAAAAACCGAGTCGTGCGCTGCATGCACACCGTGCCGTCTATGATGCCACCCCTGAGGTGAACTGCATCATCAATGCGGCACCGGTCAATGCGCTGGCCTTCAGCATCTGCGGAGAAAAAGTCGATACTTACACCATTCCGGAAAGCTACGTCTTTGTCGGCGAGGTCAGCTTGCTCCCGTTTGAAGCCAGCTACACTGATTTTGATAGGGTCACCAAAACCCTGACTCTTAAAACCCCAGCCGCAGTTCTGGAAAACAACGGGGTGATGGTGGTCGGCGCAGATGTTCTCTCCGCTTTCGATAAGCTCGAAGTGCTGGAGTGCTCCGCCGAAGCGATCATCGATAGTGCGTCGATCGGCGGGCATATCGCGATGTCGCAAGAGGTCATCGACGAACTGTGCGAAGCCTTTAACCTTTAAGGAATAGAACCATGTTGGAGAAAAGAACTTATTTTATGCCGGCGATGAGTATGATCGGGCCGGGTGTATTGAGCGATGTCGGAGCAGAAATCAAAGCGATGGGCTCTGCGAAGTCGCTGCTCGTCACCGATGCCGTTCTCAATCAGCTCGGCGTTGTGAAACAACTGACCGATGTGCTGGATGCTGCCGGAGTGGAGTATGCGCTTTACGACGGCGTACAGCCCAATCCGACCTGCGCCAATGTCAACGCCGGGTTCAAGGTGCTTCAGGACAACGGATGCGACTCCATCGTTTCCCTCGGCGGCGGCTCCCCGCAGGACTGTGCGAAAGCCATCTCGATCCTCGCCACCAACGGCGGTGACATCCGCGATTATGAGGGGGTCTTTAAATCCGCTAAAAAGGGCCTGCCGATCGTGTCCATTAACACGACGGCGGGTACGGCATCGGATGTGACCATTAATTATGTGGTTACCGATGAAGAGCGTCATGTGAAAATGGTGATGGTCGATAAAAACTGTCTGGCAACGATTGCGGTGAATGATCCGGAACTGATGACAGCCAAGCCCGCCGCGCTGACCGCGGCCACCGGCATGGACGCGCTGACCCACGCGGTGGAAGCCTATATAACCAAAGGGGCCTACCGCTTGACCGATGCGCTCGCTCTTGAATCGATCAAGTTGATTTCCGAAAGCCTACGCACCGCGGTTGAGCAGGGCGACGATATCGAAGCGCGCAGCAAAATGGCCTACGGATCGTTTGTGGCCGGAATGTCGTTTAGTAACTGCGGACTTGGCGTGGTTCATTCTCTGGCTCACCAGCTCGGTGGAATCTACAACCTGCCGCACGGTGTCTGTAATGCCGTGCTTCTGCCGCATGTGATTCGCTATAACGCACCGTTCTGCGGCGACAAGCTGCGCGATGTGGCCAAAGCGATGGGTGTGAGCACCGACGGGATGGATCTGGATGCGGCCAACGCTGCAGCCATCGGCGCGATCGAAAAACTGAGTGCAGATGTCGGCATCCCCGCCGGTCTGGCAGAACTCGGGGTTTCCGAAGAGAAAATCCCCACGATGGCGGATCTGGCACTCGTCGATCCATGTGCTCCGGGTAACCCGCGCGACATGACGCGCGAAGATGCAATCGAAATTTACAAAGCCGCGATGTAAATCGCAGGAGAAGAATATGGAACAGCTTGAAATAATCGTGGAACTCTCTCATGAGTTCGGTTCTGAAGAGTACGTAAAAGGCGGGGGAGGAAATACCTCGGTCAAAAATGAAACCACTCTTTGGGTGAAACCCTCCGGCACGACGCTGGGCGGGTTGACCCCCGAGACATTCGTGCAGATGAACCGCACAAAAATTAACGAGCTCTACGCGGTGGAAACACCCGCCGAGTCGGCCGCCCGCGAGGAGCTGGTTAAAAACCTGATGGCCGATGCCGTGGAAAACAATGCCGGCCGCCCCTCGGTCGAAGCACCGCTTCACAATGTGTTTGAGGCCATCTATGTTGTTCACACTCACCCCTGTTCGGTGAACGGGCTGACGTGTGCGAAGGGGGGCGAAGACGCCTGTAAACGACTTTTCCCCGACGCCCTGTGGGTCGAGTACATCGACCCCGGCTATACGCTTTGCATGGTGGTACGCGAGCGCATTGAGCAGTGCAAGGCGGAGCACGGTCACGAGCCCAAATTGTTGTTTCTCCAGAATCACGGCGTCTTCATCGCGGCCGATACGGCCGATGAAATCCGCGCGCTCTACGCCCGCGTGATGAATGCGCTGGATGCGGAATATAAACAGGCAGAAATTTTCCAAGCATTGGAAGCCTGTGCCGCCGAAGGCGGTATTTCTGATGCCCCCGAGGCTCCGGAAACCGCAGAGAAGATCAAAGAGATTTTCGGTGACGATGCGGCTTTTGTCGCTTCGTCCGGGTTGTTCGGCGTTGCACCGGGGCCGATCACTCCAGATCATCTGGTCTACGCGAAAGCCTTCCCGTTTACTGCGGAGCTGACGGCTGAGGCCGTGGCGGCATACCAGGCAGAACGCGGGTGTGCTCCGAAGGTCGTGATCGCCGGGCCGCGTGTTTATGGCCTCGGAACCTCTCAGACCAATGCCAATCTCGCCCTGGAGTTGGCGCAGGACGGCGCACTCGTGATGCAGCTGGCGGAAGCCTTCGGCGGCATCAACTACATGACCGATGCCGCGCGTGAATTTATCGAAAACTGGGAAGTCGAATCCTATCGGCAAAAACAAGTATAAACCTAGAAAGAGAGACGCCCAACATGGCCAAGCATTATTTAGCAGTGGATTTGGGCGCGTCCAGCGGACGTACGATTGTCGGGACGCTCGACAACGGCAAGCTGACACTCAAAGAGATGAACCGGTTCTGGAACGGACCAACCGAAATCAACGGCAGGCTCTTTTGGGACTTTGTGCATCTGTTCCGCAATATCACGGAAGGGCTGACGCTGGCCCTCAAGGAGTACGGCGATGAGATTTCATCGATGGGCATCGACACCTGGGGTGTCGATTCCGGACTGCTCGATGCCGACGGAAAGCTTCTTGGCAATCCAGTTAATTATCGCGACAGCCGTACCTCCGGCATGTTTGAAAAGGTGTTTGAGCGTGTACCGAAGGAAGAGGTGTTTGCCCAGACCGGTATCCAGTTCATGGAACTCAATTCGCTCTATCAATACATGGCGATGGCGCTGGAAGACTCCGTGCAATATGAGACCGCCGATAAAATGCTGTTCGCCCCGGATCTTCTGAGTTATTGGCTGACCGGTCGAATGGTGGCTGAGCGCAGTATTGCCAGCACCTCGCAGTTCTACAACCCCGTCACCAAAGACTGGGCGTTCGACCTGCTTGAGCGGCTCGGTATCCGCACCGATCTGTTCGCTGAACTGGTCGATCCCGGAACCGTGATCGGCGAAACCAGCGGCTTGCCCGTGGTCGCCGTCGGCAGTCATGATACGGCCAGTGCTTTCGCTGCGGTACCGGTCATGCCGGAAGAACACTGCGCATTCCTCAGCTCCGGCACCTGGTCGCTGCTCGGAACCGAACTGCCGGAGCCGGTCATCAATGACGATGTGCTGGCCGCCAACTTCACCAACGAAGTCGGCGTTTGCGATACGATCCGCTTCCTCAAGAACCTGTCTGGACTCTGGATCATTCAGGAGCTGCGCCGTGTTTGGGAAGAGCAGGGCTTCAGCTACACCTGGGATGAGATGGCGGAAATGGCGCTGCTTTCAACGCCGTTTGAGTTTTTTATCGATCCGAGCGATGAGGTTTTCCTGGCACCCGGGGACATGCCGGCCCGCATTCAGGAAGCTTGCGAACGAACCGGCCAGAAGCGCCCGCAGGAACACGGACAAATTCTCCGCGCGGCCTACGAAGGGCTCGCGCTGCTCTATGCCGACACCTACGAAACCCTTGAACAACTCAGTGGAAGAAAACTGGATGTGTTGAGGATCGTTGGCGGCGGTTGCCAGAATAAAACGCTGAACCAGTTCGCGGCCGATGCTCTCGGGCGCAAGGTGATTACTGGCCCCATCGAAGCCACGGCGGTCGGCAATCTCATCATGCAGATGCTTGCCATGGGGGATATAGAATCTCTGGAAGAGGGACGCGAGATCATCCGCAACTCGTTTGCGGATGAATCCGAAACCTACGAGCCGCAGGATGTTGAGGCTTGGCGGGTCGCGCTCGAAAAATGGAAGGCCACCTGCAAAGGGTAAAAAAGAAGAATAAAAGTTCCCCCTCCATTAGGGCGAGTCTCTTTGTTGGTTGCAAAACGACATTTCAATCGTTACATGCTTTAGGATCAGTGGCATGGGCGCTGGAGGAATGGATTCTCGGGTCTCGATTTGCGGAACCGGACTTATTTTCCGAGTGCGAGGCGTTGGGCATTGCGGGAGGGGAGTCCGGTCCGAAGGATTTTTTCGGCAGCGGTTTTGATGTCGTATTCGACGCGTTGGAGGGTCACGGTCTTTTCGGCGGGGTCATAGAGCGCATAGGCGGCGCGCGGGTCGCCGTCGCGCGGCTGGCCGACGCTGCCTGGATTGAAAAAATAGAGTCGGTTTTTTTTGATCCGTATCTTTTCAAACTTTTTCTGATGGATCGTTCCCTTCTGGTTTTGAACAAAAACCGTCGGTCGATGAGTGTGTCCGTAGAAAGCGATCGGGATCGGTTGGAGCTGGAGACTGGGTTCCGCATTTTGTGCGTTGAAGATATAAGGCCAGTTTTGCCCGGGCTCAAAGGTGCTGTGGACGACACCGAGTTCACCGTCCCGCCGTCTCATCGGAAGATTGAGCAGCCAGATGGATTCTGCCGAGGTCAATTGTTTTTCGGTCCACAAAATGGCTTCGCGGGCAATGGGGTTGACATCGGCCGGAACGAACCCGCCGACACAGTATTCATCGTGGTTTCCTTTGACGGTCAAAGCGTCCAGCTCCCGGAGGCGCTGAATGCAGGCAGAGGGGTCGGCACCATAGCCGACAACATCACCAGTGCAGAAAAACCGGGTGACCCCATTCGTCTCCATGTCTGCGAGCACGGCGTCAAGGGCCTCGATGTTAGAGTGGATATCTCCGAAAATAGCAGTTTTTTCCGAAGTAGACCCAGTTTTGAAAATGGAAGACAGTAATCTCATAATGCGAAGCAACAGATGTTATGTTGGTTCTGACGATTGATCAAGCGAATGGTAATGTTCTTGGCGACTATCCGTTCGGTCGCGGAAACGCGCCCGAAAATGGCGGTGACCCCGGTGGATGATTTACCCACCTATGAGGGAATCCATTTTACCACAGACGGGCAAGTTTAAATCGGTAAGCGGCTGGTCGATGCCGCCGGAGGTGCAGCCCGCATCGAAGAGGCCCGAGCGCAGGGCAGGACGATGAAAATCTGCTGCCCGCACTGCTGGGTGAATCGCAGGATGGCCGCGCATACGTCATTCAGGAAGCGCTGACCCAGATCGCCGTGCGCAAAGATAATTTGAAATACATTCCGCCGGGCAGCGTCACCGAACGCGGCGGCATTGGCGAATGGATCAAAACCACCGTCGGCGAACCCGGCCTGCTTTTCCACCTTTCCGAGGATCCGACCGAAAGCCGCGCATTGATTCTACGGCTCTCGGCGGGTAGGGTCTGCCCCATGAAGCTCTTCGACGCCCAGGGCCATCTTGCGGATTTTCCAACCCTTGGAAAAATGAAAGGGTGGAGGCTCCCGCCTTCGCCAACCTCCGCCGCCGAGGCTAGGGAGGTCAGGCGGCTACGGCGGACAGGTAGCCTCCATCAATTGATCTCGGCAACGCCAAAGAGTGGTTATTCCACGGTGACGCTTTTGGCCAGGTTGCGCGGTTTGTCGATATCTGTCCCGCGAGCGCGGGCCGCGTAATAGGCTAGCAGTTGAAGCGCCGCGACATTGACCATCGGCGAGAACTCATCGCGCACGGCCGGCACAACAATCACATCGTCCGTCAGCTTCGACAGTTCGGTGTCGCCTTCGCTCACCACCGCAATAATGCGGCCGCGGCGCGCCTCGACCTCTTTGACGTTCGAAAGCATTTTTTCGTACACTTCATCTGCGGTTTGTGTGCAGATGCAAATGACGGGTAGGGCTTCGTTGATGAGTGCAATCGGTCCGTGCTTCATTTCGCCCGCCGCATAGCCTTCGGCGTGCTGGTAGGAAATTTCTTTATTCTTCAACGCGCCTTCGAGCGCCGTGGGGAAATTATAGCGTCGGCCCAGATAGAGAGAGCTGGGGCCATCATGATGCTTCTCGCCGATCACCTGAATTTCTGCCTTTTTCTGGATCACATAGTGAACCGCATCGGGCACCTCGTGCAGATCCTTGAGATAGGCTTGAACCTGTTCCCGAGTCAAATTCCCACGCACCTCGGCAATATAGAGCGACAGCAAAGCAAAGGCCATCTGCTGAGCGGTGTAGGCCTTGGTCGAAGCCACGCCAATCTCGGGGCCACAGTTTGTGAAGAAGGTTGCATCGCTCTCGCGCACCACCGAGCTGCCTTCGACGTTGCACACCGAAAAGATTTTGCAACCCCAGTCCTTCGCCATCCGAATGGATGCCAGTGTATCCGCCGTTTCGCCCGACTGCGAAACGGGGATGATCAGGGTGCCGGGATCAATCTTCGGGTCGCGGTAGCGGAACTCGCTCGCCAGATCCGTTTCCACCGCAATACCGGTCAGGTTTTCCAGCAATAGCTTGGCGTACATCCCCGCGTGATAGGCCGTGCCGCACGAAACAATCATGATGCGGTTGAGTTTGCGGAAATAGTCCGGGCTCAAATCCGTGCCAATATCGATTACACCCTCTGACGACACATGCTTTTCGAGCAGCGCGCGCAAAATCCGTGGCTGTTCATGGATTTCCTTCAACATGAAGGTTTCAAAGCCCGCGTGTTCGGCATCTTCAGCTTTAAACTCAATTTTTTTGATTTCCGGTGTCACCGCATCGCCGGCGATTGTGCAAATTTCTACCCCGTCCGTACGCAATGTAGCTATTTCACCATCGTTGAGATAAATGGCCTCAGAGATCCGGTTGATGATTGCGGGAACATCGCTGGCAATAAAGTTTTCGTTCTCGCCAATCCCAATAATCAACGGGCTGCCCAGACGTGCGCAATAAACCGCATCTGGCTCACTTTGAAACAAAACGCCCAGAGCGTAGGCTCCGCGTAGCTTTTGTAACGTGATTTGAAGCGCCTCGATCGGAGATGTCGCGCCGTTTTTGAGCGCCTGTTCGATCAAATGTGGAACCACTTCGGTGTCGGTTTCCGAAAGGAACGTGTGACCCTGTGCGGAAAGCTCATCGCGCAACTCCGCGTAATTTTCAATAATCCCGTTGTGCACGACCGAAATAGAACCGTCCGAGCTGAGGTGCGGATGCGAATTGGCCTGCGAAGGGGCTCCATGCGTCGCCCAACGGGTGTGACCGATTCCGCGGGTGCCGGCAATCGGGTTCTGTTCGAGCTCCCGTTCCAGATTGGCCAACCGACCCACCTCTTTGCCTGAAGTGATGGTTCCATCGCGGAGCACCGCAATGCCGGCCGAATCGTATCCGCGGTATTCCAGCCGCTGCAATCCATCGATCAAGATTGGAGCCGCTTCTTTATTTCCAATGTATCCGACCACTCCGCACATAATTTTGCTCCGTTTGACTGTTTAAAATAGGGTTCCGCATTGTGCACGAGTGTCCTTTTGGAAACAAAAGAAAATAGGCTGAAAAGACGATCCTCGTTTGAAATATTGGAAAAGCGCAGTCGGTTGCGGGTTTTGATTGCGGTTTTTGTTCGTGGCATTAAAATCCCTCTTCACGTGCGCGGTGTATTATAGAAACGAATACGGAGGATTTTTAAGAATGCAGAAAGTCGGTTTTGATAACGAAAAATATTTGGACGAACAGAGTGAATACATCATTCAGCGCGCGGAAAAGTTCCAGAATAAACTCTATCTGGAATTCGGCGGGAAACTAGTTTTTGACTATCACGCTTCGCGTATCCTTCCCGGGTTCGACCCGAATGTGAAAATTCGCCTTCTTCAACGCCTGCGCGACCGCGCCGAAATTATTCTTTGCATCTATGCGGGCGATATCGAGCGCAAAAAAGTCCGCGCTGATTTTGGGATCACTTACGATGCGGATATGCTCCGTCTGATTGACGATCTACGCGAATGGGGACTTTCGGTTGCGGGCGTGGTCATCACGCGCTTCAACGAACAGCCCGCCGCCGTTCAGTTTAAGAACCGGCTCGAACGGCGCGGCGTGAAAACCTACATTCACCGCGCGACAAAGGGCTACCCGACGGATGTCGATGTCATCGCCAGTGACGAAGGCTATGGTGCGAACCCCTATATTGAAACCACCAAGCCGATCGTTGTGGTTTCTGCACCCGGCCCAGGCAGTGGCAAAATGGGCACCTGCTTGAGCCAGCTCTATCACGACCATAAGCGCGGCCTCGCCTCCGGCTACTCCAAGTTCGAGACCTTTCCCATTTGGAACCTGCCGCTGAAGCATCCGGTCAATATTGCGTACGAAGCCGCTACGGCTGACCTTGGCGACGTTAATCTGGTCGACTCGTTCCACCTCGAAGCGCACGGGGAAGCGTCTGTGAACTACAACCGCGATGTGGAAATTTTCCCGGTGCTCAAACGAATCCTTGAGCGGATCACCGGGGAGGAATCCATTTATCAGTCGCCGACCGATATGGGCGTCAATCGTGCGGGCTATGCAATTATCGACGACGAGGCGGTGCGCGAGGCCTCCATTCAGGAGATTATCCGGCGCTATTTTCGTTACCGTTGCGAATATGCTCTCGGTAGCGCGGATCAGAAGACCGTTGAGCGTGCCGAGCTGTTGCTCAAAGAGGTTGGGGCAGAACCTAGTGGTCGATCGGTTGTTCTTCCGGCACGCGAAGCCGCTGAGAAAGCGCAACAAACCGAAAAAGGGCGCGATGGCGTTTTCTGTGGAGCGGCCCTTCAGTTGGCCGACGGGCGGATGGTTACGGGTTGCAACTCGCCCTTGATGCATGCGGCTTCTTCGATGCTGCTTAACGCAATTAAAATACTTGCGGATCTGCCCGACGAAATGCACCTGCTTAGCCCTAGCGTGGTTGAATCCGTTTGCCACTTGAAACAGGATCTTCTCAACGGAAAATCGGCCAGCCTCGACCTCGAAGAAACGCTGATTGCGCTGAGCGTCAGCGCGGCGGTCAATCCCTCTGCGCAGATGGCGATGGAAAAACTGCCCGATCTTCGAGGGTGCGAAGTCCACCTTTCGCACATTCCCTCGCCGGGGGATGAAGCCGGTTTGCGCCGTTTAGGAGTCAATGTCACCAGCGATGCCGACTTCGCGGGCCACAATCTGTTTTTGACTTAGAATGTATATAACCAAAATGAAGAGGGAGAGTCTGGAAAAATTATGGACGGCAGAACCGAAGACGAAGTCGAGCTGGGCTGGAAGAATGACAGCAACGAAGTGGCAATCATTTTTTCCAAACCTAGGAACAAATCTAGAAATAATTCCAAGCAGTGGAAATTTTCTTTATAACCTCCTTTTCCGTGGAAGTTCAGTCCCAATGATTCTGCCGTTAATGATTCTGAGAAAAAACCACCCATGTTTAGTTCCTGTTGACTAAGGGGTTGTGGAAGAAATCTGGTTAGAAATCCATCACGCCTTAAGGTTTCGGATTTATAGATTAATAAAAAAGCATAAAGGAGAACCACATGCCAAAACTGAAAGACATCAACACCGTCCTGATCATCGGCTCCGGCCCCATCATTATCGGGCAGGCCTGCGAATTTGACTATTCCGGAACGCAGGCGTGCAAAGCACTCCGCGAGCTGGGTTATAAAATTGTTCTCGTGAACTCCAACCCCGCCACCATCATGACCGACCCCGGCATGGCGGATGTCACTTACATCGAACCGCTCAACCTCGAAACCATCGAACGGATTATCGCTAAGGAGCGCCCCGACGCGCTACTTCCAAACCTTGGCGGTCAAACCGCGCTCAACCTTTCCCTCGACCTTTCCAAGCACGGGATTCTCGAAAAATACGGCGTCGAAGTGATCGGCGTGAAACTCGATGCGATCGAACGCGGCGAAGACCGCATCGAATTTAAAAAGCAGATGGACAAGCTCGGTATCGAAATGGCGGCAAGTACCGCCGTCTACAGCGTCGAAGACGCCGAAAAAGTGGCGGCCGAACTCGGCTATCCCGTTGTCATTCGCCCCGCCTACACGATGGGCGGCACCGGCGGCGGCATTGTCTACAACGTCGAAGAACTGCGCGTCATCGGCGAGCGGGGCATCAATGCCAGCCTCATTGGTCAGATTTTAATCGAAGAAAGCGTGCTGGGCTGGGAAGAGCTGGAGCTTGAAGTCGTGCGCGATGCCGACAATAAACTCATCACCGTCTGTTTCATCGAAAACATCGATCCTATGGGCGTGCATACCGGCGACTCCTTCTGCTCCGCTCCGATGCTCACCATCAGTCAGGAATTGCAGGACCGTCTACAAAAAGACTCCTACGCTATCGTTGAGGCCATTCAAGTGATCGGCGGAACCAACGTTCAATGGGCGCACGATCCGGTCAGTGGTCGCATCGTGGTCATTGAAATCAACCCGCGTACCTCGCGCTCCTCCGCGCTGGCGTCCAAAGCCACTGGCTTTCCGATCGCACTGGTTTCGGCCAAGCTCGCGGGCGGAATGACCATGAAGGAGATTCCCTATTGGCGCGACGGCTCGCTCGAAAAATACACCCCGTCCGGCGACTACGTCGTCATCAAGTTTGCCCGCTGGGCCTTCGAAAAATTCAAAGGCGTTGAAGACAAGCTCGGCACGCAGATGCGCGCCGTCGGCGAAGTCATGAGCATCGGCAAAAACTACAAAGAATCTGTTCAGAAATCTATTCGTAGTTTGGAAAACGGACGTCACGGCCTCGGCTTTGTCAAAAACTTCAACTCGCTCTCCCTCGAAGAGTTGATGGCGAAGCTTTCGGTTCCGACCAGCGACCGCCAGTTCATCCTCTACGAAGCGCTCCGCAAAGGCGCGACCATCGAAGAGCTGTTCGCCAAAACCAGCATCAAAGCCTGGTTCCTTGAACAGATGAAAGAACTCGTCGAGCGCGAAGAAGAGGTGCTCAAAACTAAAGGCGAAAAACTGCCCGATGAACTGCTCGAAGCCGCCAAAAAGGACGGCTTTGCCGACGCGTATCTCGCCAAGATTCTCGACGTCCCTGAAAAGGATATTCGTGAACAGCGCAAAGCGGCTGGCGTCGTCGAAGGCTGGCACGCCGTACCCGTCAGCGGCGTTGAAGACGCAGCCTACTACTATTCCAGCTACAACGCACCTGACGAAGTCCCGGTCACGGACAATCCTAATAAAGTGATGATCCTCGGCGGCGGACCCAACCGAATTGGGCAGGGGATCGAATTCGACTACTGCTGTGTTCACGCCGCATTCACCCTGCGCGACATGGACTACGAAACCGTTATGGTCAACTGCAACCCCGAAACCGTCTCCACCGACTACGACACCTCCGACAAGCTCTACTTCGAGCCGCTCACCGTCGAAGACGTCCTGCAGATCTACGAGAAGGAAAAACCCAAAGGCGTCATTTGCCAATTCGGCGGGCAGACTCCGCTCAACATTGCGCGCGAACTCGAAGAGGCTGGCGTAAACATCCTCGGCACCTCGCCCGAAGTGATCGACCTCGCCGAAGACCGCGACCAGTTCGATGTCATCATGAAGAAGCTCGGCATCCCGATGGCCGAAGGCGCGATGACCATCGATGTCGACGGTGCCGTTGAAATTGCCAACCGTCTCGGCTACCCGGTGATGGTGCGCCCGTCCTACGTTCTCGGCGGACGCGGTATGGAAATTGTCTACGACGAACCGATGCTGCGCGACTACATGGCCGCCGCCGTCGGCGTCACTCCCGACCGGCCAATCCTGATTGATAAATATCTAGAAAACGCCATCGAGGCCGAAGCCGATGCCATCGCCGACGGCGAAGACGCTTTTGTCCCCGCCGTGATGCAGCACATCGAACAGGCCGGAATTCACTCCGGCGACTCCGCCTGCGTCATCCCACCGGTCAGCATTCCTGAAAAGCACATCAAAACCATCTATGAATACACCCGCACCATCGCCCGCGAAATGGGTGTGGTGGGTTTGATGAATATTCAGTATGCCATCTGCGAAGATGTCGTCTATGTGCTCGAAGCCAACCCGCGCGCGTCACGCACCGTGCCGCTCGTCTCCAAAGTCTGCGGCCTTTCCATGGCGCGTATCGCCACGGAAATCATGCTCGGTAAAAAGCTCGGCGACTTCAACCTCAAGCATCAGGACATCCCGCATTTCGGGGTCAAAGAATCCGTCTTCCCGTTCAACATGTTCCCAGAAGTTGATCCGGTCCTCGGGCCGGAAATGCGCTCCACCGGCGAAGTGCTCGGCATCGATTCCTCCTTCGGGCTGGCGTTCTACAAAGCGCAGGAAGCCACCAAAGGCACCCTGCCGATGGAAGGCACCGTCCTGCTCACCGTTTCGGAACGCGACCGCTCTGAAAAACTGACGGTGGCCGCAAAACAGCTCAAGGCGGATGGGTTCAAACTGCTCGCCACCGCGGGCACCGCTACCTTCCTTAAAGAGAATGGTATCGAAGTTGATCCGATTCTCAAAGCGCACGAAGGCCGGCCAAATATTGTGGACGCGGTGAAGAACGGAGAGATTCAGCTGATCGTTAACACACCGTCCGGCAAGCTCAGCGTCAACGATGACTCCTACATTCGGAAGAATGCCATCAAGCACAGCGTGCCTTACATCACCACCGTTGCGGCGGCAGTCGCCGCCGCCGAAGGAATCGCCGCACGGCATAAAGGGCAGGCTCCGATCCGTTCCCTGCAGGAATGGCACGCCGATCTGGAAAGGCCATAGGCTTTAGGCCTTAGGATTTGGGCCATAGGCTTTGGGCTTTGGGCTTTAGGTCTTGGGCTTTAGACCGAAAACCCCGCTCAGCCGAGCGGGGTTTTTTCGGCCATCGGCCGAATGGATCGCAGGGCTCCAGTCTGCCTCTAGAAATGACCTCGAAGTGGCAATCGGAAGAATTTTTCCACGAGAAACACGAAACCTCACAAAAAGGGAAGGGAAAGTTTTTCAGATGAATAAAGTAGCGCAAGCGTCTCGCTTGCATTTTCCAATGTCTGGAAAACTTCGCCCTGAAAATTCCAAGGGTTGGAAAAGTAGAGCAAGCGTCTCGCTTGCTTCTTTCGAACCTCTTGTTCTGCCATAGCCTCTGGCGACGGCGGATGGAAGGTGAGACGGGCATTCTGCCTGTCTGCAGAGAGCCGAGGTTGCCATTCCGCGTTGCTTCATTGCGGTTGTCAAACCGCCTCTCTCAACTGCGTTTCGAGTGCGAGACAGGCTGTTGTATTCGACAGCAACGAAGTGGCAATCGGGAGAATTTTCCACAAAGGAACGCATAGAACGCAAAGACGATACGGATCAAGGGTTAACCACGGAATACACCGAACACACGGAAGATGGAAAAGGAGAGCCTGCCTCTCGTTTCCTGTTGAGCAAAGAAGAGTGGGCATCGCGATCTGCCTTATGTATTCATGGGAAAAGTGTGGATTCTAAAATTCATCTGCTGACCCCTTTTCCATTTGAATAAGCATTTAGCGTGACACAAATGAGTGGGTTCTTTACGCTCCCGCTGTTATTCAAACGGGTTCTATTTAAAGAGGAGTTGTTATGAAAAAAGGAATCGTTACCCGAGTCGGGGCATTCACATTGATACTGCTGGCCGCTACGACAGTTTGCGCACAGGATCTCGGTGGGGTTAATGATCTTTGGCGGCATATGGCCGATAACGGCCTGATTTCGCAGGAACAATATGAATATGTGCAGGAGTTTGATCGATTGCCGGGCGGCACCACGGTAGCGGGCTCACCCATTCCAGCAGAGTTGCAGGAAGATTGGAATTCCTTGGCTTCCAAAAAGGTTATTTCAGTCGAAGAACTGGCGAATGTTTTATTTGAAGGTGCCATGCCGGAGATGACCGCAGAGGAAACCCAAGCTTTTCAAGAGCTGGCTCCGGCTTATCAGCCCGACCGATCCAAACGCATTGGCTACGAATTGCGCCGTAAGCACCTACGGGTGGACATGATTCGGACAAAATACCGTGCGAAGCAAAAATGGGAACTGGGGCACGCCGAAGCTCTTGAATGGGCTGAAGCCAATGGGATTTCGAACCGCTGGGAGAGTGCCGACGGACAGATTGTCGAGCTGATGACGCTCGACGAGTCGGGACATCCGCTGTTTAACACCACATTTAATACGACCGCAGCCGAAACTATGTCCACCGATTCCGTTAACCCCGGCGGCTCGACCGGATTCAACCTAACCGGCAGCAACATCACCGTTGGGGTCTGGGATGGGGGCAATGCGCAGGAGCTCCATCAGGAGTTTGAGGGAAGAGTTCAAAACGAGGACAATCAGCCCCTCCACCCCCATCCCACGGGTGTGGCGGGAACCATCGCCGCCGCCGGGATTGATGCCAATGCGCAGGGAATGGCAACGGAGGTGAAGGTGGATGCCTATTATTGGCAAGAAATTATCTCAAAAATGTCCGACGGAGTGCAGAGCAACGCCAATTTCCACCTTTCCAACCACTCCTATGGGTATACAGCCGGGTGGTTTTTATACGATGACAACCCCTACAATCCATGGTGGCGGGGCGATGTGGCCTACAGCGAAACAGAAGATTGGCAGTTTGGTTTTTACAATTCAACCTCCCGGGATATGGATGCGTTTGTTTACGATGCAACCTATCATCTACCGGTATACGCCTCTGGCAATGATCGGCACGAAAACATTAGCAGTCCATATTTCAGCTATTACTTTTTTGACAGCTCCAGCGGAACCACTCTGCTGTACCGTGCCTATTATTCGGATGTACCGCGCCCAGTCGATGGCGGCGCGGATGGATACGACACCATTTCACAACGCGGCATCAGCAAAAACATCCTGACGGTCGGAGCCGTTGACGATTTGCCGGGCGGCTACACCAACGGCGCAACCGTGTCGCTGGCCTATAATGGATTCCGCTATTTCAGCAGTTGCGGTCCTGCAGATGACGGACGCATTAAGCCCGACATTTCGGCCAACGGCGAAGGGGTCTACACCACCTACACCACAAACACCAGCGGCTATGCTTCGATGAATGGAACCAGTTTTGCCGCGCCGGCGGTGAGCGGATCGCTCGCGCTTCTTCAGCAGTGGCACGAGCTGATCTATGGAACCAATGCCCCAATGCTCGCTTCTACCATGAAGGCGCTGGTGCTCCATACCGCCGACGACATCGGCAACCCCGGCCCCGACTACCGCTTCGGCTGGGGACTGATGAACACCGAACGCGCTGCATGGGCTGTCACCAACAATGCCTCATGGGACTCGCTTCCGAATATCAAAGAGGTCTCGCTGCAAAACGGGGAAATGGTTGAGTTCGACATTCAGGCAGTTACCGGAACCCCGGTCAAGATCACCATCGTTTGGACCGATCCAGAGGGGATTGTTCCGCCGTCCTCCTGCGACCCCACCAACCGGATGTTGATTAACGACCTCGACCTGCGCATATTTGCTCCCGATGGTTCTACCAACTTCCCGTGGGTGCTCGACGGAGCTAATCCGGCCAGCAACGCAGTTCCGGGCGACAACGTGCTCGACAACGTCGAACAGATTTATGTCGAAACACCCGTTGCCGGAACCTACACGGTTCAGGTAAGCCACAAAGGAACACTCACCAACGGTGTGCAGGATGTTTCCATTCTTCTCTCTGGCAACACGCCGACCAATGCCCCTGACTTTGTGATTACAAAAATCGGCGCAACTGCTCAGGGCAATCCCATCCAGCTCGACTGGCCCGGCGTGGTCGGTGCGCTTTACGAAATTGAAACTGCCGACAGCCTGACAAGCGGAAATTGGGATACTACTGGCGAAACTGTCAGCGCCAATGTAGAACCGATGGAATGGCTGGATGCCAGTTCTACCAACGAATTGGCTCGTTTCTATCGCATCCGGCGTATGAAATAATGGAAGCAAAATCCATTTTGAAATGGAGTTTGGTCGGAGCCGCATTGCTTGCGGCTCCGTTATCTGCCGATATTGTCTGGTCGGGCGAGCGGGATGTTTGGCTGGCAATCAACGAGTTCAATCCGGGCTATGTTTTAAATTTGGATATGAACGAAGACAGCACCACCGACTTTGTTTTCGAGTGGAAGATGCCCTTAACTTTCGAGTTCAGAGTGATACCTCTACTCGGTCTGGATGGAGTGCCGAACCAAACCACGGCGGATATTCGCACCCCCATAACGGGGTCGTATAATTATCCACTTTCCCCAGATGTTTTAATTGGTGAAATGTTGGCCGACACAACATGGTCAGGCGAAACACGCGGCTTGATAGCATGGCAGGCCGCTGGTTTTCAAACTATAGCTGGCGGGCCATGGGCCGGAGCTGATCATATGTACATGGGGTTGCAGTTTGATGCCGCCGACGGAGTCCACTACGGATGGGTGGAAATGTCGACATCGACCACGGCGTTCGAGGCAACTATTCACAGCTGGGCGTATAACATTGTCCCTGGCGAATCGATTATGACCGGCGCAGTTCCCGAACCATCTAGCGCATTGCTGGTCGTGATTGGTGTAATGTCCGTGTGGGTTCTCCGACGTCATCGCCGCTTTTCCAACCCTTGGAAAGAATCATGATCGTAGATTCAAAATGTTGGAAAAATATCGACAGCAATGCGGCTGAGATCGAATGGACGAGCGTTGTTGGGGGGCGTTATCGAATCGAATCTACCGGAGATTTAACCAGCACCAATGACTGGAGCGCAGAACAAACTGTTAGTGCTCCAAGAGAACCTCTTGATTGGACTGATGCTGCTTTAACCAACCGAAACGTTCGCTTTTACCGGATCAAAAGAGAAAAATGAGTGTGTTGAAGCAGACTATACTTGCCGCCGCACTTGTCGCGGCGGCAATGTCCATTTCGGCTGATATCATCTGGTCGGAAGAGCAAAATGTAAACCTGTCTTGGGCTGCTCCAGGAGATACTTTCCCTGTTCCCGGCAATTTAAAAATGGATCTGAATGACGATGGAATAGACGACTTTCAAATCGGAAATTTTATCGATGATCTACACCCTTCATGGTTTTATGCAAAATGCTATGGGAATAACAAAAATACGGGAGCTTGGATTGGGAATGCCGGTAGTGTAATCGATAGCTCGTGGTCCGATTGGACTGGGGGAGAATTCCTGTTGGTCAGTTGGATGCTTCTTCTTGAAGAACCGGGACAAGCGGGGATTGGTCCGTGGGCAGGTATGACGGGCTATATGGGCCTACAGTTCGACGCTGACGATGGAACGCACTTTGGTTGGGTTCATATGACTGCTTATGACGAATTCCCCGGCATGACCATTCACAGTTGGGCGTATGAGTCCAGTCCCGGCACAGGAATTGTCGCGGGAGCGGTACCGGAGCCGTCCAGCTCGTTGCTGGTCGTAATTGGCGCAATGTCCGTGTGGGTTCTACGAAGGCGCAATCGATCTTTCAAACCTTGGGGAGAATGATGACTGTTGTGGGTGAGTTGGCCGGAAGAGTGGCAGGTGCTCACCAACGAGATGCAGCGCTACGAATATGAAATTTCACCGCGCGGCCACATCAGCTACAACGCGCCTTCCGGCTTCCACGACGACTGCGTCATGGCGCTCGCGCTCGCCAACCATCGCCGCTGGGAAACCGAATCCGTCGGGACGATGCGGCCGATTTCACCCCGCACACGTCGTTCACCTTTTGCCAAAAGACCCCGAATTCTGAACGGTTGATTTGAACGAGCATTTGACGTGACACCGATGGTTGCGTTCTTTACGCTCCCGCTGTCATTCAAACGGGTTCTATTAAAAAGGAGTTGTTATGAGAAAAAGAATCATGAACCGAGTCGGGGCATTCACATTGACACTGCTGACCGCTGCGACAGTCTGCGCACAGGATTTCGGTGGGGTTAATGATCTTTGGCGGCATATGGCCGATCACGGCCTAATTACACAGGAACAATATGAATATGTGCAGGAGTTCGATCGGTTGCCGGGCGGCACCACGGTGGCGGACTCACCCGTTCCAGCAGAGTTGCAGGAGGATTGGAACTCCTTGGCTTCCAAAAAGGTTATTTCGGTCGAAGAGCTGGCGAATGTATTGTTTGAAGGCACCATGCCTAAGATGACAGAGCAGGAAACCAAAGCCTTTGAAGAACTGGCTCCGGTTTATCAGCCCGACCGATCTAAACGCCTCGGCTACGAACTGCGCAACAAACATAAAAAGGTGGAACTGATCCGGTTTAAACATCGGATGCATGAAAAATATGGTGCCAAATATGAGGAGACTCTGGCTCGGGCGGAGAAACTTGGTATTCCCACACGCATAGACTTCCCGGAAATCGGAGGAATGGAACTTCAATATTTTGATGATCTGGGTCATCCGCAATATTACCAAACAGATAATGTAAATGCCGCTGATTCGATTTCATCCGATGAAGTGAGGCCGGGTTCTGCCAATGGATTCAGCCTGACCGGAAGTTCGGTCGCGCTCGGGATATGGGATAAAGGTGCTGTGCTCGCCACCCATACTGAATTCGGTTCACGAGTCGAAGTAAAAGACGGCTCATCGGTAATTGATCATCATCCCTCTGCAGTGGCGGGAACCATGGCCGCAGCGGGAGTCAATGCTCCGGCACGCGGAATGGCATACGAGGCATCCATTCATTCGCATGACTGGACGGATGATCTTTCCGAAATGGCGGCGGCTGAAGATATTTACATTTCAAACCATTCCTACGGACAAACTCGAGGATGGCAATCCAACGCGACCGTATCAGCATGGGTATGGTACGGTACCCCAACAATCGGTGACGCAGAAGACTATCAGTTTGGCTTGTATGATACAGTTGCAAAAGAGCGTGATCAATTTGTATATACTGCCGTCTACAATCTTCCTGTTTGGTCAGCTGGGAATGACCGAGACGATGGCCCTGCATCTCAACCAGTTTCACATTATTATTTCGATGAAAACACAAATGCAGTTCTCAGTACTGCGATTCGCCATCTCGATGGCTATGACGATGGGTTCGACACCATCGGCAGTGGCAAGACGAGTAAAAATATTCTCACGATTGGCGCAGTGGATGACATAGTTGGCGGCTATACAGCCGCGTCCAATGTCGTGATGTCTGCATTCAGCGGATTCGGGCCGACGGATGATGGCCGCATTAAACCCGATATCGTCGCCAATGGAGTCGGATTGATTACTCCTGCTGCGATTGATGGTTACTACTTCGGGAACGGTATTTCTGGAACCAGTTTTTCTGCTCCATCCGTCACCGGGTCGCTGGGACTGCTTCAGCAACTTCATGAGCAGCTACATGGCACCAATGCGCCGCTATGGGCATCTACATATAAAGGAATTGTCATCCATACCGCTGATGAAACAGGGAATAACCCCGGCCCTGACTATCGCTTTGGATGGGGGTTGATGAATACGCTCTCGATTGCGCGGGTCTTTGACGAAACGACCGACTGGAATTCCAAGCCCTATCTCAAAGAGGTCAGCCTGCCCGATAGCGAAACGGCCTCCTTCCGTGTGACGGCAGACACCAACCAATCGTTGCGCGTTACAATCTGCTGGACAGATGTTCCCGGTGCGGTTCATCCTAATCAGCTTGATCCAACAAACAGCGTGCTGATCAACGACCTCGACTTGCGCGTTTTTGCCCCCGACGGATCGACCAATTTCCCGTGGGTTCTTGATCCGTTCAACCCAACCAATGCAGCAACATATGGCGACAATATTCTCGATAATGTCGAACAGGTTGTTGTGGAAAACACCACCACCGGCCTGTATGAGGTTGTGATCGGCCATAAAGGCTCGCTCTCCAACGGCGTGCAGGATGTTTCCATTTTGATCAGCGGATATCTGCCGGAAGACAAGGATCTGATAATTACCGACATCACGACGGTTTCTAATGATGTATCCCAACTGGTCTGGGACAGCGTGGTCGGCAGCCTCCACACCGTGATGGCTTCTACTAACCTACTTGATACAAATGGTTGGTCGGAACTGTCAGCACCGCTCAGCATTCTCACGGAAGAAACCGACTGGATCGATGATAGCGACACTCCTCCAACTGTGAGATTTTACCGTATCGATCAAGTGAAGTAGGAAGGTACTGCTATGATCCGTTTCATGTTATGGACATGGCTTTTGTGGCTGGGGCTCAGCATAGCCCCAGTCTCTGCCTCCATTATTTGGTCAGGAACATCCGACTATCCAGTAATCAGCTCAGGTATGGGTGATATTATGTGGGTGAATGTTGATATCAATCGCGATTCAACATGGGATTTCTATTTCGAAGGGCATGACGGTTTTTCTTTTACTCCTCTGAATGGAAATGCAGGAGTTGCAAGCAACGGAAAATACACTCCGCTGAATATGGGGGTATTAATTGATGCAGAGATTTCTTATGACTGGTCAGCCGACAGTCAAGGATTAGGCTGGGCGAGTGGCACTATTTGGGAGCCTGAAAACGTTCTCAATAAATATTTAGGGATTGCTTTTGTGGTTGATGAGCAAACTCATTATGGGTGGTTTCAATTATCACACTATCCGGCAAAAATGGCTTTGCCTGGAGAATATCAATCTTCATCGACTTTAATTATTCACGATTTTGCATGGGAGACGGAACCGGATACGCCGATTGTCGCTGGCGCGATTCCCGAACCGTCCAGCGTGTTACTGGCCGTCATCGGCGCAATGTCCGTGTGGGTTCTGCGAAGGCAGAACCGAGCTTCCAAACCTTGGAAAGAATGATGATCGCTGACGCTGTGGATTTCCAAACCTTGGAAAGTTGGACGTACGTTTTTCCAATGGTTGGAAAATTGCTTCTGAAATGTTCCAAGGTTTGGAAAGGAGGCGATATGCCGATCACAAAAAAGCCCGACAGTTTGTGGCCATCGGGCTTGGGTCAAGGTCGGTTGGTTTAGACGCGACCGTAGATACGGCGAATGCCGTAAAGAGCGAGCGCGGAGATTCCGAGCAGTCCAGCGGTCGCCGGCTCCGGAACGGCTTCGACCGATATGCTGCCGTAATTGGTGCTATCAAGAGTCCCGCCGATCATGCTTTCAAAAAAGTCCTGTCCGATGCTATCAAGCTCACCGTAGCTCTGACTCATCTCGGTGCCGGTCAGTGTTTTAGCGCTATCTGAGCTAAACGTATATCTTACTTGTACGTATCTGTATGGAGAAGAACTCCCCCTTACAATTGGTTCTGAAATAGTTCCAACACTCGTCGTCATGCTACCTGAAGAATCAAATGAAAAGCTAGAAAAGGAATCAGCGGCAGACCAGTCCTTCGTATATGCCCAGATCACGCTGCTTCCTGCCCATCTGCGGATCATTCCCTTTTTGCGTTCTCTGCGCTCTTTCGCGGTTAAATAATCTCCCTCCTTGCCCTGTGGATTCAGTAGCACTGCCACGTATTCCACCGGGGCCATTTGATTTTTACTCTTTGGGTATGAAT
>Ga0307929_1000922_pt1 | contig 25413 bp, 27 predicted proteins | sample AceLakmetage1330_FD_203160 | JGI IMG/M metagenome (GOLD analysis project Ga0307929, IMG submission 203160) | Saline water microbial communities from Ace Lake, Antarctica - #1330 | ecosystem: Environmental > Aquatic > Non-marine Saline and Alkaline > Saline | place: Antarctica: Ace Lake...
CTGGGCGGACGGTGATACAGATCATTCACCATGTTCGCATCCAGCATGCTCAGGAGCTTCTTGAGCAGAGCAGTATGTCGTGTGCAGAGATTGCGTATACCGTGGGATTTGGTGATCAGAGCTACTTTACGCATTTGTTCAAGCGGCAGTTTGGCAAGACGCCATTACGGTATCGGAAGCAACGGTAGAGGGTAAATCTGAAAATTTAAAATTTGAAATTTGAAATGGGACCGAGTTCTGGGTTAAACGTTAAGGGTTTCTGGGGATGCACGCCTGTTGTAGTGCGTCATTGCATGACGTATTCTCGCCCGTTAGGCGGGCCGGGCTAGAGGCCCGGAAGGCCAGACGCAGTCTGGGGCTGCACCTCGGAAAGGCCAGATGCAATCTGGGGCTACAACTGGCAGACACAGTCTGGGGACAACGGGGAGGGGGTACACCTCGGAGATTCGAACATGTTCTGGGATGTGCTGCATAACGTGGAATATCGCGTTTAATTTTTATTGTTGAAATTTGTAGCGGGATGGTTAGAGTATCCGCTCTCAATACATTGATGGCGAGCGTAGCTCAGTTGGTTAGAGCGTCAGATTGTGGTTCTGAACGTCGCGGGTTCGAATCCCGTCGCCCGCCCCATCCCCAGTTTACAACTCCATCCAGCTTATGATGTCGTAGTTTCCAGCTGCTCCGGATGTGAGGTTGCCGAGGGCTTCGTCGTAATGAAAGTCGCCTTGGCCCGTCAAATGGATTTCTGAGGCAACGGCTGCCCCGACCATGCCGCCTTGTCCCGTCAGGTGAAAATGCGCTTGTGGCGCATTGACCATACCTATGAAGTCCGATTTTCCTGAATATTGGACATGTGTGGCGTTCGGGGTTCCCAGGATTGCAAAATCTTCTGCAAGACCGCTGCCAAGCGCGAGTCCATTGATGTGTATGTAGTCATTTGCGTATATTTCCACTTGAAGATCATCGCCGGGCGCACTGTTGTCGATGGTAAGCATGCCCCCGGTTTTAATAAAGAGCATTCCGTCCACATAGATGCGAAGCGTTCCGTTTCCGGTGAACGTTAGGTCCCCGCCGTTTTCTACGCTGACGTCTCCGTACTCAAGGTATGTATCGCCGGCGATGGGAATTGTGACGGGGGATTTCTTGCCGACACTTAGCGATGATGAAAAAGGTGGGCTAAGTGTCCAGGGAACGGTGACATCGGGGATGTTGACATCAAGATTGTCGGAGAGGGTTCCTGTGTAAACGAAGTTGCCACCGGATTGCAGTCCACCTCCGGGTGCTGTTTGGAGGTCTCCGCGCACGGTTGAGTTGCCCGCGCCGTGAATGGCGCTGCTGGGGTCGGTGGACATTGTGGCTACCGTTATGTTGGCTTGCGCTTTCGCGGGATCGTACGATCCACTTGTTGATTTTGTGGGGTCAGAGGAGTCGAAGGAGTCCATGAAGGAGTTGCCGGTCATCTGGACATTGTCTTTACCAAGCAAGCCGAATTGGTAGGGGTGATCAACATCCTGTTCAAGTGCAACCTGTACGCTTCTGATGATTTCGGTGTTGAGGTAGGTTGAGAAGATATGCCCTATGGCGGTAACGACAAGCGTGTTTGGGTTTGCAGTGACAACAACCTGATAGGTGAGGCTCGGCGCTTGGACAGGGAAAAGGTCTGTGGCCGAGAGTGTATAGACGTTTCCCGTTTTGGTCCATCCGTCCCAAGCGCCTGTTGCGTCTGTCAGGCTTGAGTGGAATGCCTCAAGCGCCAATTCGACTCCGGCCTCTGCGGTGTGTATGGCTTGGATGCGTGCTGATGAGTCACGTGTCAGTCGCATTTCGGTTCCCACGTAGCTGAGTGAGGCGCCGACGAGGCCCGCGACGATTACGGTCATGATCATTGCGATGACAAGAGCATAACCTTCCTTGCTGTCATGTTTGGAGGTTGCGTCTGAGTGTTGAAGCGTCGTATTAGACATCTTTGTTCCTCATATCAATGCGTGTGCGAAGCGTGTCTTCGCACACTTCCGAGAGAACGCGTGAGCTTCCATTCAGCGTGATTTCGACGGCATTTGCGCTGGCGGCAGAAGTCGTGACCGCCCCGTTGGCGTCGATTAATGTAAAGCTGACATTGCTTAGTCCGCTAGCGACTTCCTTGATGGATCCATTTTGCCTGCGATAGAGCTTTGTCCCTGATGTGTAGAAGTAGACATACTCATCACCAGTGGTTGTTTTGGTGCAAATGATCAGTCTGTCAGTGCTGCCCCCATAGGCCCAGGCGACACTGATGCCGGATCTGATGTCTCGTTCGATGACGTCCATTGCATGGCGGAGTTCTGCGTGTATGCGAGTGTAGGCCGAGGCGGATGTGGATGCTTTTGCCAGCATTAGGAAGGACGACATGGAGAGTGAAATCGCGAGCAGGGACAACGCAGCGACAATCATCACTTCTGTCAGGGTAAAGCCGTGCGACTTGATACTCCGCTAAGTCCTGTTCCTGAATTCTAAAAGTGTTATGCTAACTCTGGGCGAGAGGTACTGAAAGGAGGCTCCTCGCTCACGATCAAATTGTAGTGATGTTGGACGCATCATAAAACCGCAACTGATAATGAGGAGGAGCCATGTTTTCGTATTACCAAACGACGACTGAGTATAGCTGTGGAGTCGACCTACACTCAAGACAGATGTACATCTGTGTGATGGACAGGAACGGAGAGGTCCTTGTCCACCGTAATGTGCGAGGGAACAACTTCGAGTACTTTCTTAAACTTGTTGAACCCTACAAGCATAGTCTGACGGTTTGCTGTGAGTGCACGTTCAATTGGTATTGGTTTGCCGATGCATGCATGGACGCTGGTTTTGAGTTTATCCTGGGGCACGCGCTCTACATGCGCGCGATCCACAGTTTCAAGTCTAAGAACGACCGTCAGGATTGTTTTCAGATTGCGCACTTACTCCGCTCAAACCTGATTCCACCTGCCTATGTTTATCCACGTGAAAAACGGGCCGTACGCGCGTTGCTCAGGCAGCGCACAACGTTTGTTTGGAAACGCTCCGAGATCCTTACATCCCTGTCGATGGGCGTCATGGCCAACGGCAATAAGCCGCTCAACAGCTGCAATAAACCTCGGGATACCTGGCTTGAAGAGTTGCGTGCGGTGTATGCCGATGCGGATCCGATTCTTATGCTTTCTGTCGAGACAAGTATGCACATGGTCAAAGAGTTTGATTCCATCATCGGCAAATTGGACTGGGCTCTTCACAAGCACACCAAAGATCACTTTGGGGTTGAGTATAATACGCTGAAGACCACTCCCGGTATTGGTGTCACGCTGGGGTTGATTGTACTCTATGAGATTGATGACATACGTCGGTTCAAGTCAGTTCAGGATTTTCTCAGCTATTGCCGCCTTGCCAAGGGAACGGTGGCCAGTGCTGGCAAGATCAAGGGCACACAAGGTGGCAAGATTGGTAATGGGTATCTGAAGTATGCGTTTCATGAGGCCGCCGTACAGGGCAAGCGTCGGAATCCTGAGTTGACGAAATACTACCAACGCCTTGAGGCCAAAAAAGGCAAGCATCTGGCTAATGGGATTCTGGCCTGCAAGTTGGCGCGGGCTGTTTATTTCATGCTTCGTGACCATAAGGTCTTCGATATTGGAAAGCTAACCCGGAAACGGGCTGCATAACTATTTTGCGATGGCGGGCTCGATCCGAAAGCCGAACTGGAACCACAAGTGCCTACTCGATAAGAAAGAGGAGAACACTCTGTAGCTAGACTACCGTTCCTCTAGTGAGTGGGTCGAGCAATCGACCTTAACGCACGGTATCCGTCGATTTGATTGGAAGGACCCGTCATCGCGCTTATTTACATAGACTGACAATTATTGGCATCTGCCCCTGATTCAAGCTCGAAACTAACTGGGCCCGCTCTGCGGGTAACCGCTCGATCTTTGAGTGAGTAGTATCAGGGTTTACCGCGATTGTTTCTGGACCGCTGCCGCCATTGAGTTGTGCAGCAGTGCACGGCCAGCGCTTGGCTTCCCAACGCAAGTTGGGGCCGCAAGCTCCTGGGTTCGTCCACCGAGTCCGTATGGGTGTTTGGTGAGATGACTTCATCTCAACCTGCTGCACGGAAATCAAGCCAGAGTCGTTGTTGTTGGTTCAGCTTAAGGGGAATTAAACATTTCCCTTTAAGGGGCTTTTTGTGTTTGCAATGGGGGACTTAATGGGTGTTATGGGTTCGTTTCATGGGTTTAGTCCATGTTGTGCAATTAGTGTTGAGAGCGAGCTGGATTGAGCCCCGCCTACGGCATTTTCCCATTGAATTGTTGCCGTGATGCTACGAATGGATGACAGTGCGTTTGTGGCCGGGTAGGGGGTTATTGTTACGGTTCCAACACCCTGCGGTACAGATGCAAGTGCGGCATTGTTGGCGTCTGTAATAGAATAGCCTGTGCCCAGCGTGGCTATGTTGTCCCATGTCATGGCCCGGAGGCGTTCAATCTCAAACTGAGCTACTTCTATGGCTCGGGTTTCTCCGCGCGCTTGTGATACGATTCTTGTGACTTGCGAGCTCATGCCGAATACGCCCGCAAACACGATGACTATTACAAACAGCGCAATGGTAAGCTCAATGAGCGTTACCCCCGCGTTCATAGTGCGTTTTCTACGTGCGTCTCTAGGTGTTATGATTATAAAGTCCCCCACGAGCTAAATACAACCCCACCACAACCGGAGGATTTGATTAATTCACCGGCTTTGTAGTGACGTCAGTCTTCTATACATTTATCTAATCAATTAGACATAGCAGGAAATATGCCGGATTGAATGCTTTCTGAAATAGGTTTGTTTTTTTGCAGTACATCATGGCAAAAAATGCGAAAGTCGTGCTAAAGAAACAGTGGTTATATTTATCAGAATCGCGAACGTGAGAAAAATTGGGTCTGGTTTATTGGTGTGGGCGAGCGTTTATAGGTGTTGGCATAGGATGTGCATTGATTAAGATGCAGATTGCAACGGACTCGTTTGAAGAAAGGCACGCAAAGTGAATATAAGAGGATCAAAGGGCTTCACCATAACTGAAGTTGTCATCGCCTCAGCACTGCTGATTGTAGGGGTAACCGCCGTTTTCTCGGCTGCCATTTCGTCAATACGAACTCAATACATGTCGAGCAACCTGTATCATGCGACATGCTTGGCGCGGAATCGAGTTCAGCGGGGGCTTGCGCTCCCATTCGATACACTGCCGGCATTGGCCTCCGATAACGATTCCGTCGATCAGGATGGCAATGCGAACGCGAATGGCCCCTACCTCAGGACCACGACATTGGCACTTGTTTCTTCAAACTGCTACACAATTACCGTGGAAGTCAGCTTTCCAATTGGGGGAGGGGCCATGTCGGCGACTCCTGCCGTAATCCAAAGTAAGATTGCACGCGCGATGCACAGCGAGGTCATTGAGGAATGAAGAACGAAGGCTACACACTGACAGAGGTAATGATCGCATCGGTTTTATCCGTTCTCGTCATCGGAGGCGTTAGCTCAAGTATGACGCATGTCCTTCGAACATGGCGAGCGACTCAGATCACGGCCGAACTGAACATGGGGCTTGAACTCGCCATGGAGCACATGCGCGATGACATGCGCCTTTCCAGCGTGGGAGTTGGACTGATGTCTTTCTACCCCTTGGACGCTACACGCTACACGGCCGTCAGCTTTCCCATGGCAGATGACACCGATGGTGATGGCATGCTTGATCGTAATGCTGAGGGCCGAATCATCTGGACGAAGACGGTCGTTTATCACGTGCTGGGAACGTCACCTAATGAGTTTCGGCGAACTCTCTTTTCTCCGCGTAGCACCAACGCCACTCCTGACGCATTGTATGCACAGCTTGAAGCGGTTGCCACAGCCATGTCATCGGAGGCGATCACGGCCGCCAGCATGGATGGGGAATCCTGCTCTTCACATACTATCTTCAGAAATCTGACACGTCTGACATTCTATCCCCCCAGTTCGATATTCGATGGGTATTCACCCTCGCGGAAGCGCGGTTCAACATTCAACTTCGGCAGTATTGTCCTCAATCCAGGCGTCCATACGCTCACGTTCACCGTGGAGGGCAAGAACGACGACAGCTCCGGGTACAATATTGAAATCGATCGTTTTCGTATTGGGCGCGCCGGTGGCGCTCTTGACGGGGAGATCTTTATTCCGGCCAACTCACACCCGGTATCGCCTCTCTTCAGATACAGTGCGTCCGGAGGAAGTGTCAGCGCGGAGGATATGTCCGCTTACGGCGTCGAGTGGAGCGGATACGCACAGGCGAAATTCGTTGCCGCCGGTGTGGGCTCCGAGCTCGAGTTTACCGTCAACAATGACATGTGGTGCGATTCCAATTTCGACGAACCCGGCGCCCAGATGAGTAGCAACTGCAGCGTGAAGTGGGACCCCACCTTTGCATCCAGCGTTCCGTATACGGGCGACAAAGTCGTAACGATGGACAAAGGGATCGCCTGGTCGGCTTCAGGTTGTGGGGATACGCCCTATATTCTGAACATCACCAATGCAACGACCGTTAAGAATATCATGTACGGGGGGACGGCCAGTGACGATATGACGATCTCCATGAATGGCTGCTGGACCAAGCTGGCTTTCGAGCGCCCCGCCGGATACGCCATGAACCTCTCAGGTGTCACCATTAGCGAGGTCGCGTCTGGCGATAGTTCAGCGGTCACATTCAACGATGGAGACACCTCCATCACCGTCCACTCCACCGGAGTGACACTCATAGAAAGTGATTGGGTTGAACTGTGGGAAATTGATCGGGAAAAGAGCTACACGGTTTCCTTTACATCGACACCGCAGAGCGCGGCACTCTGGGGGCTGAGTGGGTGGCAAAACAATGACGGAGTCATCCTTTCTCTGATTGACGGCATAGATGCACCCGTTGCTGTCGGAACTCATTCTCTGGAAGTCGGTTATCCGAAAGAGGCTATATTCCAGTCCGGCGTTTTTGATACGCACGCCGTGGACCCCGAGTTCACGAAACTGTATTGGACGGAAATCCAAAAATATTCCGAGGGCGGCGACGTTGATATTCGAGTGCGCTCTGCCGACAACGCTGATATGTCCGATGGCAGCTGGACCGCCGCGAGATCGGTTTATGATGGCTGTTTTCAAAACTGCGGAGGCAACTCTCTGTATTTAATGGAACATAAACGGTACATCCAATACGAGGCTGTATTTCAGTGCGGGCGAGGCGGCATCATTTCGGCGCATACCAACACGCCCACCGCGATTCTCAGAGATGTGTCGATTCTATGGGATCCTCCCATGGGCTTGGTCGATCTCGAGGTGGATTTTGGAATGGGGCCAAATTGCGGAATCGTCGAAGCGACCGTCGATGGCAAGACCTTTACCAAATCAATGGTTGTTGAGTTGGAAATATACAAGGAGGGGCCACGCGATATCCAGACGGCGAAGGCTAAGACCGAAATCAGGCCACTTAACACAGGAAAATAGAAAGAGGAGGTTTAGCATGCAGACCCAACATATTTCCGAGAACAGAGACAATCGCTCACGACAGCGTGGATCTGCACTGCTGATTGTGCTCGGTCTTGTCTTTCTTATGGGCTTGTCAACGGCAATTATGGCGACAATGACCGGGCAAGCCGCATTTCGCGTGAGGAAGACCCTGAGGTTCAGTTCCTCGCTTGCCATTGCCGAGGCCGGTATTGCCGACGTCATCGACATCATGAACACCAACTACTCGGCCGGCGTCGGCATCACGTACTCGGAAGACTTCGGAGGCGGGTCATACACCGTGAAAACAGCAAGTGATGCGGCATCTGGGAATGTTCTCATCTCAAGCACTGGCACATTCGAGGGCGAGACGCGCACAACATGCCTGGAGTTGCTTGGGGACCAATATGCCATGTGGAGTACGCTTGCTGCTGAATGCGCCATCATTGCCGACGGCGATATAACCATTGAAACGGCGGCACCGGAGATCGTGGGGCGGATCCATGCCAATGGCGATATTCTCCATTCTATCGGTAACATCAAGATCGATGGAGACCTGACCGCAAATGGTATCGTCCAGATTACGCCCGAAACCGGATTTGTGGCGGTGCCGGGCCACCCGAAGGTTAGCGTGCCCAGTTATCTGCCATTTGACCCGTGGCGAGATATTGCCCAGAGCGAGGGTGCGGGGGCCTACTACGAGGGAAACCAGGTGTGGAACAAAGTGACTCTGGCACCCGTAAATGGTGTCATCTACGTCAATGGAGATGTGGAGATCAACAACCAGAGCACTCTGACCGGCACACTTGTAGCATCGGGCAGCATCACGATTAACAATCGTTTTACACAGACCCAGTTCACTGCGACTTGGCCGTGCCTGCTCGCGGGTGTGGACATCAACCTTGCCAATCGTAATAACTACACTGGAGCTATCTTTGCCGGGAACAATATCACGAGTCGCAACTGCAAGGTCATCAATGGCCAGCTGATTGCCCTGAACAACATCTACGTGGAAAACGGAGCCGAGATTCCAGCACTGACTGCCTCCCCCGCTTGGGACCCGACTGGTGCTGTGCCAGATCCAGATATCGTAGTGGGTGGGTGGCTGAAGTAACAGGCTCATCCTCGCTCCCTTCTTCGTGCTAAGCACTTGGGTCTTCGCTGGGCTACGTCCGCACAAGACGGCGGGCATGCTGGCGAGCGAGGCTACGGGGGCACGGGTGTGCGTTTTTCGTGAAGCGTTTCTGTATAGGGATTGGCTGCATAATCATGTACACCACAGTTGCATCGGTGAACGATAACGGACGACGATAACGGTGGACGATGGGATGCTCTCTATTCGTTTTCCGTCTTCATTCTTTTCAAACTTTCTAAGAAATTTTGATAGATCCGTTTAGATTTTCGAAAATCAGCGAACAATCGCACTCCCGAAAGGTGGATGCCGGCCTCCGGACGGCGTTGAGCAAGCGAGGGAACCAAAAGAGAGACAGGAGAGACCGGGGGCCAGACTGTCACAATTCTGGCCCTCACGTTGCACAACCGTGTCGGGACGCCACGGTCCACCTAGCGACGAGTGGCAAATCGCAGAATCCACTCAGAATTCCCGTGTTGCACGCTTGTAGACCCTATGCAATAATGCGCCCTTCGCGATTCATTTCGCAATAGAGGTTGAGGGGGTGGAAAGGTGTTGGCATAGGCGATTGTTGCACCTTTCATCAAAGCCCCAGAGGGTTGAATACGAGACGTTAAACATTTAACAAATAAAGGAAGTGTGAGGTATGAAGAACATTCCCATTTCGGACGTACGGAATTTTGCAATTATGGGCCATACGGGTAGCGGCAAGACAGCCCTGACGGACGCACTGCTTTATCGTTTGGGTGCTAACGATCGCCTGGGTTCTTCGGCAAATGGCACCAGCATGTCGGACTATACTGACCCGGAAAAGACCCGCAATATTTCAATTTTTGCCACGACCTTTGGGGCATTCTATAAAACAAAGGCAAACAAGCAGGTCGAGCTTGTATTCACCGATACCCCGGGCTACATGGATTTCTTTGGAAGTGTGATTTCGTCTGCCCGCGGTGCTGAAACGGGATTGATTGTGGTGGATGCTGCCTCTGGTGTCCAAGTGGGAACACGGCGCGCTTGGCGTTGCTGCACCAACCGTGGTTTGAAGGCAAAAGCGATTGTGATTACGGGGTTGGATAAAGACAACACGGATTATGCAAAGACTCTTGCTGAGATTCAGGCTAGTTTTGGAACGAAGTGCGTGCCGGTCGTCATGCCGCTAGCCGATGGCAGCGGTGTTGTCGACATTCTGCTAGCCAAGGATGTTCCTGCCGAGCTTGAGGCTGAGGTAATGGAAGCCAAGGGCGGCCTGGTTGAGCTGGCCGCAGAGACGGATGATACGCTGATTGAAAAGTATCTGGGTGGGGATCCCCTTACTCCTGAAGAAATTGCTGATGGTCTTGTTGATGCTGTGGCCAGCGGCGGGTTTGTCCCAATTTTTGTCTGTATGCCGCTGAGCGGCATTGGCGTGGACGAACTCTTAGAAGGTGCGAGTCGCTTTTTCGCATCCCCCGTTACGGTTCAGCATGAAGACATTGATGGCAGTCCCATTGATGCGACTGCCGATGCACCTTTTGCCGGGCTTGTCATTCGTTCCGTCAATGATGCCTTTGTGGGACAACTTACTTTTGTTCGCGTATTTGGGGGGGCGTTGAAAGCCGATTGTGAGATTTTCAATGCTACGCGTGATGCGAAGGAGCGTGTGGGCAGTCTGCTTTCTGTAAATGGCAAGAAGCAGACGCAAGTTGAAACGGCGCGCGCGGGTGATATTGTGGCGATTCCGAAGCTCAAGGATACGCATGTAGGCGATACCCTGTGCGCGGTGGGCTCCAAGATCTTGATTGATCCCATTCATTTCCCAAGCCCTGTGATGTTCCAGGCTGTGTTTGCAAAAACGCAGGCTGATGAGGACAAGATTGGAACGGCGTTGAAGCGAGTATGCGAGGAAGATCCGACATATTCTGTTGAGCGCAATAAGGAAACCCATGAGATCATTCTCAAGGGGCTTGGTGATGTTCATATTGATGTGGCCGTGCAATTGATGAAGGCGCGTAGTAATGTAAGCGTTCTGCTTAGCACGCCCAAGGTGCCATACCGCGAAACCGTGACAGATCTGGGAGAAGGGCATTACAAGCACAAGAAGCAGTCGGGTGGTCGCGGGCAATATGGCGAGGTGTATTTGCGGGTCGAGCCTAAACAGCCGGAGGACGAAGAGTGGTTTTCGAATGCCATTGTTGGCGGTGTCATTCCCGGCAATTTCATTCCGGCGGTTCAGAAGGGCGTTTCAGAGGGCATGGTGAAGGGGCCGTTGGCTGGGTTTACTGTGACCAACGTTAAGTCGACAGTTTACGATGGATCCTATCACGACGTGGATTCGTCGGAAGTGGCCTTCAAGATTGCCGGTTCACGTGCGCTACGCGAGGCGATGCTTGCTGCCAAGCCTGTGCTTCTTGAGCCCATCATGAGCGTAAAGGTTCAGCTCCCTGATGATTGCATGGGTGACATCAATGGCGATTTGAATCATAAGCGTGGTCGTATTCTGGGTGTGGATGCGGCGGACGGAATGCAGGTCATTACCGCCGATGTTCCGCAGTCTGAGCTTTTTCGCTATTCGGCCGAACTTCGCAGCATAACGGGTGGACGGGGCTCTTTTGAAATGGAGTTCAGTCGCTACGAACAGGTGCCTTCGAATGTGGCGCAGAAGGTTATTGAGGCCGTAAAGCGTGAGGATGAAGAATAGCGATAGCGTGCTTTCATCCTGTACCCTTTGCCCCCGCCGTTGTGGTGTAGATCGGCTCACCGGACAGCTCGGCATCTGCCGGGCCGGGGCGCAGACTGAGGTGTATCGTTACGCACCTCACCACGGTGAAGAACCTCCGATCTCTGGATCGGAGGGTTCGGGTACGGTGTTTTTCAGTCGGTGCACACTGTCCTGTGTCTATTGTCAAAATTTTCCCTGGAGTCAACAAGGTGCTGGGACCGCCTATGATGTTGACGGTCTTGCGCGAATTTTACGGGAGCTGGTTGGAGCTGGCTGTCACAACTGGAATTTGGTGAGTCCGACGCCATGGCTGCCTCAGATTGAGACAGCCCTTGAGCGTGTTCGGGCGGATGGGATAAAGCTCCCGGTGGTGTACAACACGAGCGGGTATGAACGCGTTGAGACGTTGAAGGCATTCGAATCGCTGGTGGATATCTATCTGACCGATTTGCGTTACTCGAAGTCGACCACGGCGCAGCTCGGGTCGCATGCTGCGGACTATGTTGACTGTGCTCGGGCTGCACTTGAAGCCATGGTGAAGCGGCTGGGTCCGCTGCGGTGTGATGAAAATGGTGTTGCGATTTCGGGCGTGATTTGTAGACTTCTCATTTTGCCAGGATTTGCAGACGAGGTAATCGAGAACCTTGAGTGGTTGTCAGATCGGGTCGGGGTTGAGGTGCCGGTGAGTGTCATGGCGCAATACCGCCCCGCATATCGGGCGCTTAACGCATCGCCTTGGGATCAGAAGATCACCCGCCGTGAATACGATCGGGTTTGCCGGGCCGTTGAGAAGCTAGGGTTTGAGACCGGATGGATTCAAGCGTTTGCGGATGATGTTGATGAGGGATTATTGGGGCACACTATGGAGCAGGGCGGGTTTGTAAAGTCCTGATCGGTGCATGGTGACTGGTGAGTGTAGAAAGAACAAGGAGCTGCCAAAAGTTTTATAAGAATGGAAGGACGTACATATGAGTGGTCATAGTAAATGGGCGACAATTAAGCACAAAAAAGGTGCTGCCGATGCCAAGCGCGGTAAAGTTTTCAGTAAGCTGGCGAAAGAGATTATGGTGGTGGCACGACAGGGGGGAGGCGACCCGAATGCCAACATCACGCTGCGTACACTGATTCAGAAGGCCAAGGGCGTGAATATGCCCAATGACAACATCGATCGCGCCATTAAGAAGGGTACTGGGGATGCAGGCGGTGCGGCGTTTGAAGAGGTCGTCTATGAAGGTTATGCATCTGGTGGCGTATCGCTGATTGTCTATGTGCTTACCGATAATCGCAATCGTGCTGCCGCGGAAATTCGGCATATTTTCAAGAAGCATGGTTCTGATTTTGCGGCACAGGGATCCGTAGGCCGTGCATTTGAACGTAAAGGCCAGATCATTGTGGAAACGAGTGGTGTTGACGAAGAGCAACTGATGGATGTTGTGCTTGAAGCCGGGGCGGACGATATGCTGCACGATGGCGAGCAGTTTGAGATTCTCACCGACCCTTCAGTGTTTAACGAGGTCTGTGATGCGGTTGAGGCTGCCGGGATTGAAGCAATCAATAAGGAAGTAACCTTGCTTCCGACGCTTCCCGTTGAAGTCAACGACGCCAGCACGGCTCGGTCGGTTCTGAAGTTTATTGCGACATTGGAAGACAACGACGATGTGCAGAATGTCTATTCCAGTATGGATCTGACAGACGAGGTTATGGCCGAAATAGGCGATGATGAGTAGACCTGCCAAGCGTGTTTTGGGAGTTGATACCTCCCTGCGTTCTACGGGGATTGCGGTTGTGGAAGCGCAGGGAAGTACGCTCAAAGCCGTTGATTTTGGTTTTCTCAAGACCTCTCCCAAGTGGCGCCACTCTGAATGCCTGAAGACCATTGCGGACGGTATTAGAGAGATGATTGCCAAGACCCAGCCGACGGCGGTAGCCATTGAGGGCGCTTTTTTCTTCAAGAACGCCAAGACGGCCATGGTTTTGGGTGAAGCCCGCGGTGTGGCGATAGCCACGTGCGCGGCAGCTGGTATTCCTGTTTACGAGTATGCTCCGCGTCGCGTGAAACAGGCCGTGGTGGGGGTAGGCGGGGCAGAAAAGAAACAGGTTGCCCGTATGGTGATGACGCTGCTTAGCCTACGCGAAGAACCCCAATCTGATGCAGCAGATGCTTTGGCCCTCGCCATCTGCCATATCCACAGTGATCGAGGGATTCCGGGGTCGATAAACGAGCCGATTTGATGTTGCATAACGCATGCGTAATGCATACGATTGTTTGGTCGTAAGGGAATTGTCAGAAGTTCTATTAAAGATTTTGAAAAAGGAGAAGAATACCTTTGACAGTCGGAAGTGCTTTACGAAACGTTGATTAGCCCGTAGCCGGGTGACGGTACCCGTAACAGGGAGAGGAGGCCTTATGCCATCTTTACAGGTAAGAGAAATGCCGACACTGATGTACGAGACGTTGCGGGAGGTAGCGAAAAGAGAGCATCGCAGTTTGGCTCAGCAGGCTCTTGTAACACTGGAAAAGGGCCTGGAGATGACTGAAGATAACCGGGCACGCCGAAGGGCTTTGTTTCAGAGGATCAAAGAGAACCCCGTCTGCCCATCCGGGGCGAATCTTCCTGATGCCGTAGAGTTGATACGTCAGGATCGTGACCGATGATTGCGGTTGTCGATGCCTCCACGGTGGCAAACATGGCCGTTAAGCCTACGACGATGCCAGCTGAGTCCGCATTTCTGGCTGATTGTAGTTTGATTTTTGCTCCAGATCTGTTTGTTTCTGAGGTGACAAACGTGTTTTGGAAGTATTTCGCTTTTGGAGGTTTGCCACAGGAGGAGGCGGAAGCCGGGCTTGCATTTTGTCTATCGGTTCCTACTTCCATTTCCCCTTGCCACGATATGCACGAAGAGGCGTTTTCAATGGCCTGCCAGACGCGACATTCGGTATACGATATGATGTACTTAGTGTTGGCTCGTCGGCATAACGCGATATTGGTTACAGGCGACAAGAAGCTTAAACGGTTAGCGAAGGCGCACGGTGTGCGGGTGTTTGAATCATGATTACATTTCTACGTGGTGAATTAGTTGAGAAGCATCCGACGCAGGCTGTGTTTGATGTGGGTGGTGTGGGATATGAAGTGATGATTCCGCTGAGCAGCTACGATCGGCTTCCCTCTATAGGAGAACCGTGCTTCATCCTTACGGTTGATCATGTTCGGGAAGATGTTCATCAGCTTTTCGGTTTTATGAGTGAAACAGAACGGGACATGTTTGGCCTGCTGACGACGATTACAGGAATCGGGCCCAAGCTTGCACTCAGTGCCCTGAGCGGATTATCCGTCCGCGATATCAAAGCCGCTGTGGTTGAGGGGGACCTTAAACGCATTAGCTCGATTTCCGGCGTTGGTAAGAAGATGGCAGAGCGGATTGTGGTGGAGCTTCGGCACAAGATATCTGCGGGTGAGGCTTTTGAGGCGGTTGCCGGCGGAGCGGATGGTGGAGATGTGCGCGTTGAGTTCCGCGATGCTGTCCTGGCGCTTGTGGCGTTGGGCTATAAGCAGGACGATGCGCATAGGCTGGTAGGCAATGTGAAGGGCGCTCATCCCGAAGTAGCGGATGTGGAGTCCATTATTAAGTTTGCGATTTCAAAATAATGGTTGTGCATATTAAACATGGCTCGTAAATAGGGTTGCAATACCAAGGTGTCATCCCGAGCGAAGTCGAGGGATCTGCACCGCATGTGGGGACGAGATTCCTCGACTTCGCTCGGAATGACAGGGTGTTTACATATTTTATAATGCAATTCTGATACATGATTGCTTACTGGGGATGGAGTCCATGGAAGAACGTCCGGCGGACATGCTGAATAAGAGTGACACGGTTTTGGATCTCTCGCTGAGACCCTCCAAGTTCTCGGATTTTGTGGGACAGACTCGCGTTCTCGAGAGACTGCAACTTGCCGTGGATGCCGCAAAGTTGCGCAGTGATGTGCTGGATCACGTTTTGCTTTCGGGGCCTCCGGGACTGGGGAAAACGACATTGGCCTATATTCTGGCGGAAGAAATGGGGGCTAATGTACGCGTTACCTCGGGGCCTGTCATTGATAAGGCGGGGGATCTTGCCGGATTACTGACGAGCTTGGAACGTGGGGACATTCTGTTCATTGACGAAATCCACCGCATGCAGAAGACCGTCGAGGAGTACCTCTATTCCGCCATGGAGGACTTTGTCCTCGATATCATGATCGACCAAGGCCCCAATGCGCGTTCTGTACGCCTGGAGTTGCCGCATTTTACACTGGTGGGGGCGACCACGCGCCGCGGATTGATTTCGGCACCGTTGCGATCCCGTTTTGGGTTGAACAACCGTCTCGACTATTATGAGCGTGGTTTTCTGAAGCAGATTGTGATGCGTTCGGCACAGATCTTGAATGTGAATGTTGATGAGTCCGGTGCAGATGAAATCGCGGGCCGCTCGCGTGGCACCCCTCGTATTGCGAACAACCTATTGCGTCGCGTGCGGGATTATGCCCAGGTTCGTGCGGACAATCACATCAATCGTGATGTGGCGGATAAAGCGCTGGAGATGCTGGAGATCGACCTCTACGGACTTGACGATATGGATAAACGAATTCTGGAAACCATCTTGCACAAGTTCTCGGGTGGGCCCGTGGGGTTGAGTAACATTGCGGTTTCGGTGGGCGAGGAAACCGACACGATTGAAGAGGTCTATGAGCCTTATCTGATTCAGGAGGGCTACATGGCGCGTACTCCCAAGGGACGCGTTGTCACTCCGCTCTGCTACGAGCGCTTTGGCCTGAAAGGGCCTTCCGGTGAAGGTCAGCTCGGTCTGAGTGTGTGATTCGTAGTCGCAATTCTGGAAAGAGTAGCTCAACTACGAAATCCGCAAAAATTACGAAAGAATAGCGTCGGTCCTATTGCTTTCTCGCGGGGCTGCACGCGCTCCCCGAATACGAGGAAGCGCGTCCTACAAGGGTTGGGGAGGCGCATCCCACATGGTTTGGGGATTGTTTGTCTGTGTAGGACGGGCTTCCGCGGTATTCCGGGGAGCCCGTGTCGATGGCTGCACAATCCATTCTTTGGATGCTGTAATGGAGGTGGCCCGCCCTCGGGCTGTAGGAGTTTACAGAGGAATTCGCGGTCTTTGCGTGTTCAAATTGTACTTGCTTGCATCTATGAAACAGGAGTACTGTTTAGGTAGATAGACAAGCTAGCTTGATTAATGGGGAGGATGAAAGTATGATTGCTACAGCATGGAAATTGCAGGATGCAAAGAATCGCTTTAGTGAGGTGGTAGAGTATGCGTTGCATGATGGGCCGCAAACGATCACGCGGCGAGGGAAGGAGACCGTAGTGCTGGTTTCTGTAGATTCATTTCGTGCACTTTCGGCAGACACGGATGATTTAGTTCATTTTTTTCAGGCTTCTCCTCTTTGTGATATAGAACTGGATTTGGATCGTACCCTTGACTACGGGCGAGAGGTTTCTTTTTGAAGTATCTCATCGATACCTGCATATTGTCGGAATTGATTAAGAAGCAGCCTAAGCAGAGTGTTGTTACGTGGATTCAGGACCAAGATGAACCGGCTCTTTTTTTGAGTGTCTTGACATTTGGAGAACTCGAAAAGGGAATTGCAAAATTAGGCGATTGCAGAAGACAGCAACAATTGAGAGATTGGGTCGATCATGATCTTAAACGGCGCTTTGGTGGAAGAATACTCCCGGTTGACTACGAGACCGCCTGTCGTTGGGGAGATATATGTGGCGTAACCGAACAAGCAGGCACTCCAATGCCCGTGATCGACTCCATTCTAGCGGCGACAGCGCTCATGCACGGATTGACGTTGGTCACACGCAACACTTCCGATGTTACCCCCAGCAATGTTCCCGTTCTGGATCCCTGGTTCCTGTGATTGCAGCAATTAATCCTGAATCTTGATCTCTGGGGTGGGGTGGGGTAGGGTACCGTTTTCTAGAAAATTTAGGGGATAACCATGAGAGTACTTTCAGGGATTCAGCCTTCAGGCAAACTGCATATCGGAAACTATTTCGGCATGATGAAGCCGGCGATTGAATTGCAGGAGCAGGGTGAGACGTATCTGTTCATTGCGAACTACCATGCGCTGACGAGCGTCAGCGATCCAGATCAGCTGCGCCGTGATACGCTTGATGTCGCACTGGACTTTCTAGCGTGTGGTCTTGATTCCGAAAAGACAGTGTTTTACCGGCAGAGTGATGTGCCGGAGGTGACTGAGTTGTCGTGGTTGCTTTCGATTGTAACTCCAATGGGGTTGTTGGAACGGTGTCACTCCTACAAGGATAAGATTGCGAAGGGCATTGCTCCGAGTCATGCGCTCTTTTCATATCCTGTGCTGATGGCTGCGGATATTTTGGCGGTTCAGTCAACGGTTGTGCCTGTGGGTAAAGATCAGAAACAGCATGTTGAAGTCACGCGCGATATTGCGATCAAGTTCAACAATCAGTATGGGGAGGTCTTTACGATTCCGGAGCCCTCCATACGTGAAGAGGTTGCTGTTGTTCCGGGCATTGATGGGCAAAAGATGTCCAAGTCTTATGACAATCACATTGAGCTGTTTGGTGCACGAAAGGCCACGAAGAAGCGTGTGATGCGAGTGGTGACCGACTCTACTCCCCTGGAGGATCCGAAGAATCCAGAGTCGTGCAATGTCTTTGCACTCTACAAGCTATTTGCATCGGAGGCAGAATTGCAGGAAATGGCAAATAAATATCGCGGGGGTGGTTATGGTTATGGTGATGCAAAGAAGGCGCTACATGATGCTATCACCAGTTACTTCGAGCCGTTTCGGGCCAAGCGCGAAGCGCTGGAGCAGGATTTGGACTATGTCGAATCTGTGCTTGTGCGGGGGGCTGAGAAGGCGCGAGCCACGGCACACAAAACCCTAACGGCAGCTCGCCAGGCGATGGGGTTGGAGTAGCCATGCCTGTTCAAGAAGAGTATAAGGTTGAGCTTGAGGTCTTCGAAGGCCCGCTCGATCTGCTTCTCTATCTGATCAAGCGTGATGAAGTTGATATCTATGATATTCCGATCGAGCGGATTACGAGTCAGTACATGGAACACTTGTCTGTGATGCGGATGCTGGATTTGAACATTGCCGGCGAGTTTATTGTGATGGCCGCCACGCTGATGATGATCAAGAGTCGCCTACTACTTCCTATAGAGGAGCGTGCCGAAGAGGAAGAAGAGGAGGATGATCCGCGTTGGGATCTGGTGCGCCAGCTTGTTGAGTACAAAAAGTTTAAGGATATTGCGAATCAGCTTCAGGAACGTGAGTACCATCAGGAAAATGTTTTTGATTTTGGAGGGAAGAGCGTTGCGGTGTTAGAGCCGGATGATCCGAGTCTCGTCATGCAGGATGTGAGTCTCTTCGACCTGATTGCCGCTTTTAGTGAGGTGTTGAAGCATGCGCCGCCCGAGCAGATCGGCGAGATTGCAGGAGATCACTATACGGTAGCTGACAAAATTGATCATGTGCTCAAGACGATCCGAGCCAAGGGTAGCATGCGGTTTTCGGAGATGTTCAGCAAAATGGCATCTCGACATGAGATTATTTGTACGTTTTTGGCGATGTTGGAACTGCTCCGTTTGCGCCATGTAAAAGCAGCGCAAGATTCGCATTTTGGGGAGATTGTGATCACGAAATCTGACGAGGCTGAAGAGGATGTTGATCAGGAACAGTTGGTATTGGAATAAAATTGAGTATTAAGAATTCATTTGATGGGGGTGGGCGATGCCTAACGTCGATGCGTTGCCAGAGCTGAAACAAATTTTGGGATCTTTAATCTTTGGATCCAACCGTCCGCTAACGCTTCGGGAGTTGCGGAATTGTGTGGTTGAAGTTGCAGAGAGTGATGCTGTCGTCGAGGTGTATGCGGAGGTTGAAGACAAGCAGCTTCGTGATGCACTTGAGGAATTGAATCGAGATCTTGAGCGGAACCATTTGGGTTTTGCCGTGCAGGAAACGTCCGGTGGATATCGTCTGCAAAGCGATGCCAAATGCGGGAGGTGGCTGAAGCACCTGCTTAAGGCAAAGCCGCATCGTCTTTCGCACCCCGCATTGGAGACGATGGCGATCATCGCGTATCGGCAGCCCATCTCCAAGGCAGAAGTCGAAGCGGTTCGAGGGGTTGGTGTTGCCCATATTATCAAAGCGTTGATGGAGATGCAGTTGGTTCGTATTGTAGGGCGAAGCGAGCTTCCAGGTCGGCCTTTTTTATATGGGACGACCCATCGTTTCCTAGATCACTTTGGTCTCAAGAATCTCAAAGATCTGGACAAGATGGCCCCTATGGTGCTCTCCCGTCAGGAATTGAAGCGAGCCAGCACTCCGAAAGTTCCTGAGGAAGGGGAACGTGTTCCTGATGAAGACACGATGGAACTTCCGTTTGAGGATATGCCGAATCCCCCGTCTGCCGTGACAGGGGATGACGTTGAGGTTGAAGATCCCGGTCTTGAAGAGGATGCTGCGGAAGAAGACGTCTTTGAGTCTGATGATGATTGAAGTGGCGGGGTGCCCCGTCCTGATATAGGTTGACACCTTTGGTGGTGTGACAAGAGTGGCAATCGAAGGAGTTCACGGCAAAGGCAACGGAAAAGTTAGGATCGGTGGTGTTCACGAGGCCGTTTACCATGAGAGAGGATCGTAGACATTGCACCTATTTCGTGAACTTTGCCGTGAACGGGATCGGAACTAACCTGCCTGCAGCGCTTTGCGCAGCAATGCGGGCAGGCTCCGTCGTCATCTTTGCCGAGAACTACTCCGAATATGCCGTGCAGAGGGGCTCGGTCATGCTGTTGAAAATGAATGGGGCGTTACGGTATTAAGATCGGTTTTGGGTGTGCGTATGACGGGTGAAGTATGATCGGGACATTAGCCATTCTTGGTATGGGTTTGATGGGGGGATCGCTGGGTCTGGCCGCCAAGAATCGGGGGCTTGCAACGCGGGTGACTGCCTATGCGCGTCGGGAGGAAAGTCGCCGAGAGGCATTAGCGCTTGGCGTTGTGGATGCTGTTTATGATTCACTGGGGGATGCCGTTGATGGGGCCGATTTGGTTGTTATCTGTACACCGGTGTTGACGATGCCAGAGCTGGTTTCAGATTTTCGGGCACACCTTAGCGAAGGGTGCGTTGTGACCGATGTTGGAAGCACCAAGGCATTCTTGGCGCGCGAATTGGATCAGGTGCTGGCGGACACTTCCGCCATTTTTGTGGGAAGTCATCCCATGGCAGGTTCAGAGAAAGCAGGGATTGGCGCTGCCAGGGAGGACCTTTACCAGAATGCGCGGGTGATTGTTACCCCGGCTGAGGGGACGCCGCCAGATGCCGCACAGCGGGTGATGACGTTTTGGGAGCAGTTGGGGGCAAAGGTTTCGGTACTCACTCCACAAGCACATGACGAGCTGATTGCCAGAACAAGTCATCTTCCGCATCTTGTGGCGTCGTCGCTCGTGGCCGCCATAGACCGTGACTCGCAGAATGTGACAGCGTTTTGCGGGTCGGGGTTTTGTGATACCACACGTGTTGCGGAAGGGTCAGAGCAGGTGTGGCATGATATTGTGAAGACCAATCTTGACCCCATTCGGCGAGAAGTTGATCGGTTTGATCAGGTCATAGGGAATCTGAAAACGATGCTGAGGCGTGAAGATATGGACGGAATTCGGGCGTTTCTAGCTGCGAGCCGGGAGAAGCGGAGTAAGTTTGAAATGTAGGTGTTTGGAGTTCCGGGGGGTGCCCAGATCATATAGGATGGAAACTTGGGAATGAACATCGAACACTCAACATCGAAATATAGAATTCTCTCTTCGTTCGACGTTGGACGTTCAAAACAACGAGCGAAGCGAGGAAGTTTCAGGTCAGTGGAGAGTAGCATGAGCAGGGACGAGTCAAAAGTGGTGTCGCGGGCAAGTGCCATCGGGGGGCGTCTGCGTGTGCCTGGGGACAAGAGCATTTCCCATCGCGTTGCCATGCTTTCTGCGATGGCATCTGGAACTTCTGAGATTTTGGGTTTTTTGTGTAGTGAAGACTGTCTCAACACCCTCAATGCGATGGATGCCGTTGGCGCGCAGGTTAAGAGAGAACCGGATCGCATCACGATCAAGGGTACTGGTGGAGCCCTGCATGCTCCGCAAGGTCCGCTGGATCTCGGGAATTCGGGTACGGGAATTCGGCTTTTAACCGGGTTGTTTGCCGGCCAGCCTTTTGAGGTCGAAATGACGGGGGATGCATCGCTTTGTTCGCGTCCCATGGGTCGGATTCAGAAACCACTTAAAGCGATGGGTGCGCGCATTGCGTTGCTCGGAGAGGGTGGGTGTGCTCCTATTCGCATTCGAGGTGGAGCAGTAAATCCTGTCAGCTACACCCTTCCTATGGCATCTGCACAAGTCAAGTCGGCGGTCCTGTTGGCGGGGTTGTCAGCACACGGCGAAACGGTTGTTGTGGAGCCCCGAGCAACGCGGGATCATACCGAGCGCCTGCTTATGGCAATGGGTGCCAATCTCACGGTTGATGGGCTTTCTGTCCGACTGCAATCGGAAGGGCTTTCAGGGAGTGTGCTGAAGAGCGGGCGCTGGCATGTTCCCGGCGATTTCTCGTCTGCAGCCTTTTGGATTACGGCGGCTGCCGTAGTGGAGGGGAGTGAACTTGTGGTTGAGGGTGTGGGCCTCAATCCTCGGAGAACGGCCCTTCTTGAGGTGTTGCAGCGCATGGGTGCCCATATTGAGTGTATTGTTGACGATGCCACTTGGGAGCCGACAGGGTCGATTGTGGTGCGCGGCGCACGTCTCAAGGGCACTGAAGTGGGTGGTGATGAGATTCCGAACCTGATTGATGAGTTGCCATTGGTCGCTGTTGCCGGTGCATTGGCTGATGGGGATACGGTGATTCGGGATGCCGCTGAGCTGCGCGTGAAGGAGTCCGATCGCATTGCAACGATGGTGAAGAACCTGACAGCTGTGGGCGTTGCGGTTGAAGAGAGAGAGGATGGGTTGCGCGTTTCTGGAGGCCCTGTTGCGGGGGGCGCTACTGTCGACAGTTTTGGTGATCATCGTATTGCGATGGCCATGGCCGTATTGGCGTTAGCTGCGGATCGGCCGATTCAGATTGATAATGTTGCCTGTGTGGCGACTTCGTACCCCAAATTCTGGGACGATATGGAGAGGATAGTTGAGCATGGCAAATGAAGTTGTTGCGATTGATGGGCCATCGGCTTCTGGTAAATCAACCGTTGCCCGTCGTGTGGCAAAAGCGTTGGATTGGTTGTATGTGGATTCGGGTGCTCTCTATCGTGCTGTTGCATGGAAAGCGCTTCAAGAGAATGTGGATCCACAGAATCTTCAAGCGTTGTCAGACTTGGTGGAGGTTACAGAGCCAACCTTCTTTGTGAGTGAGGGCGCTGTTTGCTTTCGACTCAATGACGTCGTGTTGGATCGTGAGTTGCGTGCCGAGACCATTAATCGCCATGTGAGCCCCGTTGCAGCCAATCCGGATGTGAGAGCCTGCGTTACGCAGTGGCTGCACGATATGCTTTCCCTAGGCAATCTGGTTATGGAAGGCCGGGATATTGGCACCGCCGTGTTTCCGGATGCTCGGTATAAATTTTATCTCGATGCGTCGCCCGAGGAACGTGCCCGCCGCCGTCATGCCGAGATGCCGACTGTAGAATCGGATATGTCTGTGCGTGATGTCCATGAATCGCTCAAACGCCGTGATACGATTGATAGCCGTCGCATGACGGCACCTCTTTCTGTCGCTGATGATGCAACTGTGATTGATTCTACACAGATGGATATTGATGGTGTCGTTCACTTTATTACGGAACGTGTTAATGCTGCCGGATAGCTTGGAATGACAGATCGCGCGGCATGCTTATTTCTTAATTTCTTAATTTCTTAATTTCAAATTTCAAATTTACTTAAAGGTCTTGCATGTTGCAGCGTCGCGCGGTAGGGTTTGGCTTCTTTTTTAGGGGAAAGAGACGCATTAATGGCAAAAGATGATTATATAGAACTTGAGGGGACGGTCATGAAGGTCCTGCCTGCCACGATGTATCGTGTCAAGCTGGAGAATGATCATGAAGTTCTCGCGCACATTTCGGGTAAGATGCGGAAGCATTTTATTCGTATCACTGCCGGTGATCGCGTCACGTTGCAAATTTCTCCATACGACTTGACAAAAGGTCGTATCACGTATCGCCATCGAAACTAGCAGCCTTTCGGTTGTGAAAAGTCGAAGGGGACGTTCCTTGTAACGTATTCTGCTGTAATCCGTTATTCGGCTTTTCACACACCTCTATACCGGTCGTTGAGATATCCTCGTTGACTGCAAGGTGGATGCCGGCCTCCGGACGGCGTTGAGCAAGAGAGAGAGACTGACGAGAGTCAGGAGAGACCAAAGGTCGAGACTGTCTCAGTTTTGGCTCTCGCGTTTCTCAACCGCGTCGGGACGCCACGATCCACCTGAGTTGCCTTTTCATGATCAGGGCAAACGCATCTAAATTTTCAATAATGATGGGGATCGGAACACGGGAACGGGCGACGATAGCGGTGGACGATTGAGATATTCTCCCCTTGTTTATCCATTCACTGTCAGAACGCTCTCCGCTTGTTCCACCCAGCGGAGGCAGGCGGGCTGCTACGAGCACACGACTTATTGCTGACCACACGAGAGTGGCAACCTATTTCAGGACGGGACTCTACGTCAGCTTATAGGCTCGCAAGCATGCCTTGAAATCGGAGGGTAGTGGCGCGCGTGCATGAATCTTTGCTTCGGTCACGGGGTGGAAGAAGCGCAGTTCGTAGGCGTGAAGCATTTGACGTGGGATTTCAGCGAGCGTGTTCTCGAGATGTAAGCCCGTTGCATACTTCCGGTCGCCAAGCACGGGGTGGCGGATTGAGGCGAGATGAATTCGAATCTGATGTGTGCGCCCCGTCTCAATGCTGACGGCGACGTGGCTGGCCTTGCGAGAGGTGTCGAGCACACGAGCATTTGAAATGGCCGTCTGTCCTCCCAGCGGTTTTGAGATTCTTTGAGTGCCCCGCTCCATGTGGTCATACACGATGGCATGGTAGACCTTTGTGATTGTCTTTGCCCGGAAGCATTCGACCATGCGTGCTTTTGCCTCTTCAGAGAATGTAAACATTAGGCATCCGGAGGTGTCCCGGTCGAGTCGGTGTACCGCTTGAAGCTCTGGGGTGTGCAATTGCGTGCGCAATATGGCTTCGAGGCTATTGCTCTTGCCGCAGGCAAGAACGCCGGACGGTTTGTTGGCAATTACATAGTCGTTGTCCCGATAGAGAATCTCAATTTTTTCCCGCTTGTCTGCTTTGCTTCGTGGGGGGGGAGCAAGCACTTTGACTTCATCTCCGACTGTGAGTGTATGTCGGGCCATCCAGATGCGTTGCCCATTTACGGAGATGTTGCGTAAATCCAGAATTGCTTTTGCTGCACGTTTGGAGAGTGAGAGGTGGCGGGCGATGAAGTCCAGAAGGGTGGATTGATCTTCCGCGCGGCGCACTTTGTAAGTAATTGGTTCCATCTTGCCTTTCTTTGATTCCTGTTGCGTGGTAAAAGTACCGGTTGATACACGAAACGTAAAGCGTTCGCGGATGTGCCGCGACTATTTTTATTAAAGAGGAGGCCCTGATGTCGTTACCCGATGAGTTTCAAGGAAAAAACAGAAGTGAGATTGAGGAGTGGTTTCTCTCCGCGGTTGAGGCATCTCCGCTGCCCGTTGATAAAATGTTTGAGGTCTTAGAGGCTTTGGGTGGAAGCGATAGCGGTGATCAGGTGGAGAGCTGGGTGGAATTGTTCCAAGATAGCCTTGCCGATCAAGGAGACAGTGCCTCTGCCTTGCGCTTGTTGGAGCTGCGTTGTGATTGGAGCGGGGGTTCTCCAGCCTTTCAGCGTATCTGTCAGGCTGCGGCCAAGGCTGCCTTTACGTCCCGCCTCGGCAAATCCTTTGTAAAGAATGTTGGTTTTGATGGCAATGTTCCGCCCGCGGAGTCACTAAGGCGATTGGG
>Ga0307929_1000927_pt1 | contig 25299 bp, 24 predicted proteins | sample AceLakmetage1330_FD_203160 | JGI IMG/M metagenome (GOLD analysis project Ga0307929, IMG submission 203160) | Saline water microbial communities from Ace Lake, Antarctica - #1330 | ecosystem: Environmental > Aquatic > Non-marine Saline and Alkaline > Saline | place: Antarctica: Ace Lake...
AGGATAAAAGGCAGGAAGGTGAGCGTTGCCACCATTGCGTTGGGCAGCACGTGCTTGAACATGATGGTGATGTTGCGCAGGCCCAGCGCGCGGGCGGCAGCGACATATTCAAGGTTGCGGCCGCGCAGGAACTCCGCGCGTACCACGCCGACAAGCGCGACCCATGAGAATAGCAGCAGCGTGCCCAGCAATATCCAGAACGTCGGCTCGATGACGGCAGCAATGATGATGATGAGATAGAGCGCGGGAATGGATGTCCAAATCTCAATCACCCGCTGGAAGATCAGATCGGTCCAGCCGCCCAAGAAGCCCTGCACGGCGCCTGCGGCAACTCCGACGATAGACGAAAACAGCGTGAGGATAAGGCCGAAGAGGACGGAAATGCGAAACCCATAGATGACGCGCGCCACGACATCACGACCCTGATCATCAGTCCCGAGCCAGTTCTCCGTACTGGGCGGCGCGGGTGCGGGCACCGGCAGGTCGAGATTGATGGTGTCGTAACTATATCGGATCAGTGGCCAGACAATCATCCCGCCTTTGTCTTCAATCAGCTCCTGCACAAATGGGTCGCGGTAGTCCGCTTCCGTTGCAAAGTCGCCGCCGAAGTCGGTTTCCGGATATGCCGTAAAGACAGGCATGTAGATGCCGCCGTCGAATGTCACCAGCAATGGCTTGTCATTGGCGATGAATTCGGCAAACAGGCTGAGGATAAACAGCGTCGCAAACAGCCACATGGCCCAGTATCCGCGGCTGTTCGCCCTGAAGTTGCGCCAGCGCCGCTTGTTGATAGGCGACGTGCGGGCCTTGTTGAAACGGCCTATCCAGGTGGCTTCCCAGTTGATGCGGCCCAGCGGTGTTTTTGACAGCAGCGCGCTCATGGCTCAGCGGGCCTCAAAGTCGATACGCGGATCGACCAGCGTATAGGTAAGGTCCGAAACCAGGGTCACCACGAGGCCGATGAGGCCGAAGATGTAGAGCGTGGCAAACACCACCGCATAGTCGCGATTGACGATGCTTTCAAAGCCAAGCAGCCCCAGCCCATCAAGCGAAAACACCGTCTCGATCAGCAGCGAACCAGTAAAGAACGCGCCGACAAAGGCACCGGGGAAACCCGCAATGACGATCAGCATGGCATTGCGGAACACATGGCCATATAGCACTTGCCGTTCGCTGAGCCCTTTGGCGCGCGCGGTCACCACATAGTGCTTTTTGATTTCGTCCAGAAACGAATTCTTGGTCAGCAATGTGGTGGTGGCAAAGGCTGAAATGACGAGTGACGCCACCGGCAGCACGATATGCCAGAGGTAATCCAGTACTTTTCCGAAGATGGACAGGTCGTCGAAATTGTCAGACGTAAGCCCGCGCAGCGGGAACACGTCAAAATAGCTGCCACCTGCAAATACGACGATCAGCAGCACTGCGAACAGGAAGCCGGGGATGGCGTAGCCGACGACGATGACCGCCGATGTCCAGACATCAAACGGCGTACCATCGCGCACGGCTTTCATGATCCCCAGCGGAATGGAGACGCCATAAGCGATGAGCATGGTCCACAGGCCAAGCGAGATTGAGACAGGCAATTTTTCCGCTATCAGGTCGAGTACTTTCACGTCACGGAAATAGCTCTCACCGAAGTCAAAGCGGATGTAGTTCCACACCATGTCGGCGAAGCGCACATGCACGGGTTTATCAAAGCCGAATTGCCGCTCCAGATCCTTGATGAATTCAGGGTCGAGGCCCTGGGCACCGCGATATTTGGCGGTTGCGCCCGCGTCGCCGCCATTGGCCTGCGCGCCAGCGCCCATATCGCCGCCGGGGGCCCCGCCGATACGGGCTGTGGCGGAAACGTCATTGCCCGAAAGTTGCGCGATGATGCGCTCGATCGGCCCGCCGGGCGCAAACTGCACAATGGCGAAGGCGACCAGCAGGATGCCCAGAATGGTCGGTATCATGAGCAACAGGCGTCTGACGATATAGGCTGCCATCGGGTGCGGAATTTGTCCGTGCTCGGTTGCGGGGGCTTAGCGAATCGCAGTCTGCCCTAACGAGGGCAAGTCTGGAACCTAGAAGACTACTGGTTAAGGGCAGCTTCTTTTTCCGGGTCTATCCACCACAGACGAACAACGCCCCTGTCATATTTGGGTTTCACATCCGGCCAGCCGAACTTGTTCCATACGGCCAGATTGTGCTCGGCCTTGTTCCACTGGGGTATCCAGTAGTGGCCCGCCCGTAGCACCCGGTCGAGCGCGCGCGCAGCGGTGGTGATTTCTTCGCGGCTCCGCGCGCCCACAACCCTGTCGATCAGCGCATCCACCACCGGGCTAGAGATACCGGAGAGATTGCGGCTGCCGGGCTCATTGGCAGCCGCAGAAGCCATAAAGGCACGCAGCTCCACGCCCGGTGTCTCGCGCATGGAATAGCGCATTGTGGTGATATCGAAATCGAAATCCTTGATCCGCTCCTGATACTGGGCGGGATCAACCAGCCGCATCTTGGCATCGATACCAAGCAGCGCCAGATTCTTGGCCATAGGCTGGATTATCCGCTCAAAGGTCGGGGCATCGGTAAGGAACTCAAGGGTCATCACCTCGCCGGCTTGGTTCTTCAGCACGCCGTCGCGCACCTCCCACCCGGCTTTCGCAAGCATGTCGCGCGCCAGCTTGAGCTGGCGGCGGTCCTGGCCTGACCCGTTGGAGACCGGCGGCACATAGGCCTCGCCGAAGACGCTTTGAGGCAGCTGGTCGCGGAACGGTTCCAGCAACGCCAGCTCCGCGTCGTCGGGCGTCCCAATGGCCTTCATGCTGGAGTTTTCAAAGAAACTTTGCGTGCGCTTGTAAAGGTCGTGGAAGTGGAACCGGTTGGTCCATTCAAAATCAAACGCGTGGCTCAGGGCTTCGCGCACTAACGGGTCTGACAGATACGGGCGGCGGGTATTGATGAACCAGCCCTGCGCGCCAGAGGGGCGATTGTCCGGGGTCGTCAGCTTCAGAACGCGACCATCCAGTACGGCAGGAAAATCATACCTGGTGGCCCAGAAGCGCGACGTGAACTCCTCGTGAAAATCATACTCGCCGGACTTGAACGCTTCAAAGCCTGCCGTGCGCTCGCGGAAATACTCATATCGAACTTCGGCAAAGTTGAAGCGGCCGCGATTGACCGGCAGGTCACGACCCCAATAGTCCGGGTTCAAACGATGGGCGATGCTGCGGCCCTGCTTCATGTCACTCACTGAGTAGGGTCCGGACATCAAAGGCGGCTCAAGCGTGGACGCCGTGAAATCATGCGTTGTGTAGTAGGCCTTTGAGAGTATTGGCAATTCCGCAATGATGAACGGCAGGTCACGCACCAGATCACCCTTGAAGGTGTAGAGCACGGTCCGGTCATCCAACGCCGTGGCTGAGACCACATCGCGGATTGGCGTTGTCAGATGTGGGTGACCATGCTTCTTGAGCAGATCAAATGTGAAGACCACATCATCTGCTGTCGCGCGGATGCCGTCGTGGAACGTGATGTTATCGCGCAGGCGAAAGGCGACGGACATCTTATCGGGCGCTATGGCAGCGGCTTCCGCTGCCAACCCGTACATGGCGTCCGGCTCATCCAGAGCGCGGGTCATCAAGGTATCGAAATCAAGACGGATGCCATGCGCGCCCGTGCCCTTGAGCACAAACACGTTGAGCGTGTCGAAGGTCGTGAAACCCTGATTGAGATAGGCTTCGGACGGCGACAACCGCAACGTGCCGCCTTTGGGTGCGTCGGGATTGGTATAGTCAAAATGCGTGAAGTCGGCGGGGTATTTGAGGTCGCCGAAAATGGAAATGCCGTGCCGCCACACCCCGCCATTAGGCGCTAGTTCCTGCGCACTTACCGAGGTGCTGAGTGCAAAAGCAACGGTGGCAATGAGGAGCGCCATCCGCGCGATCATTCGCTTCCCTTTGCAGCATTGGCATTCTCGTCGTACCACCAGATATCCGGAAAGCCGCCTGCCTGTGCATAAGCAGGCAGCGTTTCGGGCAAGCCAAACCTGTCCCACCGCGCAGTGCGCAGCGGGCTCCACCATTGCGGCACCAGATAATGGTTCCACAACAGCACCCGATCGAGGGCGCGCGATGCGGCGACCAGCGTCTCACGATCAGGCGCAAAAATGATCCGGTCGATCAGCGCATCCACCGCCGGGTTCTTGATGCCGATGGTGTTGCGGCTGCCTTCACGATCGGCTGCTTCTGATCCCCAGAAGTCGCGCTGTTCGTTTCCGGGCGACAGGGATTGGGAGAACGTATTGACGATCATGTCGAAATCGAAAGTATCGAGACGGGCCTGATATTGTGACGTATCGACGACGCGGATTTTTACGTCGATCCCAAGCCGTGCCAGGCTTTGCTTGTAGGGCAGCACCACGCGCTCGAAGGTCGGTGATACCAGCAGCACCTCCACTTCCATGGGTTTACCAGTCTCGTTATTCACAAGCTTGCCGTCAGCGATGTCCCAGCCGGCCTGTTTCAGCAGCGCCGTTGCGGTGCGTAAATTGGCACGCACAGCGCGTGGGTTTCCGTTGACCGGATTCTCATAGTCGGCTGTAAAAACTTCGTCAGGGATCTGGCCGCGCAGGGGTTCAAGAATTTCGAGTTCTTTAGGGCCGGGCAGGCCGGTTGCCTCAAGTTCTGAGCCTTCGAAAAATGAACCCGTGCGCGCATACTGATCAAAGAAGATGTTCTTATTCATCCACTCAAAATCAAATGCCAGGTTGAAGGCCTGACGCACGCGCGGGTCTGCGAACTTGCCGCGGCGCAGGTTGAAAATGAACGCCTGCATGGGTGACGCGTTTTCGGTCGTGAATTTCTGCAGCACGATGCGCCCATCAGCGACCGCATCAATGTCATAATCAGAGGCCCAGCGCTTGGCGCTGTTCTCAACACGGAAATCATACTGATCGCCCTTGAAGGCTTCGAGCATGGACGTGTCGTCGCGGAAGTATTCGTAGATCATCCAGTCGAAATTGTGCTGGCCCACATTCACCGGCAGGTCCTTCGCCCAGTAATCCTTGACGCGCTCAAACACCAGCCGACGGCCTGGATCCACGTCCACGAGTTTGTATGGCCCTGACCCGAGCGGCGGCTCCAGCGTGGAGGAAGCAATGTCACGACCTTCGGATCCATCCCAATAATGAGCAGGCAGCACATATAGCTGCCCCATGATCTGCGGCAGTTCACGGTTGCCGGTTTCGTTGAACTCGAAACGCACACGGTGATCGCCCAGCGCCTCCACCTTGGTGACATTCGCATAGTAGCCGGCGAAATGCGGGTGGTTGGTGGTCAGGGCATTGAAACTGAAAATCACGTCCTTCGCCGTGACCGGCACGCCGTCGTGCCAGCGGGCTGTATTATGCAGTTCAAACTCGACCCAGCTGAAATCCTCCGGATACGTCACAGATTTGGCGAGCAGACCATATTCCGCGCCCGGCTCATCCATTGAGGACACCATCAGGGTCTCATAGATGGGGGTGATGGCACCTGCCACGCCCTTCACTACGAAAGGATTGAGCGAATCAAATGCCCCGGCCACAGCCTGACGCAGACGACCACCTTTGGGGGCCTGCGGGTTCACATATTCAAAGTGCGGAAAGTCAGCGGGATATTTGGTTTTACCAATCAACGACAGTGCGTGCGTTGTCGTGGTGCCATCCTGCGCCTGTGCGGTTGCAAGGGGCAGCACCGCAGCAGTTGCGAAAGCAGCGAAAGTTAGTATCTGCGCAGCGCGTCGCCACATGAGAAAGTCTCCGGACCCTGACAATAATGCCGTTTCGGCAGTCGATCCGCACATTGTGACGAAAGTGCGCCGGATATGCGAGAGGCGGACCCCATAACGCGGCCCGCCTCTTCAAGTTTCGGTGTATTTTGTGTTGCAGTGCTGCCTAGTGAGCAGGACCGTCGGCCTGTCCGTCGCGCTCGGGAGCAGCATGCTCGCCAGCTGCTTCACCCATCGCATCCATTGCTTCTTCGGGGGCTGCTTCTTCGACGGCAGCGGCGTCTGGTGCTTCAGGAGCGGCCATTTCAGGCACGGCCGGCTTGGCGTAGGGGGTGGCGGCCTGCGCTGCCAGATAGGTCATGACGGCAGCGCGATCCTCAGGCTTGCTGAGACCGGCAAACGACATGATTGTACCCGGCACATAATCAGTCGGCTTGGTGAGGAAGGCGTTGAGCGATTCCCAGTCCCACACGCCGCCTTTGCTCTTCATGGCATCGGAATAAGCGAAACTGTCCAGATGGGCTTTCTTACCGCCCATGACACCCCAAAGGTTCGGGCCGACCTTGTTATCGCCACCCTGATTGAAGCTGTGGCAGGCAACGCAGCGGCGCGCCACGCGCTCGCCTCTGTCGGCTGTGGCCTCGGCGATCAGCGCTTCAAACGGCTTTTCAGGGGCAGCTTCCGCAGCAGCACCATCTGAATGGCCGCCTTCAACTTCAACGCCTTGAACGATATAGGCCTGCTTTTCAGGCTCAACCGGAGCATACAGGACCGGCACCAGAAACATGCCGACGCCCAGAAGCACCAGGAGCGATGCCAGAACGGCGCCTGCGATCTTGTTGAATTCGAAGCTGTCCATGTTGCTGCTTGTCCGGTGTTGCGTATTGAAGTTCGAAGCGAAAGACGCTTGGGCGGGAAGAAAGGCTATTTTCACAGGCCCGCCAAGAGGCGCGATGCCACACCGGCGCAACCGCCGGTTTTGGCGGTGTCCCGTGCGCGTGCAGACTACCCGCTTCCGGTTTTCGCGGGCAAGCCGTATAAGCCCAGCAAATGCGCGGCAAATCCCGTGCTGCCCTGTCACTGGCCTTCACCGGGCGCGGCGAAGCGTCGCATCCTGCCTGCAAGCGCCCTGTTCGCCCGGTTTACCTGCCGTATTTCCGCCCGGAGCCTTCAATTGTCCGATGCCCCTGATAGCTCGAAAATGCGCCCTCTGGTGGTGATTCCCGCCCGCATGGCGGCCACCCGCCTGCCCGGCAAGCCGCTTTTGGACATTGGTGGCAAGCCGATGATCGTGCGGGTGTGGGAAATCGCGCAAAACTGGGCAAAAAGCGTTGCCGGGGCGGACGTCGTGGTGGCTGCCGGAGACCCTGAAATCGTTGATGCGGTGACGGCGGCGGGCGGCAAGGCGGTCCTCACCGACCCTGACCTGCCCTCGGGCACGGACCGGTGCTGGGCGGCGGCCGAATCACTGGATCCGACCGGCAATTTCAACGTCGTCATCAACCTGCAGGGCGACCAGCCGGTGTTTGATGCGGAGATATTGTCTGCAGTGCTGACACCGCTCAGCGAGCCTCAGGTGGATATCGCGACGCTGGCCTCGGTCATCGTCGATGAACGTGAGCGCGATAACCCCAATGTCGTGAAACTGGTGCCGAGCTTCCCGACACCCGATAGCCCAGTTGCCCGCGCGCTTTATTTTACCCGCGCCACCGCCCCCACAGGCGACGGGCCGCTGTATCATCATGTGGGCATCTATGCGTTCAGGCGCGAGGCGCTCAAACGCTTTGTGGCGCTGCCACCCTCGCCGCTTGAGATACGCGAGAAGCTGGAACAGCTCCGCGCGCTTGAACATGATATGCGTATGGATGCGGCCATCGTACCGCAGGGCACCCGCATCGGCGTGGACGGCCCGGACGACCTTGAGCGCGCCCGCGCCTATTTTAACGACGAGACAGAATCATGAGTGCAGACAACATCATCGTCTATCAGGGCGAGCCCGGTGCTAATTCGCAGGTTGCCTGCCGCGAAGTTTATCCAGATATGGAAGCGCGCGCCTGCGCCACCTTTGAGGAAGCTTTCGCAGCAATCGCCGATGGCGACGCGCAACTGGGCATGATCCCGATTGAGAATTCACTGGCGGGCCGCGTGGCAGACATCCACCATCTGCTGCCCGACTCAGGCCTCTACATCATCGGTGAACACTTCCTACGCATCCGCCACGCGCTGATGGCCCCCAAGGGCGCGACACTTGAGAGCATCAAGACCGTGCGAAGCCACGTGATGGCGCTGGGGCAATGCCGCAAGACGCTGCAATCGCTCGGCCTTAAATCAACCGTTGCAGCGGATACCGCGGGCTCAGCCCGCGAAGTGGCGGAGCTTGGCGATATCGCCTGCGCGGCCATCGCTGCGCCTGCGGCAGCGGAGATTTATGGTCTCGACATTCTCAAGACCGACATGGAAGACGCGGCGCACAACACCACCCGCTTCCTCATCATGGCGGCAGAGCCTGACGACGCAACGCCCGAAGAAGAACCGGTCATCACCAGCTTCATCTTCCGTGTGCGGAATGTTCCTGCCGCGCTCTACAAAGCCATGGGTGGCTTTGCCACCAATGGCGTCAATATGATGAAGCTGGAAAGCTATCAGATTGCAGGTTCCTTCAACGCCACGCAGTTCTATGCGGACATTGAAGGCCACCCGGACCGCCGCAATGTGCGCCTCGCGCTTGAAGAGCTGCAGTTCTTCTGCAGCGAGCTCAAGATTCTGGGGATTTATCCCGCGAGCGAGTACCGCGCCGAAATTGCCGGGAACTAGCCCTCGTCCACCCATGCCCGGATGAGCTGGTGGGCGATGGCGAAGGGGGGCGGCACCCAGAAGCCTTTGTTTTCGCCTGCGAGCACGGCGCGCAGATCATCCTTTGAGAACCAGCGGGCTTCTTCAAGCTCGACGCCATCGACCGTGATTTCCTCGGTCTCGGCGTGTGCGTGGCAGCCGATCATCAGCTGTGACGGGTACGGCCAGGGCTGGGTTGAGTGGTAGCGCACATTGTTTACGGCGACGCCTGCCTCTTCCATCATTTCGCGGGCGACGGCTTCTTCAATCGACTCACCGGGCTCTATGAAGCCTGCAAGGGATGAAAACATGCCCTTGGGGAATATCGACTGGCGGCCAAGCAGCGCCATGTCACCGCGGGTTGCCAGCATGATGGCGACGGGGTCCGTGCGCGGGAAGTGCTCTGCATTGCATTCAGGGCAGACGCGCTTGTAGCCGGCTTCTGCCATGCGGCTGGGATGGCCACAGGCGGAGCAATAGCCGTGGCGCAGGTGCCAGTCGATCATGCTTTTGCCCTGCGCCATGATCGCCAGTTCGCCGGATGTGATTTCGCCCTTCATGGCAAGGCCGCGCAGATCTTCAAACTCGCCCATGCCTTTAAGCGCGCCGTTTTCAGGGTTCTCGCCGAAGGTCACGTCAGTGGCAAAGAGCGCGCGACCGCGCTTATTGATGCCCAGCAGCACCGTTGTCGAGGCCGGGTTCATCAAGGGCTTGATGAGTTCGGGCGGCATCCAGCCGATATCCTTGCCCTCGCTGGGGGCTGCTTCGGGCAGCACAAACGGCATCAGCTTGTAGAACGGCACATAGCGGCTTTCAGGGTCCGCCATCTTTTCCGCCAACCAGTCCGCGTCATTGCGCTTCTCGCTCACGCGGTCCAGCGGATTGTTTGCAAAGATATTGGGATTTTGTTCAAGCGCCATTTTGGCCGGGCCTCTTTAAAATCTACTGCCAGATGTAATGCGGGTGCGAAAATTGGATTTGACTGCACGAAACGGAGCGTGCGGGGGCAACCCTAACCGTATGTCTCTTTCTCACAAAGGAGACCCATATGACAAATTATCTACTCATTCACGGAAGCTGGCACGGTGCATGGTGCTGGTACAAGATTGCGCCACGGCTGGAAGCCGAAGGTCACGGCGTTGTCGTACCAGACCTTCCCGGCCGCATTCTCAATCCGGCACCCGCACGGCGTGTAAGCCTTGGGCGCATGATCAAAGACATTGGCGCGCGACTTCCTGCGGACCGCAAAACAACAGTTGTTGTACATAGCCGGTACGGCATCCTGGCCTCGATGCTGGCGGAAAAATTTCCCGAACGTATCCAACGTACGATCTATCTTGCCTCATACATGCTGCCGACAGGTAAGCGGGGCGCTGAATATTTCCGCTGGGACCGCTCGTCCCATCTGGCCCCGCATGTCACCATCAGCAAGCTGGGCATGTGGGACAGGCTTGAGCCGCAGATTTTCCGCGCAGGCCTTTATCATGACTGTGACGAGCAGGATAATCGGCTGGGCCATATGCTGCTGGGGCCGGAACCACTGCGCCCGGTTCTGGCAAAACTTGCGCTCACGGACGCGCGATACGGGCAGGTGCCACGTGCCTATATCAGACTGACCGAAGACCGCGCCGTTACACCTGCATTGCAGGACCGGTTGCTCAACGAAACCAAGGTCGACCGGGTCGAGAGCATAGCCGCCAGCCACTCAGCCTATTTCTCGCGGCCTGATGAGCTTACCGCAACCATTCTGAAGCTTTCACAGGACTAGAACGAGGTGGCGCCGGGCATCAGGCCGCATCATGAAAGATGAGGCCCAGTGTCCGGCGTTGACCCTTGCGCACCTCGCTGACGCCGTGGCGCATCTGCACGCGGTAAAAGCCGCGCTTGCCTTCCACGGGGCGTTCGCGCACGGGAACAATCACAGCGTCACCGATGCCGGGCCTGATCACCATGGGCCGCGACTGCATGCGCGGGCGCTGCTCGACCAGTACAAGTTCGCCGCCTGCATAGTCCACATCCGGGTCTGACAGCATCACGATGACCTGAAGCGGGAAATGGATATCGCCGTAGATATCCTGATGCAGGCAGTTGTAGTCGCCCACCTCATAGTTCAGCAGCAGGGGTGTGGGGCGCATCTGCCCGGCGTCATGGCAGCGCGACAGCATCTGATCCAGCGCTGGCGGCCAGTCATCGGGGATGCCCATCTTCACCGCCCAGTCATTGGCGATAGCGGCAAGTGGCGGGAAGAACGCGCGGCGCAGCTCATCAATGATTGAAGGCAGCGGATATGAAAAATATTTGTATTCGCCACGCCCGAAATTGTAGCGGTCCATTTTGATGACCGAGCGGAACCCGGTGTCGTCACTTTCATAAAGCGCGCGGATTTCATGGCATCGCGCGGGCGTCAGCACCGATGGGATAACTGTGTATCCGTGCGTGTTGAGGCGGTCTGCTTGCGTTGCCCAATCCACGTGTTCCAGCAACTCAGGACGTAGCATTGCGGGCTCTTTCAGCGTCCAGCAATGCGCGTTTGCGCTCCATGCCCCAGCGGTAGCCGCCAAACTCTCCATTGCCGCGCAATACCCGGTGACAGGGCACCAGCACGGCGACGCGGTTCTTGCCGCAGGCGGTGGCGACCGCACGATGGGCCGTCGGTTTGCCTATCCCGGCTGCCGCTTCGCTGTAGCTCACCACATCCCCCTCCTTGATACTGAGCAGGAAGCGCCAGACGCGGACCTGAAACGCTGTGCCTTTGAGGTCGAGGGGGATATCGGGGCGTGGCGCGTTGTTGCTCAGATGCTGGTCGAGGGCCTTTATCCAGCGATCCAGATCTGCCGACTGGGAGGCCGGTGACCCCGATATGTCAGCATTGGGAAATTCGCTGGCGAGTTGCTCCACCAGGACCTTTTTGCCGGGGCCGAATTGCGCGAAGCAGACGCCGCGGTCGGTCGCCGCCATCAACAGCCAACCCAGCGCCGTCTTGCGGCAGGCGTGGGAGATTTTTTCGCCCTTGCCGCCTGCGCGATAAGCCTTGGGCGTCATGCCGGTATTGCTGAGCGCGCGGCCGTAAACCCGGCTGGTGGAGCCGTAGCCCGCCTCGAAGATGGCACCGGCAATGCCGTCGCCTGATTTAAGCGCCGATTTGAGCTGATCCATGCGGGCGGCATCCTGCAGCGCCTTGGGGGAAATGCCGATGGCATTGGTGAAAGCCCGCTGATAGCGCGACACCGAAAGCCCTGCCCGCTTGGCAAGTGCCGCCAAAGTCAGCTTTTCGTCTGCGTGGGCGATGATGTAGCGCGCCGACGCGATGAGATTGTCCGCGCCTGAGGCTTTTTCCTCAGGGCGGCAGCGCTTGCAGGCGCGAAATCCTTGGCGCCTGGCTGCTGCCGCATCCGCAAAGAAACGATAGTTTTCAGGCCGTGCGGGGCGGGCGGCGCAAGTGGGCCTGCAAAATACGCCAGTCGTCACGACCGCATACACAAACCTGCCGTCAAAGGCATAATCCCTGGACTTGATGGCGGCGCGCATTTCATTTTCAGATGGCATCGACATCGCGGTTCTCTCACTTGGTTGCCTCAATCTGACGAAACCCTAGATTTGCGCGCGTGTGCGGTCGCTCCGATTAATGCTGCCAAATCCCAAAGCTGGCAATTGGCGGGTCTCATGGGTTGCGCTTGGCACCCCGGGTTCTGATATAGTGCTTTCGGGAGGTTGGCGGCGGACAGGCCTTGTCGCCAACCCGGTCAGATCCGGAAGGAAGCAGCCGTAACGAATTCGGCCTGGGTCGTTTGTCCAGCCTCCCACCTCATTTTACCTGCCATATGCCGGAGTGCCGCCTGTTCTCATGACGCCCCCATCTGATACCGCGCATGAGAATGACGGCCCCGATCTGGGCATGACGGCAGAGGACGGCGGTTTCGACCTTATGGGGGGCGACGCCAAAGCGCCGGAAAAGCAAGCCGAATATCAGGTGCTGGCGCGCAAATACCGCCCGCAGACCTTTGATGATCTCGTCGGTCAGGAGGCGATGGTGCGCACCTTGCGCAACGCCTTTGCATCGAACCGCATTGCGCATGCATTTATTCTCACAGGCGTGCGCGGCATCGGCAAAACCACTACGGCGCGCATTCTGGCCCGTGCCCTCAATTATGACGGCGAGGGCATCGACGGGCCGACCATCGACATGCCGAAGCTTGGCATAAACTGCCAGGCGATCATGGATTCACGTCATCAGGACGTGATGGAGATGGACGCCGCCTCGCGCACCGGCATCGACGACATTCGCGAGATCATTGAAAGCGTGCGCTATGCGCCGACCTCCGCGCGCTACAAGGTCTACATCATTGACGAAGTGCACATGCTCTCGAAGGCCGCATTCAACGGCCTGCTGAAGACGCTTGAAGAACCGCCGGCGCATGTGAAGTTCATTTTTGCCACCACCGAAATCCGCAAGGTGCCGGTAACGGTGCTGTCGCGCTGCCAGCGGTTTGACCTTCGACGGCTCGATACCGAAGCGATGAGTACGCACCTCTCCAACATTGCCGCCAAGGAAGGCGTCACCATTGATGATGGTGCGCTGGCGCTAATCGGCCGCGCAGCGGAAGGCTCGGTACGTGACGGGCTGTCGCTGCTCGACCAAGCCATCGCGCATGGCGATGAAGGCGAAACGATTTCAGCTGAAGGCGTGCGCGCCATGCTGGGGCTCGCCGACCGAGGCCGCGTGTTCGACCTCTATGAGCATGTGATGAAGGGTGACGTCGCAACGGCGCTTGGCGAACTGGCCGAGCAGTATCACGACGGTGCGGACCCTGGCGTCGTCATTTCCGACATGGCGGAACTTACCCATTGGCTGACGCGGCTGAAGCTGGTGGAAGCTGCTGCGCAGGATAAGACCGTCTCCGACATGGACCGCAAGCGTGGGACGGAGATCGTTGCAAAGCTTTCCGTCAAGACGCTGGCGCGCACATGGCAGATGCTGCTCAAGGGATTGGCTGAAGTCGAACGCGCGCCGTGGCCGCTGGCAGCAGCTGAAATGGTGCTGGTGCGGCTTGCTTATGCAGCTGACCTGCCAACGCCTGACGAACTGATCAAGAAGCTTCAATCGTCGCCCGCGCCCGCCGGCGGTGGCGCTGCACCGCGTAGCGGTGGTGGCGCTGCATCAGGCGGTGGCGCCTCGGCTGTTGCGTCCGGTAGCATGGGTGGTGCGCCCTCGCGCGGACCGACCATGGCTCAGCGGGCACCTGAGATGCAGACGGCGCCGCGCATTCAACTACAGCGGTTTGAAGATGTTGTGGCGCTGGCGGACCAAAAGCGCGATGTGAAGCTGCTCAATGCGCTGGAACATGATGTGCAGCTGGTGAATTTTGCACCGGGCCGCATTGAGCTGGCGCTGGTCACTCAGAACAATCAGGTTCTGCAGGACTTGTCCGCCAAGCTTTCCGCATGGACCAATGAACGCTGGTTTGTGACGCAGGCCAAACGGGATGCAGAACCTGCGCAACCAACCATTGCCGACGTAAAGCGCAATGCGCGCGAAGAGCTGATGGCGTCCATACGCTCAGAACCCTTGGTGCAGGCTGCTCTTAATGCTTTCCCCGGTGCCGAGATCGTTGACGTTCGCGACCTGGGTGCCGATGCGGCCGCGGAAGCTGCCAGCGCGCCCATGCCGGTTGAAAGCGGCGATATGGATGACGATCAGGATACAGAGGATTTTATCTAATGAAGAATCTCGGCGGCCTGATGAAGCAGGCGCAGGAAATTCAGGCCCGGATGGGCGAGATGCAGGACAAGATCGCCAATCTTGAGATGGATGGCACGTCGGGTGGCGGGCTCGTCACCGTGACACTGGCGGGCAAAGGCGAGCTTAAGCACGTAAAAATTGACCCGAGCCTGATGGTGGCGGACGAAACTGAAATTCTCGAAGACCTGCTGGTGGCAGCGCATACCGACGCCAAGACCAAGCTCGACGCGCGACTTCAAGAAGAGATGAAAGCCGTCACCGGCGGCATTCCCCTGCCCCCCGGCTTTTCGCTCTAGGCACCCCAATGGCAGGACACACAGCGGGCGCTGAAATTGAGCGGCTGATCCAGCTTCTGGCACGGCTGCCGGGTTTGGGCCCGCGCTCTGCCCGCCGCGCGGCGCTGCAACTGCTCTCAAAAAAAGAAACCTTGATGCGGCCCTTGGCGGATGCCATCAGCGAGGCTGCTGACAATGTGGTTGCGTGCTCGTCATGCGGCAACATGGATACACAGGACCCGTGCGCTATTTGCGCAGATACGCGGCGCGATCAGGGCGTCATCTGCGTTGTCGAGCATGTGGCTGACCTATGGGCGCTGGAACGTGCCGGTGCCAATTCAGGCATGTATCACGTGCTTGGCGGGACGCTGTCAGCACTTGATGGCATCGGGCCGGACGATCTTAATATCGCTGGCCTGCTCAACCGCATGGAAACGGGTGACATCCGCGAGGTGGTGCTGGCGCTCAATGCAACAGTTGATGGGCAGGCAACGGCTCACTACATCACCGACCAACTTGAGGGCACGGGCGCAAGCATCAGCCAGGTGGCGCACGGCGTGCCTGTTGGTGGCGAACTTGATTATCTCGATGACGGCACGCTTGCTGCAGCCATGAAGGCGCGGCGGCCTTTTTAAATTTCTGATTAGGGAGCGCGACGATGGCCCAGCAGTTCGAAAAGCTTGATGAGCGGCTGCGCAAGGTCATTGCCGCGCAGCATATCTTCTTCACCTCTACAGCCGCCGAGGGCACACGGGTCAACATCTCTCCACGCAGCACGCAATGCCTTCGGGTCGTGGACGACAACACCGTGCTCTATATCGACCAGACCGGCAGCGGCAATGAGACGGCCGCGCATCTGGCAGTCGATGGACGCATGACCGTCATGATGTGTTCGTTTGATGCAGCGCCGATGATCCTGCGGCTGTATGGCCGCGGCGATGTCATTCCGTATTACGAAGCTGAGTATGAAACGCTGAAGGCCGCACACTACGACGGGCAGGAGCCCGCCGGGGCGCGGCAGATCGTTCGGCTCAACTTTGATCTGGTGCAGACATCCTGCGGCTACGGCGTGCCGCATTTTTCCTATGAGAGTGAGCGTGACACGCTGACCAAGTGGGCGCAGGATAAATCGCCCGAAGAGATGCAGGCCTATCGCGCCAAGAAGAATACGAAGAGCATCGATGGGCTAAAGACATGGGCCGCTGACCGCCCGTGAGTGTCGAGCGCTAGCCGCTGGTGAGTTTCAGCTGCGGCGGGGTCGGCTCGATGGCGTCGATCTCGTTGTCGTCGCCAAGTTCAAGCTCGGTGATGCGTTCACCGCGGCGGACGATTTTTTCGGCCGACGTATCAATCTGCCTGAGGTCGGCCTCGGCTTGCGCGAAATGCTTTTTGAGATTGTCGGCGCGGCTGCTGAGGCGGCCAACGTCTTCCAGCATCTTGCCGACTTCCGCCTGAATGACGCCAGCCTGCTCGCGCATCTGCGCGTCTTTCAACACCGCGCGCACGGTGTTGAGGGTGGCCATCAGGGTTGTCGGTGAGACGATCCACACCTTGGCTTTGAAGCTTGCGTCCACCGTGGCGGGAAAATTGGCGTGCAATTCCGCGTAAACGGATTCGGACGGCAGAAACATCAGCGCTGAATCCGCCGTCTCGCCGGGCACTATATATTTGGATGCGATGTCATTGACGTGCTTCAACATGCTGTCGCGGAAGAAGCGCTTGGCCAGTTTGCTTTCTTCGTCCGTCTTGGCGTCGATCAGCGCGCGGTAGCTTTCCAGCGGGAACTTCGAATCAACCGCGATGGAGCCCGGCGGGTTGGGCAGCTTGATGAGACAATCCGCCCGCGAATTGTTGGAAAGGGTTGTCTGGAAGCTGTAGGCCGAGGGTGGCAGGGCGGCTGAGACCAGATCCTGCAGCTGGATTTCGCCGAACGCGCCGCGCGCCTGCTTGTTGGCCAGAATGTCCTGCAGGCCCACCATCTGGCCCGAGAGCTCACCGAGCTTCTTTTGCGCTTCATCGATCAGCGCCAGCCGCGTGTGCAGGTTGCCCAGCGTTTCGCCGGTTTTCTTGGTGTTGTCCTCCAGCCCGTCGCCAAGCCGCTTGGAAACCTGATCCAGTCGCTCATTGAGGGTGCGGGTCAGTTCAGCCTCACGCTTTGCCTGTGCGTCGGCCATGGCCGCCATACGGCCTGACAGCTGCGACTGAGCATCCATCAGGCTGGCCAGCGCCTTTTGCTGGGCTTCTGCGGCGCGTTCGGCGTTCTCCCGCGCGGAATTATCCGCCGGCCGGCGCAGCACAAGGGCAGCAAGCCCGGCGGCGGCCAGAGCGGCGATAACAACGATGAGAATGACGAAGCCTAAGTCCATAAGCGGCAATTTCCCTGAGAAAAGTCCCAGAATCGACTGGGGTAGGCCTTCACTATACCCCGCCCCCTCGGTTGACGCCCGCATCGGGCTCGCTTATTTCACGCCACATGGCCCTACGCGAGATCATCACAGCGCCCGACGCGCGCCTGAAACAGGTGTCTGCGCCCATCGACAAGGTGGACGACAGCATTCGCGCGCTGATGGATGACATGCTGGAAACCATGTATGCGGCGCCGGGCATCGGCCTTGCGGCCATTCAGGTGGGCGTGCCCAAGCGGGTGATCGTGATGGACCTGGCGCGCGACGGGGAACCGCCGGAACCGATGTATTTCGCCAATCCGGAAATCATCACGACCACCGAAGACATGGCGACTTATGAAGAGGGCTGCCTGTCGGTACCGGAGTTCTATGAAGAGGTCGACCGGCCCGCGACCTGCCGCGTCAAGTTTCTGGATTACCAAAACGAGATGCGCGAGATCGAGTGCGACGGGCTGATGGCCACCTGCATCCAGCATGAGATGGACCATCTGGAAGGCATTTTGTTTGTCGACCATCTGTCGCGGATAAAACGCTCCATGGTTCTCAAGAAACTCGCCAAGGCAAAGAAGCTGGCTGAAACAGCGTGAGGCGCCAATGACGCTACGCCTCGCTTTCATGGGCACCCCTGATTTTTCCGTTCCGGCCCTCGCCGAGCTGATTGCCGCCGGGCATGACGTGGTGGCGGTCTATTCGCAGCCGCCGCGCAAATCAGGCCGCGGCATGGCGGAAACGCCAACGCCGGTGCATACCTTTGCGCAAGCGCAGGGCATCGAAGTCCGCACACCGGAGAAACTCAAAGCGGCGGATATTCAGGCAGACTTCGCAGCGCTTGATCTCGATGCAGCGATTGTTGCGGCCTATGGCCTGATCCTGCCCAAGCCCATTCTGGATGCACCGCGGCTTGGCTGCCTGAACATCCACGCATCGCTGCTACCGCGCTGGCGTGGGGCTGCCCCCATCCAGCGCGCCATCATGGCGGGCGACAAAGAAACCGGCGTTGCGATCATGCAGATGGAAGCCGGGCTTGATACCGGGCCGGTGCTGCTGGCAGAGCGCACGCAGATCGGCGCGCATGAAACCGCGGGCGAGTTGCACGACAGGCTATCGCTTATCGGTGGCGGGTTGATGGTGCGGGCGCTTGCAGCGCTTGAGCGCGATACGCTGGAAGCGAGTGTGCAGCCGGACAAGGGCGTTACCTACGCGGCCAAGATCGACAAGGGCGAAGCGCGCATCGACTGGACGCGCCCTGCGGCAGAACTTGATTGCCACATTCGCGGCCTCTCGCCCTTTCCCGGTGCGTGGTGCGAGATGGAGAAAGACGGCAATCCGGTGCGCGTCAAAGTGTTGCGTGCGATGCCGGTGGAGGCATCGGGTGCGGCTGGAACAGCACTTGATGACGCGCTGACCATTGCCTGCGGGTCGAGTGCTTTGCGGCTGGAACAGGTGCAACGTGCAGGCAAAGGCGTTCAGCAGGCGAATGAATTTCTGCGCGGGTTCCCCGTAGCCAAAGGCACACGCGTATCGTGACCCAGCGCTACAAACTCACCATCGAATATGACGGCACGCCCTTTGTCGGCTGGCAGAAACAAGACAACGGGCGCGGTGTGCAGGATGCAATCGCAGAAGCCATTCACGGCTTCTGCGGTGAGCGGGTGACGGTGGCGGGTGCAGGACGCACCGATACCGGTGTGCACGCGCTAGGTCAGGTGGCACATATTGATCTTGCGCGCGAGACGGATGCGAACACGGTGCGCGATGCGCTCAACTTTCATCTGAAGCCTGAGCCGATCTCTATCCTGCAAGCCGAGGAAGTCGACGCTGAATTTGACGCGCGGTTCTCGGCGACGCGGCGGCATTACCTTTATCGCATCATCAACCGGCGTGCGCCGCTGACGGTGGATCGTGACCTGGCGTGGCAGGTATCGGTGCCGCTGGATGCGGCACGCATGGATGAAGCGGCACAGATGCTGGTGGGGAATCACGACTTCACGACATTTCGCGCATCCCAGTGTCAGGCGGCATCACCTGTCAAAACACTTGATGCGCTGGATGTGCGGCGCGAGGGTGAGGCGATTGTCATTATCGCGCGGGCGCGCTCATTTTTGCACAGTCAGGTGCGGTCATTCGCCGGCACGCTCAAGGCCGTTGGCGAAGGCAAGATGACTGTGCGTGACGTTAAGCTGGCGCTTGAAGCGTGCGACCGGTCGCGCTGCGGGCCGGTGGCGCCGCCGGACGGGCTTTATTTGATGCAGGTCGATTACGACTGACCTCTAGAGGTCGATCACTTCGATCGCTGCTTCATCAATTTCGTTGCCGAAGAATATTTTTCCAACGCGGGCAAAACGCTCGGCGCCATCGGTTGCCAAAAAGTGCACGCTGCCTGTGTGGTCGGCATCCGCTGACATCTCTTGCGTCAGTGTTGCGGCCACTGCCTGCGCAGTGGTGGTTGCCGAATCAACCAGCGTGACGTCATCGGGAATCTGGGCGCGGATTGCATCCGCCAGCACCGGGAAATGAGTGCAGCCGAGCACCAGCGTGTCCGGGTGGGTATCGCCCGCAAACAGAGGCGCAAGATATGCGCGGGCCGCTTCATGTGTGGCGGCGGAGGAAACCCAGCCTTCCTCAGCCAGCGACACAAACACCGTGGCAGATGCCTGCGTTACCTTTGCATCAGCGGCGTGGGCTTGGATCGCCTTTGGATAGGCGTTGCCGCGCACAGTGCCTTCCGTTGCAATGACCGCGATATGGCCGCTGCGGCTGGCGGTGATCGCTGCTTCGGCACCGGGCTCCACCACACCAATGACCGGCACCGGGGCAAAGTGTTGCGCGAGCGCCTGCGTGGCGACGGCGCTTGCCGTGTTGCAGGCAATGACCAGCAATTTGACGTTGCGGGCCACCAGCACATTCGCCGCCTGCGTGGCATAGCGCACCACCGTGTCGGCGCTCTTGGTGCCGTAAGGAAGGCGCGCGGTATCGCCGAGATAGATCAGGTCTTCATGCGGCAAGAGATCATGCAACGCGCGCAATACGGTGATGCCGCCGACGCCGCTGTCAAACACACCAATGGGGCGATTGTCGCTCATGGGTGCACTCAAGGCGTACCGAAGAAAACGGACGCTATAACCAGATTGATGAACAGGCTCATGACCAGATCAAGCGCGACGAAACCCGCCGCCGAGATGCCTGGGGCAGCCAACACTTCGCGGGCGATTACCCAGCGGAACCAAATCACCGCCAGCACCGTGACAAGATTGATGACGACTGCCGTCTCAGCAGGCAGGAGGCCTGCCGCATACAGCAGATAAGGCGGCACCATCACCAAAGTAACCGCCAGCGACGTCCAGTTATAGACGATGATATAGGCGGCAAACCGCCCGGCGAGACCGAAGGTACGGGTCAGAAAATACATGGCCAGCGGATAGCCAACCCATTCAATCCCCAGGGTCAGCATGTCAGACAGGATGAGGACTAGGAAACCGGGCATCGGCTCCAGTGCTGTGTCGCCCAGCTCGACCGACATGCGCGTTCTTACAGCCAGGAAGAAAACGAAAATCGGTACCAGATAGATGACCACGCCGAAGGACCGCCAGAACGAGCCTGCAGACAGGTCAAAAAACCGGCTTGCATCGGGATCACGGCGGGCAATAGCCAGCGACCCTTCGAGCGCGCGCAGGGCCTCGGCGATTGTCGGCATGGCTATGCCCTCGCCTGCCGCTCGGCTGCGAAATCTGCAGCGCGGGCAAAGTAGCCGGAGATGAGTGCCGTGTAGATGGCGCTCAGCCTTTCGATGTCATGCACCGGCACGCGCTCATCAATCTTGTGCATGGTCTCACCCACGAGGCCGAATTCAAGCACCGGACAATGGTTCTTGATGAAGCGGGCGTCGGACGTGCCACCGGTGGTGGAAAGCTCCGGTGCACGACCAAGCACCTGCTCGACGGACTGTGCAACCAGCTCAACAAACGGACCAGGCTGGGTAACAAAGCTTTCGCCGGAAATTTTTGCACTGACCTTGATGGTGGCGTTGCGGGCAGAGGCTACGCCGGCCACGGTCTTTTCAATGAGCGCGATAAGGCCTGCGCCCGTATGGGTATCGTTGAAGCGGATGTTTACGCGGGCGCGTGCGGACGCTGGAATGACATTGGTTGCCTCGTTGTCCACATCCACTGTTGTGATTTCGAGGTTCGAGGGCTGGAAATGATCCGTCCCCTGATCGAGCTCAATTTCTTCCAGTGCCGCGAGCGCTGCTACCAAATGCGGCACCGGGTTATCCGCCAGATGCGGGTACGCCACATGACCCTGCTTGCCCTGCGCGGTGATGACGAAGTTGACGCTGCCCCGGCGGCCGATCTTGATCATCTCGCCAAGTTCATTGGGGTTTGTCGGTTCACCGACAATGCAATGATCGATCTGCTCTTTGTGGCGCTCCAGCCAGTCCAGCACCTTGACGGTGCCGTTGACGGCGGGGCCTTCTTCATCACCGGTAATGAGGAAGCTGATCGAACCCGCATCCGTACCGTTGGTTCTGATATGCGCAGCGGCCGCGGCGGCAAAGGCTGCGATTGAGCTTTTCATGTCGGCGGCACCCCTGCCCCACAACATGCCGTCTTCGACGCGGCCTTCAAACGGGCCGACGCTCCAGTCACTCTTGTTGCCGGTGGGCACAACGTCTGTGTGTCCGGCAAAACAGAGGTTGGGCGCACCGGTGCCGATGCGGGCGTAAAGATTATCCACCCGATCCTCGCCTGCTTCTTCAAAAGGTAAGCGGTGGCAGGTGAAGCCGAGATCGCTCAACGTCTTTTCCAACAGGTCCAGCGCCCCGCCTTCGGCAGGGGTGACGCTTGGGCAGCGGATCAGCTCCGCGGCCAGTGCTACCGGATCAATGCTGGAGGACGTATCGGTCACTAGTCGCGCAACAATTCATTGATGGAGGTCTTGGAACGAGTCTGCGCATCAACGCGCTTGACGATGACGGCGCAATACAGGCTCGGGCCGGGCGTGCCGTCGGGCAAGGGCTTGCCGGGCAGTGCGCCGGGCACAACTACTGAATAGGCAGGTACTTCGCCCATGAAGATTTCGCCCGTCGCACGGTCGATGATTTTCGTCGATTGCCCCAGGAATACGCCCATGGAGAGCACCGAGCCTTCGCGCACGATGACGCCTTCGGCGACTTCCGAGCGGGCGCCGATGAAGCAGTTGTCTTCGATGATGACGGGGCTGGCCTGCAGGGGCTCCAGCACGCCGCCAATGCCGGCGCCGCCTGAAATGTGTACGTCCTTGCCGATCTGCGCGCAGGAACCGACGGTTGCCCATGTATCAACCATGGTCCCTGAATCCACATAGGCACCCAGATTGACGAATGACGGCATCAGCACCACGCCCGGCGCAATGTAAGCGGAGCGGCGCACGGTGCAGTTGGGCACGGCTCGGAAACCGGCGGTGCGCCACTGGTTGTCCCCCCAGCCTTCAAACTTGGAGGGCACCTTGTCCCACCACGTGGTGCCCGAACCGGGGCCGCCTTCGATGGGGGTCATGTCGTTGAGCCGGAACGACAGGAGCACGGCCTTTTTCAGCCACTCATTGACAGTCCATGTGTCGCCCTTCTTCTCGGCAACGCGCGCTTTGCCTGCATCAAGCGCACCCAGCGCATCGTTCACCGCATCACGGACCTCACCGGTGGTGGAGGTGTTGACCGCGTCGCGATTGTCGAAGGCGGTTTCAATGGTCTTGGCGAGGGACGAAAGGCTCATGAGTTATGTCTCTTTTAGGGCGGTTATCAGGGGCATTGGGGGCCGGGCGGGCACGATAGCCGCCGCCGGGTCTCAGTCAACCAGAACAACTGCATGGCTGCCGCCTAGAGCTCTTCCAGGAAGCCTATCAGGTCATGGGTGGTGTGGTGCACATGCTCGCCGTCGCTGCCGTGATGGGCGCGCTCGGTGGCCCATTCCTCGCCCGTATGCACCCAGACGGTACGCATACCCAGTGCATGAGGCACCTCCAGATTGCGGGCAATATCCTCAAACATGGCGGCTTTCTGCGCGTTGGCGCTTGAATGGCCGAGGAAATGGTTGAAAGCGTCCGGATGCGGCTTGGGCACGAAATCGCACGCGGCGATATCGATAATGGCGTCAAACCGGTCCAGCACGCCAAGCTTTCCAGCCACATTCTCAGCATGGCGGGCGGAGCCGTTGGTGAAGATGAAGCGCTTGCCCGGCAGCCGCGCGAGGGCTGCATCCAGTGCCGCGCTCTCTTCGACTACGGCCAGATCAATATCATGCACAAAATCGAGGAACGGGCCGGGTGCCATGCCGTGCTCGGCCATCAATCCTGCCAGTGTGGTGCCGTGTTCCACATAGAACTTCTTCTGGATGCGGCGGGCCTCAACCCGGTCGACATCCAGCTCTCGGGCAATAAAAGACCCCATCCGCTCATCAATCTGGGCAAACAGGTTGCAGTGAGCGGGATACAGCGTGTTGTCGAGGTCGAAAATCCAAGCATCCACGTGGTCAAATTGCGGGTGCCGGATCGGCTGGTTGCGGGGTGTTTTTGCCATGATGGCGGGGAATGTGGCGCGCGCCCGACGCATTGGCAACAGGATTTGAGTGTATTGTCGGGTTAACAGCCCGTTAGGTATGCGGCGCTAGGCTTGGTATCCCGGGATTTGTGACCAGAGGAACCACCGATGCTGCGCTTTATAAAGCGGCTGACGGGGCAAGATGCGGAGGCACGCCGCGCGCTTGCCTATGATGAAGCACGCGACCGGCTGGCATCGCAAGATACCCAAAAGCGCAAGGCGCTTGCCGCGCGTGCCGACCTCAAACCGGAGATGCTGTATTATCTGGCGGAAGATGCTGACAGCGAAACCCGCGCGCTGGTGGCCGCGAACCCGGCAACCCCACATCAAGCCAATGAGAAACTGGCAGACGATGAAGACGCGGGCGTCCGCCGCGAGCTTGCGGGCAAGATTGCCCGGCTGCTGCCGGATCTGACAGCCAAGGAAACCGCCAAACTCCGGGATCAGACGCTGGAGCTTATCGAAAAGCTGGCGCGTGATCAGGAACCACGTGTGCGCGCCATTCTGGCTGAAGAACTCAAGACATCTACAATTGTGCCGCACGACGTGGTGCAACAACTGGCGCACGACACAGAAATTTCCGTGTGCGGACCTATTTTGCGGTATTCGCCGCTGCTCAATGATGCCGACCTGATTGAACTGATTGCCACCTCACAGGTGACCGGGGTGATTGAAGCAATCGCTGGTCGCGACGCCCTGAGCGCCGATGTGGCGGATGAAGTTGTGGCTTCGCTGGACATTCCGGCGGTGGCAACACTATTGGCCAACAAAAGTGCACAAATTCGCAACAGCACCATGGAAGAAATCGTCCGCAATGCGGAGGAGGTCTCCCAGTGGCACGGGCCGATTGCCATGCGGCCCGATCTCTCCATTCGCGCGGTGCGGCGTATTGCGCAGTTTGTCGGTCGGGACCTGCTCTACGGGCTTGCGGACCGGCTGGGGCTGGATGAAGAGACCCGGCGGGCCCTTTCAGGCCGGATGAATGAGCGGTTGTCGGAAACCCCGCCGAGCGAAACCGAAGCTTCAGCCGCAAAGATTGTTCAGCGGGCTCGCGAGCAGGGCCGGCTTGATGCGGCCTTCATCTCAGAAGCCGCCGAAGCGGGCCTTTTTGAACAGGTGGCGCAGTCGCTTGTGCTGCTGTCAGGACTTGGGCTCACAGATGTGCGGCGTGTACTAGCCTCTGGGAACGGCAGAGCCCTTACCGCACTGGTGTGGCGGGCGCGGCTGCCGATGCGGGTATCAGTGCTCATTCAGACACATGTGATGCGGCTGAAACCGCCCAAGCTTCTGCCCGCGCGAGGCGGCAGTGAATTTCCCTTGAGCGATGAAGAAATGACGCTGCTGCTGGACTATTTCGGCCTGGCTGCCTGATAGACGCGCACCAGCGCCCAGATGCCCTAACGCAGCCGCATGGTGTAGGTCTCAGCGCCCGACACATCGACTTCCTGAAACGGTACTTCATCATACCCGCGCGCGGCGCAGTTTGTCCGCCCCCGGATGAAAAACCGCGTTGGCTTGGTGCAGAAAGTCCTGTCACCGCCCCAAACCAGAGGTGCGTCGCCACGCTTGGCGACATCGCCATTTTCTTCCACGGCTTCCGCATAGACATAATAGACGGGCTCGGTGAGCGCGCTGGTCATGGCCGGCGCACAATTGCCGGCGGGGACGCGTATCCAGCCCGACGAGCGCCATTCGTCCGCCTGCCGATAACCGATACTTGCCCAG
>Ga0307929_1000928_pt1 | contig 25293 bp, 21 predicted proteins | sample AceLakmetage1330_FD_203160 | JGI IMG/M metagenome (GOLD analysis project Ga0307929, IMG submission 203160) | Saline water microbial communities from Ace Lake, Antarctica - #1330 | ecosystem: Environmental > Aquatic > Non-marine Saline and Alkaline > Saline | place: Antarctica: Ace Lake...
ATTTTTAAAAAACCACCTCCTGCGCCTATCACAAATGGCTTAAGTTATCAAGTCATAGTGGGATTCATGGTATACAAACCAGGTGGTTTGGTATATCCATACACTTCAGAAATCAAAAAAAAACTAAAAAACTATTTATATGCGGAGTTGAGATGTCCCTTAAAACCCTTGTCCTGACCTGCCTTGCCATGACGGCATTTGCAGCCAATTCCATTTTTTGCCGATTTGCCCTTGAGGAAGGGGAAATGGATGCCGGCACCTTTGCCTTGATCCGTCTGGTATCCGGGGCCATTGTCCTGGGAATTCTTTCGGGTCGACACGCCTTCCGGCCACCGCCAGTCACAGACGGCGGCAAACCGTGGGCCATGCCCCTGATGCTGGCCCTGTACGCTCTGTTTTTTTCCTATGCCTATGTCAACCTGGGTACCGGCACCGGCGCCCTGATCCTGTTTGGTGCGGTACAGACAACCATGATAACTGCAGGCGTCCTGGCCGGAGAGCGGCCGGGACTCGTCCGTATCCTTGGCATGGCAACCGCCCTCATGGGACTAATCTACCTGGTTTTCCCGGGGTTATCGGCTCCCTCCCCCCTGGGCGCCTTTTTAATGACCCTGGCTGGCATCTCCTGGGGAATCTATTCCCTCCTGGGAAAACAGGTCCTAAACCCTGTGGCTGCAACGGCATTTAATTTTATTTGGGCGGTTCCCATAGTCATTGCCCCCATCTTCTTTTTATCTGGTTTTACCCTGCCAACAAATTTGGACGGGAGCGGATTCTGGGCGGCGATATTATCCGGAACCCTGGCATCCGGCATTGGGTATGTCGTCTGGTATGCAGCCATAAAAGAACTCTCCCCCGGCAGGGCAGCAAGTGTCCAGCTGACCGTGCCGGTGATTGCAGCGGCCGGCGGGATCTTATTTTTAGCAGAACCCTTTAGTCTTCGGCTTTTCATTGCCTCTGCCGTAATTTTATCCGGGGTGGGGGTGGCATTGGTTCCCCAAAAAAAATTTTCACTCAAAAACATAAAAAAATATGATATGATATTTTTGAAAAAAGAATGATCGATAAATTTAAAAAATTAGGGCTGCTCCGATAATCCTTTGGAACTTTTTTTTGATATGGGCATTGAAATCGAACGAAAATTTCTTGTAAACCAGCTCCCCCCCGACCTTTCTGCCGGTCTTATCATCTGCCAGGGCTATATGGTCAACCAGGAAGACCGGGTGGTTAGAATCCGAACAAAGGGAAACAAAGGATTTTTAACCATCAAGGGGAAAACCATCCATACACGGCGCCAGGAATTTGAATATGAAATTCCCCTGACCGACGCGCAGCAAATGCTAGACATTCTCTGTGAGCCCCCCCTGGTGGAAAAAACCCGGTTTAAAATTGAATTCAAGGGATTTGAGTGGGTGATTGACAGATTTGCCGGAAAAAACTTGGGGTTGGTTGTGGCGGAAATTGAATTGGACCACGAGTCCCAACTCTTTGAAATCCCTCCCTGGGCTGGCGAGGAAGTAAGCCATGACCCCCGCTATTATAATTCAAACCTCATAGCGCATCCCTATTCAACCTGGTAACCCCTATCCCTCATATGGGGAAACATAGGTCTTATTTAACCCCTTATTTAACCCAAGTTTTCTTTTTTACCAGGGCATAGGCGCTTACCATGAGCAGGGCCATGCAAAGACCGATATGGCCAATATCCATCACATAAATCAGGGGTTGGGAAAAATAAAACCCGGACAGGTTCTTGACCACCATGAGCCCGCCGGACACCACAAGACCTATGATAAGAGCTGCTTTGATACCCCCTGTAGCCGTAACCTTGGAAAACCCTTTTTTACTCAAAACAAAATCCAGCACCCCATAGACGCAGAGGGCAATAAGAATGGAGGCAAAGATATAATGCATGGCATGGGTGACATAAAACTGAGCAAGCCACCCTAAACCAGGGATATCAGCAATATAATACCGCTTGAAAATTGGCATCTGGGCAAACCCGGTCAGGGCAATAAAAAAAAGCGTAATGCCATAAACAATTTTTCTTATTTTATGGTCAGAAGACATTAATCCTCCTCCTTTACACGTTTGTAAAATTTTCCAAATGCCGCAGCTGCGCCTGCGATGGGGGCAATGAGCATGGCCCGGGCAAGATTACTGCCGTCTGCCATCATATTCTCGACCTCGTCCATGGCAGGTCGTCCCTTTCCCGTTTCAAGGATAAGTTGATCAAAGGGAACCGGAGAGACATAAAGGGTGTGGGTGCCGCCATTTTCGGTTTCTCCGTAAATATACCCCTGGGTTTCCTTTGCGAGGGCATGGGCCTTTTCAATCATCTTGGACCGGGGACCAATGGTCTGGACATTTTCAGGGCACGCCTCAATACAAGCAGGGGTTTCACCTCGTTCAAGTTTCTGGTAACACCGGTCACACTTGTACATGGCACCGTTCCCGGCAAGGCTCGGCAAAAGATCCAGGTAGAGCCCCACACCTGTCTGGCGCTGGGGCACATCCCAGGGACAGACCGCATTACACTTGGACCCGCCCAGGCAGATATCGGCATCAATCCGGGAGAGCCCGTTGGGTTCCTGCTTGGCAGCTCCCCAGGGACACAGCTTCACACAGGGGGGATTTTCACAATGCATACAGCGCCTGGGGATGTTCAGCTCCAGTTCTTCCCCGTTGACCATTGCCGTTGCCGGCTGGATAAAAAGCCAGTTATAGGGCGTCAACCGGTCTGTTTCTTCCTTTTTATCCGACCAGTCCTGGACAGGCACCCGTTTGGGAAACATTTTGGGGAAAGGTTTTTCAGGAGCCGGGTACTTTGCAGCATTGGCTTCCCGACAGGCATAAACGCATTCCTCGCACCCAATGCATTTGCTGATGTCAATGAGTGTAACCAGGGGCTCTGTCTCTTCTTTTGCTAAAGAAGCGGCGGCTTGCACCACACTGCTGGAAACAGCCACAGATCCGACCGCCGTAAAAGAGCCTTTTAAAAATGCCCTTCTTGAAATTTTTGATCTCATATTGTTCTCTCCCTTAACCGAAATGTGATTTTATGAAACAAGAATTATCCTTGTTTCATAAACTCCTGAAAACTCATTTTATCATAGTTTTTGGTATGGATATACTTGAGAACCAGAAGCAATTGAGCTGCATCCAGATACCCGGGAATACTATTGATCTTTGTACCATCAGGTTCCAAAAACCACAGAGTAGGAAGCCCTTTGACCTTCCATTCATTGGAAAGTACTTTGTTCTTATCGGTATTCACCTGGATACTGACAAAGTTTTTTTCAAGATATGCCAAAATTTTTTTATCTTTAAAGGTAGTCTGTTTGAGTTTTGTACAATAGGTGCACCAGGGGGCATGGAAATAAAGAAAAATCGACTTACTTCCCTTGGCAGCCGTGGCCATACCGGGCGTATAGTCTTTCCATCCGATGGCAGTCCCTATCATCGCCAAATTGGTTTTCTCTGCAGTCTTAGCTGAAGTTTCCGATGCAACAGCAGCTTGTATAACCGGCCCAGACGATTTTGATCTATTATAGATGATTCCCCCTGCAATTGCCAAAACTATGAGGACCACCACCAGTACATTTTCTTTTTTCATTTAATATCCTTTGCCCAATTCCCAGAAGAACATCACCGAAGATCTTCTTCCGATTCAGATTCAATTAAACATTATTAACCCAAATTAATCAATAATTAACCAATAATTATTATTACTATTATTATTTAGCAAACATAGTGCCAATGAATGACCCATCACCAGACATGTCAGCGAGATAACCGTCTCATCCATTGCCAACCCAATCTTTGCACCCATAAATTTATATTTTTTCCATCCTTGGGATTTCCCCTGCTCCCGCGGCGTGTTAACCATTTGTTAATATGGCAGGTTCAATAATACCATACTTTCAGCGGAGAAAAAAGAAAGTACCGCCCTGTGGCCAGCATTAAAGTTAACGCTTCCGTCCGGATATCTATCACAAAGGGAACACGAGACTTTCACCGGCTTTTAACGGTAATATTATATTTTTTCATACGCTTCCACACGGTGACCCTGGAAACGCCCAGATATTGAGCCGCCTTTGTCTGATTCCCATCTGCCTGCCTTAATGCATGGATCGGGGAATCCCTTGCGCTCTGCTTCACAACCACTGCTGTCCCGGGGAACTCGAAATGGCCAGGTTCAACCACTTGCTTCTCTTTTATTTGGTCCTCTTTTATTTGGTCCTCTTCTATTTGGTCCTCTTCTATTTGGTCCTCTTCTATGACCATGGCCTTTTGGGGTGAAGACGAAAACAAGGCTCTCTGGTTCACCACCTTTTCAGGTAAATGTTCAGGCCGTACACTCTTCCCCTTTGCCAGGACAAAGGCGTATTCCACAGCGTTTCTCAACTCCCGGATATTACCCGGCCAGGAATAGGAAACCATGATTCGCATAGCTTCCGGGGTAAACCCAAGGATGTTTTTCCCGGTTTTTTCGGCATGGATACTGATAAAATGCTGAATAATCAGGGTGATGTCATCCCTGCGAAGACGCAGGGCCGGGCAGGTCATGGGAAATACATTGATCCTGAAGAAAAGGTCTTCTCTGAATTTTTCCTGTTCAATGAGGCTTTCAAGATTTTTGTTGGTGGCGGTAATGATCCGCACATCAATGGGGATAGATTTGTTTTCCCCCACCCGCTGGATCATTCTCTCTTCCAATACCCGCAGAAGCTTGACCTGTACCGACAAAGGGATATCCCCTATCTCATCTAAAAAAAGGGTACCGGTATGGGCTGCCTCAAACCGTCCTACCCGGTCAACATCGGCACCGGTATAAGCCCCCTTTACATGGCCGAACAATTCGCTTTCCAGAATGCTTTCACTCAGGGCTGCACAATTGACCTTGATAAAAGGTTTATCCGCCCTGTTTCCGGTTTCGTGGAGGGCCTTGGCCACCATTTCCTTACCGGTTCCGCTTTCACCCAGAATCATCACCGGGGTGTCCAGGGATGCCACGCTTTCAATGTGCTCAAAGAGATTTTGCATGACCGGGGTCCGGCCAACGATTCCGTGGAATCCATCATCAATGTGGTAAATGCGCCGAATCGACGCCAACTCATTCTTATAACCGATATTTTCCGATATATCCTTGAGAGTTTCCACTGCCCCCACGATTTCTCCCTTGTCGTCAAAGAGAACGGTGGCTGTTTTGACAATGGGGATGGCCCTGTTGTTGGCCGCGGTGATCATACATTTTTTATCCCGGATAAGACCTGCGGAAAAAAGGCTGCACCACTGTTTACCCTCCCCCTGGCCAATGAGTTTACATCCCGTACAATTGAGCAGCCTGCAGGATCGACCCTTAAGTTCCTCTTCTGAATATCCTGTCATCAGTTGGGCAGAATGATTCGCCGCGATAAAATTGCCCTTGGCATCCACAATGATGATCCCGTCCTGGGCAGAATCAATGATAGGCCGCCAATGCTTTCCAATATCCATCCTCATTCCCCTTAATTAACATGGTTAACAATTAAGTTAATACATCATTAACACATTGGCAACACCCATCCGATTTTACCCCCTGAAAAAAAGGTTACACCCCCATAAAAATCACTTTAATTTAAGGAAGTTGAATCAATAGCAACCTTATTATTTTTTCCCTGGCACACCCTTTGCTATCTCTTTGCATACCCTTTATGGGCAATAGGCTAAAAATAGAAACAGACCCGGCGTATGATCCGGGACCTAAACATAAAGACAAACATCATAACCAGTAATTTAGGAGTCAAAATGAAATCCAAGTTTAAAACACTGATTCTGGCCATGGCAACGGGCCTTGTGATCCTGGCAGGCACCTTCTCGGCAATGGCTCAAGATGCCAAAGAACCCTGGATGTATGATAAAATCGTGGATGCTGCGTTTGTAATATCAAAGGTAAGTGTTCCCATGGCAAAAGATGTCATGATCATCGATGCCAGACCTTACCAGGTTAAATATACCAAGGGCCATATCCCCGGGGCCGTCAGTATACCGTTTTCTAAGTTTGACAAAAAAATAGACCTGCTGCCCAAGGACAAATCCACCCTGCTCATCTATTATTGCGGCGGTCTTAAATGCAAACTGAGCCATAAATCTGCAAAGAAAGCCAAGGCCTTAGGCTTCACCAATGTCAAGGTTTTTGCCAAGGGTTTTCCCGAATGGAAAAAACAAAAAGGTGCTTATGCCGCAATAACAGCAGAACAGGTTGCGTTTCAAATTGCGGCCAACGACACCCTGATTGTGGATGCCAGGCCCCAGAAACCAAAATATGACCAGGGCCATATCCCCTCGGCCATCAATATTCCCTTTTCCCAGTTTGATGCCCTAAAGGGAAAACTGCCCAGAGAACTTTCCACCCCCATTATTTTCTATTGCGGCGGCCTTAAATGCAAGTTGAGCCATAAATCTGCTGCCAGGGCCATTGTCATGGGCTATAAAAATGTTTCTGTTTTTGAACAAGGCTACCCCGCCTGGAAGAAACAATTTGGTGCCGGCAGTGCCGGTGTTGCCGTCAAAGCTGGAGAAGTGGAAGGTTCCATTGATCTTGAACGGTTTAAAAAAGTTGTGACAACCACGCCTGAAGCCTTCACCCTGATAGATGTCCGGGATGCAGACGAATTTGCCAAGGGGCATTTAAAAACCGCCACAAACATTCCCGTCGAAAAATTAGAACCCAAAATAAAAGACCTGCCATCGGACAAACCCGTGGTATTTTTATGCTCCACCGGGGCCAGAAGCGGTGAAGCCTACTACATGGCCAAAGAGGTCAGATCCGACCTGGAAACCTACTATGTGGAAGCTGAAATTGATTTTAAGAAAGATGGGACTTTTACACTCAAAAAAAACTAAGAGTTCAAAAAAATTAACAGGAGAATTATAATGTTTAAAAAATTATTCATCGCTGGTATCCTTGTCTTGTTCACACTGGGATCTTTATCTATCGCCTTTGCTGCAGAAGGCCCTAATGGCAACAAAAGAAAAGGCAAATATACCTATCGAAAAGTGGTAAAAGCCTGTTTCGAAAGGGGCGCCGTTGATTCTGCCTCTCCCAAGGTCAGCCCGGCTGACAAAAAACAAGCGGAATGGAAGGCCATTTTTGAGGGTAAAAACTTTGGCGAATTTGGCTGCGACCAGGAATGGGCCGGATCAAGCGACAAAGATCTATTGGATATTTATAGCTATTTTTACAATTTTGCAGCAGACTCTCCCACCCCTGCCACCTGCAAATAATCTTGTTTCCGGGGATGGTTCCCCCATCCCCCGGAAGCTTGCACACTCAATCTTGGAGGTATTATGGGAAAAACAAAAACCAGCTGCGGGAAACAGATATTCAAGACAACACTATTCCTGATATTTGCAGCCCTGATATTTATGGGGCTCTTACCCGGGGCCTTTGCCTCCCGGCAGGTTTCAGACGCGGATGAAGCCCTGGGGATCAAGCTGGCCAAGCAGGCAGTCCGGTCCGACAAACACTGGACCACCACGGATCATTCAAAAATGAAAATCCTGAAACAAAACTTTACCTCGGGAGACCAAATCACCCAGGCCTGCCTTTCCTGCCACACAGATGCGTCCATGCAGTTTGAAGAAACCATCCACTGGACCTGGAAAGTCCCTTCAGAAAAGGAAGGGGTCATGAACGGCAAGGCAGGACACGCCATTAACAATTTTTGCATTTCCGGCAATGCCATGGAAGACAAGGGATGTCTCAGTTGTCATGCGGGCTGGAACGGGACCGAAGGTGAAGTCAATTGTCTGGCCTGCCACGGCAAAGAAAAATTCAATTATAAAGAAGCCTTTGAGGATCTGAAAGCCTTTGAAGGGGATGATGACCCAGACACCCTTGAAATCGTCAAGGAAGTCCAGGCATCCGTTTCAAATGCCGTCCACCAGATCACCATGCCCCAGCGGGAAAACTGCGGGGAATGCCATTTTAAAGGCGGCGGCGGGGACGGGGTTAAACACGGGGATCTGGATACCTCCCTTGCCAAACCCAACAAGATGCTGGATGTTCACATGGCAGCCGAAGGAGCAAACTTTTCCTGCACCCGGTGCCATACCACGGTGAAACACAATATTGCAGGACGCCTGTACACCCGTCCTGCGGCAGCGGAACGTACGAGCCTGATAGAAGATGACATGGCCACAAAAATCACCTGTGAATCCTGCCACAGCAACCTGCCCCATAAAACCGCTTCAAAAATGAACGACCATACAGACCGTGTGGCCTGTCAATCCTGTCATATTCCTGAATTTGCCAGGGTCAATCCCACCAAAATGTGGTGGGACTGGACCAAGGCAGGAGATCTTAAAGACGGCAAACCCTATGTGGTAAAAGGAGAATTCGGCAAACCCACATATAAGTCCATTAAAGGGGAATTTAGATGGGAAAAAAATGTTCAGCCTGAATATTTCTGGTACAATGGATCCTTCGCCAATACCACGATAAAAGAGAAGATTGACCCCTCGGGCATTGTCGAAGTCAGCCATCCTCTGGGCGATAAAAATGATCCAGATGCACGGATCCATCCCTTTAAAATCCATAGAGGGAAACAGCCCTATGACAAGATCAACAAGCAGATGGTAGCCCCGTTGCTGTCGGGTCCCAAGGGATTCTGGACCACCTTTGACATGAACGATGCCATCACCCGGGGCAACAAAACCCTGGATGTGCCCTATTCCGGTGAATTTGACTATGTGGAGACGACCTATGCCTTTCCCATCACCCATATGGTGGCCCCCAGGGAAAATGCCTTAAACTGCAACGAGTGCCATATCCGGGAAAATTCCCGACTGGCCAGTATCACCGGTATTTATCTGCCCGGACGGGACCGCTCCAATTTCATCGACAGCTTAGGGATGATTGCCGTGCTGGCCGCCCTTGCCGGAGTACTGCTCCATGGTCTTGGCCGATTTTTCACCCGGAACGGAAAGGAGGAATAGGATATGGTGGTTAAAACAATAAAAAAAGTATATCTATACACACGGTTTGAACGCGTTTGGCACTGGCTCCAAGGATTGATGATCATTGTTCTCATGATCACAGGGTTTGAGGTCCACGGCACCTTTAAACTCATGGGATTCCAGACTGCCGTCAATATCCACAATTTTGTGGGACTTGCCTGGCTCGTCCTGTTTGCCTTCTTTGTGTTCTGGCTCTTGACCACCGGGGAGTGGAAACAATATATCCCCACAACCAAAAAACTCTTTGATGTTGTCTTTTACTATTCCTTCGGCATTTTCAAGGGCCAGGAACACCCGGTACAAAAATCCAAAGGCGCCAAGCACAATCCCCTGCAACGATTAACATACCTGGGCATTTCCGCCATGCTGCTGCCCCTGCAAATGACCACCGGTCTTGTCTATTATCTGTATAATTTTATACCCGGCAGCATCTCCCTGTCGATCCTGGCAGTGGTGCATACCCTGTTCGCATTTCTCCTGGTGAATTTTCTGATCATTCACGTGTACATGACCACCACGGGCCATTCTTTGTTCAGCCATATTGCAGGCATGATCTCGGGATGGGAAGAAATTTATGAAACCACCCACATCCAGGAATGGGAAAACAAGGCCACTAAAAAAAATTAGTTTAAAATAATAGAACCATCATTACCTCCCGGGGGCAGGCATCGGGGCCCCCGGTTTTATTATCTTCAAATTTTTTTACGTGTTTCTTATTATTTTTATAATATAAGAAAATTGATTCTGGCCATTCATTATTACAAATGAGTTTTTTTATGTGCATCGAAAAAGCCAGAACCCATGAACTCCCACTGCATACTGTGTTTCTGGTCTCAATCTCCCCAACACACCAGATTCGTACATTGGTGTCCGAAAATAATTTTTTTTGGAAGAAAAATAAAAACGCCGAAAGGCTTTATTGATAATGGTCGGGATGAGAGGATTTGAACCTCTAATCCTATATATAACTATCTGAAATTTCATTTATAAATTATGATATGGACCACGGATGGGCCACCGGCACTGGGGTTGAAAAAAGAGAAATGGCAAGGCTGTTTGATATATCAATATATTTTAATAGGGGGATTCATCCATTTTTTAACATAATAGATTGCCGATAATTGTAGAGCGGCTCGCAGTTACCAGATGTCTTGTCCGTTGAAGTTAAAAATTTGATTTTTTAAAATTATCTTTAACTATTTAAACTTAACTATTATAATAAAATAGTTTTATCGCAAATTGTAAACCTTGTCCCTGCTTAAAGCTCAATATTGCATCAGATTGAGTCGACTGGGACATTGGGGCACTGTTATTATGTTTACTTTATATTCTATTAAACGTCGATGAGTGGATATGAACACTAAAAAAACAGAAAGAACAAAAAAATGGGTTATCCCATCAGGCCTCAATAAAGCGCTTAAAAATTTTGAAGCTGTATGTGATGTGTTTTTCGCAGAGGATGAATATAATCAAAAAACTTCCCCCATAATGATTTGTGGCCCAACCGGAGTCGGGAAAAGCTGCTTCACAGACTATTTCATAGAACGATACTGTCAAAATTATCATCAGAAGAAGCCAGAAACATTACGATTCAATTGCGCTGCGATACCAGAAAACCTGGTTGAATCAACTTTATTCGGCCATGAAAAAGGATCATTTACAGGGGCAGATGAAAAGAAAGCTGGTATTTTTGATGACAAAGAAAAATTAATCATTCTCGAAGAGATAGGTGAATTGCCTGAATTTACCCAAGCCAAATTATTAACATTGATCGAGCATGGTACCTTTATGGCGGTTGGTGGCACACCAGAACAAGAATTTAACGGCCAAATCATTGCAACCACCAACAGAACTCAGGAAGATTTTAGGCCAGATTTTTTCTATAGATTCTTCCCGTTTTTCATCCCAGCAATCCACGAACGGCGTACTGATGTATTATATTATCTTCATCATTTCGATAATCAAATACTCCGTTATCTTACCAAAGAAAACATTTTAGCTCTTTTTTCATACCATTGGCCAGGCAATGTGCGAGAAATAAAACTATTCACCAGATTGCTCAAAATTAATAAAATTCAATTCGGCGAGCATATTGATATAATTGATCTCTTGGAGGATTGGCCCAAAGACACCTTTGATAAAGGAGAAAGAATCAGTTTTTTAGATGATGGAAAACAGTTTTTCCAGATCGACCCGAATTACTCTAAATTTAACGCAAACAAATACTTATATTTTCTGAAAAAGTTATTCGAAGGATGTGATACTGATCGTTTTGCTTCCATACAAAAAATAGAGAACTTACTCGACAACAGTATTGGATTTTCTGAATCAGATTCTCCATTTCCCATTTCCAGGGACGTCGAACTCATCCAGGACCAGAAATTAAATGAAAATTCATCTAAAGACAAAGACACCAATAAAAATATTTTCTGCACCGTAAGAAGTGAAGATATAGAAAAATTATCAGTTGCGTTTAATCTGTTCTGTATTCTTTTCTTCAGGGATCACAAAGCAAACCACGACCTACTCGAATTTGTCAACTTTACGATCCCTGAAATAAAACTCGATTTCAAAAAATTGAAAAACATATTTACAAACTTTGATATAGAAGCACTGTCTGGAATTTCATTAGAAATACTATCCCTTTTTTCAAAAGAACAAAACTTTGACCATGGCAGAAAGAAATTACCATTGGGGTATGTCGAGAGAAAAAACACAATCAAAAAAATATATGAGCAAAACAGAGATAATGAATTTCTATCAGAGTTGATGGGAATTCCAAAACCAAGCCATAACAAAACGGAAGCCGAAATCGATATTAAGAATTTAACAGAGAAGGATATAATTAAATCATATTATGGGATGCTGCTTCATGCGACCGGCGACGTAAACAAAGCAGTGGCTAAAATTTCTGGCCTGGGAGAGAGCGCCACCTCTCAAAAAATAAAAAAATATAAAATTAAGAAGGAAGGCTATCGATACACGTTAAAAGCCTATAAGCAAAGCAAAAGCTAAGGTATCAACCATATTACGTGCATCCATGTAGCAGATCATTCAAATTCAACACGATTATTTAAAATACTAAACATACAACATGAAACACAAAATACCGATGCGCAGCCGCCGAACAAAAACGCCTTAAATTCAGCAAATTCCATCACCTCACTTCTTGGCACATTTATTGAGATCTCTTTTTGTGGCGAGCCCTATAGAAAGGCTCAAAACTTAAATCTAAAAGGAGAATCATCAATGAATTATCAAGAGGGAAAAATCCGCACAGATATTGTTTATGTGCCAAAAGGCAAGGCACGAGAATATGCCGCCTTGGCCTTAAACCCATACACTGGTTGCACCCATGGATGTATATACTGCTATGGACCGGGATGCTCCCATAAGAGCAAACAGCATTACTTCTCAGCCCCAAGCCCGAAAAAAGATATCCTGCAAAGGGTTTGGGAGGATGTAGTGATGCTTGCAAGATTTGAAAATGTCCCAGAAATCCTGATCAGTTTCCTTGGTGACTGTTATCAGCACTCAGAGTCAGAGACAGGGCTAACCCGTCAAATCATATCCATGTTAATTGAATATGATTTACCTTTCTCTGTGCTGACAAAAGGCGGGTCACGCGCCAAAAGAGACTTTGATTTGCTCTCAGGGTATTCGAAGTGCCGATTTGGGACCAGTCTGGTTTTCAGCAACCAAGCCGATGCAAGTTATTGGGAACCTTACGCAGCCCCCATTGAAGATCGAATTGATACCATTCAGACTGCTCATGCCATGGGTATTAAAACATGGATTTCCATGGAACCGGTTATTTATCCTGAACAGGCCATCGAACTGGTAGAAAATCTATATCCTATTGTGGATCACTGGAATGTCGGAAAAATCAACCGAAACAAGATGGCTGAATTAAATTCCGACTGGATCAAATTTCGCAACGATATCACCAGGGTGCTGCAAACGCATAATGCAAATTTCTACCTCAAAAAAAGTTTAACCGACTATCAACTTCATTAAAGAACAACTTTTGTCCCAGCGTCCCTCAGCTTGTCCCAGCATAAGCCATTTAAAATAAAGGATTTTTGACATATTGGGACGTTGGGACAAAGCCTCTTGATCAATCCTGGCATACAACTATTATTAAATTTTCAACCATCGTCACTTAGAGTGGGTTGCCATATCCCAACAAGCAAACCCCATATAATTATACACAGACGATCAGAGACAGCCCCCCGGGCTCATGGCCAGATCATTAATTATACATCAAATATTTCAAATACTAAATATTTATTTAAAATTATAAACATGTATATATAATCACAAAAAGTATCTAAAAAATTACCATATGATTTCGAGTGGTTACGCCGAAACCATCCAATGGCACGTTCCTTGATATATTCATAACCAGAAGCATTGGTCGTTGTGACCAAAATATTTGATCTTTGAAAATCTGTTTCAAAAAAAGGAGGACGAGATGTGACGAAAGCCAAAGAGATAATAAGACAACCATTAAACGCTTTTGGATTAGCAGAGAGGTTCTTAGGCAAACACAAAGGAAATGTTTTTTATGTTGTTGACCTCAAGGAATGGATCTATTGGAATGGGAAACAGTTTCTTCCTGCAAGAGTAATCGTGGAGGACCTGGCTAAGCAAACAATTCTTGATTTACGGAAAGAGTTGATTCCGCGAAATTTATCGCAAATAAATAAGGATAAATATGGCAAACCAATTGATGACGAAGCGATTCTGGAATTTCAAGAATGGTACTCTAATTTCGGAGGTATCAATAGTACTCTCCTGAGTGCGCGCTCCATGCCTGAAATAACAGCCTACAATGCAGAATTCGACAGACATCCCGACATGTTGAATGTTCAAAATTGCATAGTGGATCTAAAAACAGGAAACAAGATTGATCACAGTCCAGAATTCAAAATGCGGCAAATCGCTAATGTCGATTATGACCCAGGAGCGAAATCAAAAAAATGGGACAAATTTTTGGATGAAATTACGTGCAGTGACCCCGAACTGAAGGAATATCTCCAATTGATTACAGGGTATGCATTGACCGGATCGACAAAGGAGCAGGTGTTCTTTATTTTTGTCGGTAATGGAGCTAATGGGAAAAGCACTTATTTGAATCTATTTACATCCATTCTTGGTGATTATGCCAAAAATACACCGACCAAAACACTTATGGCTAAAGGCTATCAGGGCATTAACACCGATGAGGCCCGCCTGAATGGTGCGAGGCTTGTTGCTGGTTCAGAGGCCAACAAAGGACAAAAGCTTGATGAAGCAAAAATCAAAAAAATGACCGGTGGTGACACTATCACTGCAAGGTTTTTACGAAAAGATTTTGTCGAGTTTCAAGCCGAATTCAAGCTATTCATGGCGGTTAATACGCTCCCAGAAGTATCTGCAGACGATGCCATTTTCCGGAGAATCCGGGTCGTACCGTTTGATGCCCGGTTTGAAGCAGGCTCCCTTAACAAGGGCCTCCAAGCGGAGTTATTACAAGAACGCGAAGCAATTATGGCCTGGGCAGTAGAAGGTGCCGTGAAATGGTACAAAGAAGGTTTGCCCCACTGTCAAAAAGTTGAGGATGCAACAAAGGTGTATCGGAAGACTGCTGACATTCTTCAGCGCTTCCTGGCACAAACTGTATCTTTTGATCCCGTGTACAAAATTTCAATTTCTGAGCTTTATGATGCCTATATAGTCTGGAATTCCGAAAATTCTGAGATTGATTTAACCAAACGTGATTTTGGCGATCTTATGCGCATCAAAAATTTTGCACAGAGTAAAAGTGGCTCTACTCGTTACTGGAAGGGGTTAGACCTCAAAACACGCGTTAAATAACCAGTTGAGGCAATCTGGGGGTTGTCTCCAGATTGCCCACATCCAAACATAATTATAGGAGAAAATAAAATGGTTGAAAAATACATTAAAAAATTAAAGTTGGATCTTAGCCCATTACCCGGAGGATATGAATGGGTTGCCCTTTTAGAGGGCATCTATTTTGACGAAATGGTGAAAAGAATCTCTGTATTTGCAACAGGCAAATATCCGGAACCAATTCACATTAAAGGATCTAAAATCTCCCAACCCTTGGGGAATATTGATCTCTTTGTTGAATTCGATATGTCAATGGTTATCGGGTCGTATGATCCAGATAAAATTCTCAATACTGGCGATGATGCCCCCAGCAAGGACAAGGATAAAGATAAGGACAAGGCTCCCATTGACCTTAAGATGAAATGCACCAAAAAAGACATCAAAATGCTGAGAAACATGAAACAAGCTGATGCAGTGGCAATTTTATTTGATTCCAATCAGAAGACATACATCTTTACCGATGGAAACACCACAATCGAAATTGATCAGAGCGAATATGGAGAACTCCCATCGCCCGCAGTTTTATCAGGAAAAAAGGTTGGTGTGCCAGTATCGATAACCCCGAGTGAGATGAAGCCGTTCAGGACTAAAAATGGCTCCGTTGTTTTAGAATTACTTGAAAGCCAACTTGAAAGCATCACCTTTCAAGGCGGAATTAGTTATTCTTTTTCTGTAAGCAATAGTTTGAAACTCAGGACCGAGGAGCCGAACCTTCGCCTATACAGCAGTCATTTTCTTGAAATTGCAGGCAAGGACAATGTCAAACTTACCATTGTCAAAGATGATGATGAATATTGGTTGATTTCCGAGACCAAGTTAACCCTGAGTTTAACCGCTAAAACCTATGAGTGTCTTTATTAGAAAATAATACCAGGGAGAGGGAATCTTTCCCTCTCCTCATTCATAAAGGAGACAATATGGAATATCTTTTTGTTGCTGGACCAAATGACAATCGTGGCATGAACAGGTCACTTTTGAATGCCGTGTCAACACAAACCAGTGGAATTCTATACAGCCTTATTGATGGTCTGAATAAAAAAGACTTTGGTTGTGTATCAATGAGTTCGGTCGCCCAAAACATAAACACATGCCTGGATAATTTTGGAGAAGGCAAAGCGTTTATTGATTCAGGTGGCTATTCGATAATTAAGGGGGATATCCATCCTCGACATATTGTTCCTGCTATTGATTGTTGGGGATATTATGCGGAGCATGAAATCGAAGCCTATGATTATCTGTTTAGCTTGGATATACCTATCAGCATTAAATACAATAAATTAAATACTCGACAGAAGATTTATGAATATAATAAAATGAGTCTCTCTGTTCTTTTAGATCTGATAAAAAAGTTTCCAGGAATCAAAGAGAAGATATTTTTTGTTGAGCAGTTTAAAATGCTACCGCAGTATGAAATTTGGAAACAACTATATCATGAACTGGACCTTGGTAAGTACATTCAAAACCGGGCTATCGGAGGAATGGTTGGTATCCGTGGAGTCACTAGAATTAAATTTTCTCCGTTTACGGCAATCGCTTACAAGTGCCTATTGGATTTTATCACTGCTGAAAAAGATTGCCGGGTCTTCCGGCTTCATTTTCTCGGTGTTTACAATGTTTATGATCGTTTTCACATTGCGATCCTGGAAAAATTGTTTTCTTTTTATTTAGGGGATTCAATGGCGGTGAAATTATCCTATGACAGCGCATATTTCGCTAACTCTGCCAGGAAGGATAAATCATTACCTGTTTATGCATCTGATGGGGATAACTTGCTTTACTATGAAACCGCGTTGACTGTCCCGCAAAGTATCCTTAATGGTGTTTATAATGATTCCGGCCTGTATCGCTATATTTTGGATGAGATTGAACTTCGCCGACAAGGCAATAGGATTCAAAACAGCTCATCATTTGGTCCGCTTAATATTCACAGCCATATGAATATTGATCGACATTTTGAACGGCTCGTTGATGAATATGACCTGGTCGGTCTCATTGTGAAAAACAAAAGTATGACTGTCGTAACAAGTAAGTTACAATCGATATTGGGAGATTTACATGGAAAACTTCCACAGCTTTTCAACCGGCACATTCAAGGGGCTATAGAGGAGAATATCAGAATTACACACAAATTTCATACATGGTTCGTTAACAACCGAAGCTATGAAAATTTGGATGAACTTATCAAACTGTTCATCATGAGGATTGGTTTTCCAAACTGTATCAAGTAAAACACTATACCCCCATATAACTGGCCAGTCTGATAAAGGCTGGCTAAACTCCACATATAGGGACCGGAGAGAGTAGGACCCTCCCATTCAATTAAAAAGCCTAAAAGTGAACCTAAAGCAATGCATCAACTATTTTATGAGCATCACGAATCTAATATTTAAAATTCGATACTTTTATTTAGAATGCTAAATATTTAATACGAAACGTAAAATACCAATGCGCAGCCGTCGAACAAAAACAACTTAAAATTCAGTGGGTTAAAAATACGGTTCTCTTGGCATATTTATTGAAATATCCTTTTACAACAAGCCTTACAAGAAGAGGTCAAAACTTAAATTAAAAGGAGAAACAATGAATTCTCAAGAGGGAAAAATCCGCACAGATATTATGAATATCCCAAAAGAAGGCAAGGAGCAAAGCGTGGAAGTGTCATGTAAAAATAACATAGAAAATGGCCTGAAGCGGACAACAATAACAATTAAATCCTTTGATGGCTTCATTAATCCTGCATCTTATGCAAACATGTCGAATCGTGATCAGATACTCCTTCCTGCAAAACGCATTGCTGATATCGCAACTCAACTCAAGAAATCCTATAAACAGCTTGGATTATCAAAGAAGGATTTCGAAGAAAGAGACATTTTGCTTCCATAAGGCGAATTGAACAGGAATCGTTTTAAAGGGAAACTCAACAACGAAAGTAGGTGAGTACACGAGCGAAAGTAATGATATCAAGGACGATTACAATTCCATGAGCTCAGAAATATAACGTAATCATACAACGGATTGGGGGAGGAGAATGTAAAATTTTCTTCCCCCCATCCTATGGAATCGGTGTAGCCTTACAGGTATGAGTCCGGATAAGCGATGTTTTTGAACCCTTCTTAAGAAAGTCAACCTCATTATCGGGTCCCATCAAATGGCTTAGGTAGTAAGATTTATAAAGATATAAAGGGTTTAAGTGTGAACCATTTAACCACTGCTCCTGCAAAGGAGGCGATGAACCAGGAGCAGTGAAATTTTTAATCAATTACTTTTAAGGTATATTTAAGATAAAAAAAGAACTCACGAAAGGAGAATTTATAATGAGTCATATGTATCCGAAAACAAAGACCTGGAATCCGTTCAAAGGTTGTAGGTTTAACTGCAGTTGTTGCAGACCAACTTTTCAAGCACAGGCGAAACGCCAAAAACACAGGTGTATCGACTGCTACAATTATACACCACACTATCACCCTGAGAGACTTGGGAAAATTCCCAGTGCGGAAATTGTCTTTGTCTGTGGCAATGGTGACATTTCATTTTGTGACCCCAGCTATACACATCAAATAATCAATTACATAGCTCATCACAACAAAAGATGTCCCTATAAACAGTACTATTTTCAGTCCAGACAGCCGGAATATTTCGAACAATTTATACCATATTTCCCGTCAAATGTGATCTTGGTAACTACGCTGGAAACTAATCAGGATCAGGGGTATACAGCTGTTTCAAGGGCGCCAATACCGTCCGAGAGGTATCAGCAGTTTCTGGATTTGAATTATCCGCGTAAAGTGGTAACGATTGAGCCAGTCATGGACTTTGATCTGGATGTCTTTACCAACTGGATTACCAATATTGCTCCAGAATATGTCTGGCTGGGTTTTAACAGCAAGCCTCGCCAGGTTCAACTCCCGGAGCCCTCTGAATGGAAGCTTATAGCCTTTGCTCAAGCACTTAAAGGGAGAGGAATCCAGGTTAATGGGAAGGATCTGAGATGACTGGATATCGACGTATAGCAACCAATAGTCAGGGCCGGTCACTGCAATGGTGGCTGGCCCTTTTTACTTTCCACATAACAGTTATCAGAGGACTTCACAAAAAAATCCATTTGAAAATATTAATACCAAAATCAATATCCAGGGACCAATTTTAATCCTACTACAACAGCGCCGTTGGAGTTGTATTTTTTCCCTTAGAAAATAATTCATATTGAGTCAAGATAAACTCAATGCATTGGTAAAGGAAAAGGAGGTAATCGAACGAAATTCAATAGTACAGATTTAAGTTCGGGGAGGTTACCACACTCTATCCCGCTGTATCTTTAACCTGTCAAAAATCGATATTTCCACATCCACCACCAAAAATTTTTTGACACCCACTCAGCCATTTTCAAAAGGTTACCACCACATCCCATCTGGAATCCCACTCCAGAAAAGATTTTCTCCCCTCTTGGACATAACAATGGTTCCTCAATATTTTTAAAAATATTAGTCTCCCATGAGAGAGCAAGTCGTCTCCCATATTTCTCAGTAATTATTGTTCACGATCAGTTCACTTCGTGTTTTTTTTAAAAACAAAACATAAAAGATATACATAAAATATAAGACTTTTATTTTTAACCAACAATTATAAGGAGGTGCAACAACAGACATAGAAAAAAACCTTTGAAACAAATGATCATTGAATCCTCATTCGGGAAAACTTGAATGGGGATTTTTTTATTAACCACATGTAAAGGAAGATACAATGGAAAACAAAAAGAACAGTTACAGCCCCATTGACATGATGAATTTTTTGTACAACCCAGGAGACGTCTTTGAACTCTGCGCCATGAAATATCATTATAAAGATGGTAAAAAAGTAAAAACTGATATCTATTCTGGATACTTTAAAGATTTTGTTCGTGCTGCTGAAGAAGCCGGTCGAATTGAAAAACAAATCAAACCAACTGGCATTTATGTCTCGCTAAACCCATGTCCTGAAGATTTATTGCAAAAGGTCAACCACCAATTGATAAAATGTAAGAACCGGACAAGCAATGACCAAATAGAGATCCTTCAAAATATTTTTATTGATATTGATCCTATAAGGGATACTGATACATCCGCAACTGATGGAGAGCAACAATCAGCCATTGAAAAAGCTGGCCTGATACGAGAGCATGTCATTGCAAACGGTTGGCCGGAACCTCTTTATGCAAGCTCTGGAAACGGATCTCATTTACTTTTCAGGACGCACCTCCATAACACCATTGAAAATGTTGACCTGATAAAAGGTTTTTTAGAAGTAATGAAAACTAACTATTCTGATGATGCTGTCAAAATAGATACATCGGTAAAAAACCCTTCCCGGCTGGTGAGGCTGTACTCAACCATAGCACGGAAAGGGGAAAAATCTGAAATGCTGAGACCTCATCGTGGGTCATATATAATTTCATCTCCAGAAAAGCCAATATTGGTAACAAATAATCAACTAATGACTGTGGTGACCAACGATAAGCAGAAACCAGAGGCCCAACCAGATAAAAGAACTGCGAACAGGATTATCCCAGATGAGAAGAGAATATTGGATGTAAAAGCATATCTTGATTTTTATGGTAAGAAAATATGTGATGTCAAGACGACAGGTAAAGCTGAAATCATATGTCTTCAGGAATGTGTTTTTAATCCAGACCATAGCCCGAATGAAGCGTCCATCATTATAGAGGATGGCGTCAAATTACGTTACCAGTGCTTTCATAATAGCTGTAATGGAAGAACATGGGAACAGGCCAGAAAGGTAATAAGTGGTGATGACGATCTTTCAAAATTTATTTCAGGAGCCATAAACAAACGGTTTACTTCATTCGGGTCCATGATGTCCGGTAAAGATATTCTGGATCATAGTTTTCCTAAAAATGAGATGCTAATTGATAATATTGTTGGTGAACGGGAAAGTACTCTGATCTGTGGTGAAGCCGGTGTTGGTAAAAGTAATCTCAGTCTTCAATTGGGTCTGTCATTAGGTAGCCCATTGGTGAATACATTTCTGGGGATGAAGACTCAACCTGAAGAATCTACATTGTTTATTCAATCAGAGAATTCTGCTGAGGCTATTCAAAATCGTATGCGCATAATGTGTAACGGCAATCTTGCATTAGGCCAGGGATGCAACAATATTTATTTTCCAGTAACAGATCAATCCTCAATCATGGTTACCAGGAGTTATTTAAATGAGCCTGGTTTTCAATCTTTTTTGATAAATTCGATCCAGGAAACCGGTGCAAAACTTATAATCATTGATCCTCTTATAAGTTTTCATAACGGTGATGAAAATGATAACAGCAGCATGCGAAAAACTTTGGATGATTTGAGCAGCATCCAGGATAAAACCAATACCTCTGTTATTGTAATCCACCATGTTGGCAAAGGATATTCTGATGGTTCTGCTTCCTACTCAGGAAGAGGAGCATCTGCCATAGGAGACTGGTCTTGTAATAATTTTTTACTGAAACAGAAAAGAAACACCAATAACATAGAAGTGATCTGTCAAAAGGCCAGGAATATTGCAAAACCAGATCCTTTTCTTATCACTATGGGAAAAGATCTTTCGTTCCAGAGAGTAGATTTGAATAATTCTAATAGCAATTTCAGTCAACATCTTGTAACTGATGCACTCCAGCAACTTGGTGGACAGGTTAGTAAACAAGCAGATCTTATCAACAAAATGATGGCTATTAGCAATAAAAGTAAAAGTGTTGTATTGAAGCATATTAACCATGCCGTTCAGGCTGATATTATTGAAGAAGTCCCAAACCCTCTCAATGCAAAAGTGAAAGGCTATAAATTGCCATAAAAACAGTAACGGTATCATGACCACTGAAGGACATATATTTTTAAATCCATTTCACTCAAGAAACAAAAACAAAATTTATGTAATAAATTCAACTGGTTATAAGTTTCTGCGGAACAAAAATTCTCCTGCGAACACAATTGTAACTGGTTGATTTTATTCAATGTTTCTTGTTCCTTTAATCCTTATATAAGGGGTGGGTGGATTGATCCACCCCCACCTCTACCATTTGTATAGTTTTTAAAGAAGATTATGAAGATCTCTATTTAGTTTAAGAATCCAGTAACAGTAAAAGGAACAGCAATGACAACTACAGTAACTTCAGGCCAATCAGTACATCTGACGATACTTTATCCAATTAAAACCATTTAAATAATTATTATCATAAAGATCATTATTTTTACCAAGGAGAAGGATAAAGGCCCAGGAGACAAAGAAGTGAGTCGATCTTGCCGGAGGTGAACCGTATTTTCAATGAGAAGTTCCAGATGGATCACACGTGTCATTGCCGTTCCTTTAATACCATTTTCAAACCAATAATTATTATAAATTTCAATGAAGATTATTGGAATCAGTAGGTCAGGAAAAAGAAGGGGTACTAGGGAAAGTAGAAGTTGATCTTGAAGGACAATTTCAATCTGTGTGTTGAAGTTACCATTACCAATATTTTTAAAGCCATAATCATTATTTTCAAATTTAAATTCTGTTTATCCTGGTTCATTATCCTGCTGTGGCAACAATTGGGTTTCTTTTAAGCTGGTTGCAGTGTCTGCTGTTTTTTTCTTCTTGAACGGCGCATTGATATTTATTTCCTCTGTGGATTATTAACGGCATCGTCCTGGTAACTTTGTTTATTTTGAGCAGAAGAAGTTGAAATTACAATCGGTGACATCTTCAAAACCAGTAATCTTTACCGATGCCGTTATCAATAAAAATGGGTTATAAAAAACACCTGTTCAATAAAAGTTCTGATTTATATCTATTACAGGCCCAGGAAAATACTCAGGTGATACTGTTGAAGACAACGCCGCCGTGTAAGTTTCAATGGGGCATGTCCAGTAATGGTCTTTTATTTCTCTTGGTTTCCATCCTGTAGTTTCAATTATCTCATTCAAATCAAATTTTGTTTCAATTTTACATTTTAACGGCAGGATCGTGTCCATTAATAATCATATCCTGGATATTTAGTTTTTTCTTCTCCCTCCAGATGACCACAAAAATCATCCCTTAGTTAAGCACCGTTTTTGGACCCTTCTTAAGAAATCCGGTCCCATTCTGTTCCCCCTTCAAGACGATCGGTGTTCAAGCTTTGTAAAGATATAACCCCTTTAAATAGAAACGATATAACCATTGCTCCATATAAGGAGGTGATGACCCAGAAGCAGTGGAAACCTAAATTAACCAATAGTTAACCAATTAATTTTTAAAAGGAGTATTTTAAATGAACGAAGTAAATGAATCCATAGCAGCCCATTCAATGCAACGACCCCTGGACGATTATCTTGATGACGAAGCGGAATTCTATCAAAGTGTTTTTTCGTTAAAAGCCCAATTGGGCAAGTACCACCTCAAGTTCCTATCTGAATTGTTTCAGAAAACCAGTCGCAAGGAACCATTGGAAATATTCAGCACCCCTGGATTCGAAGCCATATATTTTACAATTTATGAAGGCGATAGTTTATCCGTAGGGTGTTATACAGCGGACATGGAGTTTCAAGTTCTAAGCAATGATGTGATGAGCGCCTGGAATACCGTCAACCAATATTTGTTCACAAAGCAACAAAATTTTGAAAAACATGTTGAAGATATAACTATAGCCGGAGGATGGATTAAAGATGAAAACATACTTGCTTTTTATATCAAAATATTAAAGACGAGTATACGGGACGAGTAAAGATTCCAATAAACGACCCATATGTCTCAGGCGTATGGGTCGTTCTTCTATCCATACCGGGTAGTTCCGACACACCCTCATAGGATAATAAGAAGGTGGTCCTGAATACGGAACCAGATATTATTCCTGAACTCGAATATTATTTGTCTGCTGTGTAAATTCCAATGGTTCATATCCAGTGAAGAGCTTTTATCCACTTCAAGTGTCATCCGCTAGTTTCAATTATCTCATTCAAATTAAATTATATTTCAATTTTCCATTTTAACGGCAGAAATGTGTCCTCAAGCATCATATCATTTGTCTACAGTTTTTCTTCTCCCTCCAGATGACCACAAAAATCATCCCTTAGTGAAGCACCGTTTTTGGACCCTTCTTAAGAAATTCTATCTCAGTATAGGGTCCCATTAAATGGCTTATACAGTAATTTATATAAAGATATAAACTGGTTAGGAGATAATCATTAAGCCACTGCTCTTGCAAAGGAGGTGATGAACCAGGAGCAGTGGAAACCTTTAACCTATAACTTTTTAAGGAATATTTAACATGAAAAAGAAACAAAGTAACAAAACAGAACGGAAGATTCCTGAGTTTACAGTAACGCCATATATCGGTTTTTTTGATGTTTATTTCAGGACAGTTGATGGAATCCATCTTGCACTGGAACAGTGTTGCCAGAAGACTATTTTGTTTCCCGCAAACAGAACTGATAGATGCGATTGCCGTTTATGTACAACAATGGGATTTACTGGTCGAGATTTTGATGATGAATACGAAGTTTATTTGTCACAATATCAGCAGGGTAAAGGTTATAAAGCAGTTGCAAGATTTAAGAAAACACATCCATATATTATAGATGAATTTTTGTACAATTTTGAATTAGATGAATTTCCCTTGAAACGAGTACAATACGTAATTGATTTTGAATCACAGAAGCAAGAAGATTTGCTGGACCTAATTACCGAATCTATCGAAATCAGTCATAATCGTACTCTATATCAAAACATTCATGCCTATGTTGAGACCTGTGAAATCGCTGAATCCAAAGGATCTATCATTCGGCTGAATATTGTCGTCAACTATCACAATAAAACAGGCGTATTTAGAGAAACTACATTAAGTTTGCATAATATTCTTACCCTCATTAAATTCGGTGTTTTTGATCAGGATATATTTCTCAGTGCATTGACGAATCGATGTGTGCAAATTACTGATTCTCAGGTGGAATCACTGAAGAAACAACTTCAAGATACCACGAATATTAATGGTTTAAGGAAAATTATTTCAAGGTATGTTGATGATGACTCGCAATGTTTCAAAGTCCATCCACTCCAATCATTGTTTGAAAAAAGTATTGATGAGCACAGATACAATCCACCTTCATACGATAATAAGAAGGTGGTCCTGAATTCTGAACCAGATATTATTCCGGAACTTGAATATTATTTGCCGGTATAAATTGATTCAAACAGTTTTATCTAAAGCATCGGTGGTCGCGGCATGATCACCGGCGCTTTTTTCTTCATCTTTTATTTCAATTTTAATATCTAACGGCGGCGACTACTTCTGTCTCCTACAACGGGAGTGGTTCGCCTTCAACATGAAACTTCAACTTTTATTGGAGATAATAATGGTATTACAACCAACTCGTGAGCAACAGCATGCATTTCAGCTGTTTA
>Ga0307929_1000929_pt1 | contig 25275 bp, 17 predicted proteins | sample AceLakmetage1330_FD_203160 | JGI IMG/M metagenome (GOLD analysis project Ga0307929, IMG submission 203160) | Saline water microbial communities from Ace Lake, Antarctica - #1330 | ecosystem: Environmental > Aquatic > Non-marine Saline and Alkaline > Saline | place: Antarctica: Ace Lake...
TGCTCGAAGCGGGACAAGCCGTTCCCACGCAACTAAAACGCGGAAAAACGAAACTGGCCATAAAGCTGACTCCCGTCGAGCGCCCCGAAACGATTCCTCCCATACAGGACGAAATCTCTTTCAAGTAGATATACTTTTATTTATCCGAGAAAGTATCCCGCACGCTTTTTACGATTTCTTGAGCAGGGTGTGTGCTGCCGTCTTGCAGCGTAAGCAGTTTTACCCGCAATATGTCTGCGCCACACAGCAGGTCAGCGCCTTCTTTAGACACGGACACGACGCGACCCGGCACGCGGCCTAGATAGCGCGGTGCATCTTTTAAGATTTCGCTTTCGGCAATCTCAAGCCTCTGTCCATTCAGGAATGTATATGCCTGCGGCCAGGGAGCGGCAAGGGCTCGTACCAGATTATGAATTTCCTGCGCCGACATCTTCCAGTCTATCAGGCTGTCTTTTGCCGAGCGTGTGCAGGTGTAGGTGGCTTTTTCGTGCTTCTGCTCAAAGTATAAAAGCTGACCGCTTATTTTGGCTTCTATCCAGCGGGCGTAAAGCGGGCCTATCAGTGCGTTTATCTTCTCGCTTGCTTCGACTATGCTCTCGTTCGGGCCTATCTCGATTTTCTCCTGGGCGAATATCAAGCCGTGATCGACTTTCTCATCAGCGCGAAAGAGCGTCAGGCCGCTTTCGCTCTGGCCGAGAATGATCTGCCAGTTCAAGGTGGCGCGTCCGCGAAAGGCGGGAAGGAGCGAGTCGTGAGCTACCAGGCAACCTTCATGCGGCCCTTCTAATATGGACTTGGGCAGCAGCCTGCGCCAGCCGGTGCAGAAAATCACATCGACTTTTTTATCAAACGAGGCGACGATTTCTTCTATGGGCGCGTCATCGCCTGCAGCCCAGCTAATCTGCTCTTCGGCTAGAATCTTTTTTGTAATCTCGAAAGACGGATCGCGCTCGGAGGGATCGGGGTGTTGCAGGATGGCCCAAGCCGGATGAATGCCGATTTTTTGCAGGTGTTTAAGCAGGGCGCAAAGCTTGGCAGTGCCGCCTATCAAGCCTATGGATATCCGCTGCTGTGTATTTGACATATCGCCTAAACCCCTTTAAGTTCTAGTGATGGAGTAATCATGGCAGAAAATATCATGGATGTCAGCATTTTAATTCCCGTCTTGAACGAGAGCGAAATTTTGTCTGAGACGGTCGCGCGATGGCTTATGACAGCCGACGGGCTAGACATATCTTACGAGCTTCTGATCGTCGATGACGGCTCGACGGATGAGACTCCGCGCCTCTTGAAAGAGCTTGAAGCCCGGCACGAGAATTTGCGTTCGACGCGCACAAAAGGCGTAGGTCAGCACCGGGCGCTTATGCATGGAATCAAGCAGGCTCGCGGCAAGTTCATACTGACAGGCGACGCCGACTTGTTTCCCTCAGGTGCAGATATCAAGCGGGCTTTGCGCGCCTGTGAAATGGGGCAGCTTGCCGTCCTGCGCAGAACGAAAAACTCGACGGGATTGCGAGATATCGCCTCGCGCATCAACAACAGACTGGTCGGTGCTCTGCGTGGTCGAGCCTACCGTGACATAGGCTCCATGCAACTTCTCTTCCCCGCGCCGCCGGAGGATTTTTTGCCGGAGAAAGACAGCTTTTATCTGCCGCTGCTACTGGAAAAACATTTCGAGCGCTCTGAGTTTGAAGCCTGTATTGAAGGCATTAAACGACCCTCCCGCTATGACTTCAAAAAGCTTTTACGTCTGATGCTGGTGGAACTGGACAGTATGCAGGAGCTACCCGACAACCGCCACCCGCAGCTTTTGGCTAAAATTAAAGAGCTGGGCGTCAGGGTGCTGGGGCATTAAGAATGCCCAATGGTGAATGGTCAATTGCGTTTATTTTTTCTTCTGCCTGTAGTTCTCGCCCAAAAGCACGCCGCTTGCAACGGAGACATTCAGCGAATGCACCTGCCCCAGGTTGGGCAGTTTGACCAGATAGTCGCAGCTTTTGCCGGTCAAGGGTCTCATGCCTTTTTCTTCGCTGCCCATAATGAAAACAGCCGGGAAATTCAGTTTGACATCGTAGAGCGTGGTATCCGCCTCGACATCGGTGCCGACGATCCAGTAGCCGATATCCTTGAGGTCTTTCAAGGTGCGCGCCAGATTGACAATGCGTACCACAGGCATATGTTCCGCAGCGCCCGCTGATGTGCGTATGGCAGTTTCCGTCACCTGAGCCGAGCGGTCCTTGCCTATCACGACGCCGCCTATGCCGAAGCAGTCGGCAGTGCGAATGATGGCTCCCAGATTATGCGGGTCTTGAATGCCATCTAAAATCAACACGTCGGGCATGGGCTCCTTCAATGATTCCAGCCAGTCATGATAATCGGCGTATTGATAATCCGGCATTCTGGCTGCCACGCCCTGGTGGTTACCGCCATCCGAGATGCGCTCGAACTCTTCCTGGTCGGTGAAACGCACCTTTACACCCTGATCGCGGGCCAGAGCTTCTAAGCGGCCTATGGTCTTGCCGGATCCGCCTTTGCGCACCAGTACGAGGTCGGGGCGGGTTCTGCGGCCTACAAGCGTTTCTTCTACGGGATGGACTCCATATACCCAGCGTGACATTGTGTTTCCTTAAAAAGAGTTCTAATCCGGGCCAGCTTACACTTTGCGTCCACCTATGGCAATCGAAAAGAGTTGACTAGCCGTCTGGCTTTGCATATCTTGAATTTCAATTGATTATAAGGAGAAGCCATGCCGTTTTCAAAGCTCTGCAAACTTACCGCCGTTTTGTCTCTGATCCTACTGCTTATGGCCTGCTCGCCCTCGGAGAAAGAACTGTTCGACAAGGCCAATACGGGCGATTGCACAAAAAAGACGGATGAGCTGTCGAAGCTTGCGCCCAAGCTGCAAAATCAAATGCTGCGGGCTAAGGCAAAGGAAATCATGACGGATTGCCGCATTGTATTTCAACGCGACGAAATCGCCGGATTGATGAACAAGCCTTTCAAGAACATCGACGAGATCAAGCGGCAGAGCATAGAAGAAGAAGGCGCAGCCCAAATGATAGAATCGGCTTTCGCCCAAGCCGTCAAAGACATGGTTCTGGATTACAAGTTCGATCAAGCCCGGCGCCTGCAAAAAGAATTCACAGAAGCCGGACTAATCAAGCGCGAAAACATCTCCTTATTTAAAGCTCTTGCAAAATGCATAGGCGAAAAATGCATCAAGCCGGTTGAGGAAATTTTCACAGTGGCAATACCAACCACAAAAGACGGCTTTTCTAAAAGCAAGATTTACGAGCAATACCTGGAGTTTCTTTTTGTGAATGAATTTTACGATAAGATGGGGGTGGTTATAGACGGAATGCCCTGTCTTTTCAGTCCCATGAAACCGAATCTGGTCAAGATCTCCATAGGCAATCAGTTGCGCTTAAACGGCAAACTGCGCGAGCAAGGCAGAGGAGACCGCCAGCCGAACAAGGTCGATTGCAAAACGTTCTTTAAGCCTGTAGTTGAGAATCCGGACAAAAGCATTGTGAAAGAAACAGGCAAGAAAAAATAAAGCTTCTTGCCGACAAGGTCTATCTCTTGCTGAAAAACAGTAGTAAATATCTTGTCACACCCGCGCAGGCGCACATTCTGAAAGTGCCATGAAAGCCAATGTATTTTTTATAAGCTGCGCTCTTTCGTTTTTGCTTGTGCTTGTGTTTCTTTTTCCCGGCTGCAATGCGAGCTCGCACAACCAGCATCCGGGCGCGTGTGTTTTCGATCCCCAGCCCGACAGCGATGCACTGGATGCCTATATCTATAAAGACTCTCCCCTTGCCAAATTGAATCTCACCGACTGGGATCTGTCGATCCTGGATACCAAAGCCGAGCTTACACTACACGGCCAGGGTTTTTTACTGGGGCTTTCCTTAAAGCTTGATGAAAACTGCAAGATATCAGGCCGGGCCAGAATCCTCGAAGGCCAAAGCGCCGATTTCACCCGGCTGGACTGGCCCTCGATAGCGGACAGATTTCCTTTGCAGGTAGAGGGAATTTCTCAGGCGGTGACGCCTGCCATACAAAGCGGCGCAATTGCCGCGCTTTGGAACCGGCAACCCTTATCTAAAGACAGCCTGTTTTTAATGGTGCTGGCTTTTATCGTCGTTTTCTTTTTGCTGTCAAGATCGGAAGCTGAGCAAAAGCACCTCAAAGCCTTTGATCTGCTGCTGGCTTTTCTGCTTGTATTGCTGGCCGCCGCGCCAATTTATTTTCTGCAATTCGATACACGGGCCGAGATACTGCGGGTGGCCTATTCCGCCGCCTGCCCCACTTGCGACTGGAATCATCCTTTTCCGGCTTACTGGATAAACGGCTTCTTCTCCGAATTCTCATACAAACCCGCCATCATGCGTCTGGGTTCGCTTTTGTTTCTTTTAGCCGAAACGCTCCTGCTGCTTTTTGTGGCCACCCGGCGCGGCGGCAGACTGGCGGGGGTTCTGGCGGTCTTGTTTTTCGTCTGCGAGATACGCCGCAGGCACGGGCTGTTCGACATTTCAGATTGGGATCTGGCCGGGTTCTTTTTGCTGACATGGCTGTATATTTTGCAACTGGCAGATGAAAACAGACTCACAGAAAAACCTCTGGCGCTTTTATCGCTGGCACTCGTTTTTTTTGCAGGCGGGAAATCTTCATACATGATGTTGCCTGTGGCTGCGGCATTTTTGCTGACCTTCATCATAAAGGACATTCGCACCAGATCTTTTTCGGCGACCTCGGCGCTGCTTGCGGGGATATTTGTTTTTCTGGCCTGGCAATCCGTGGAAGTGTTTATAGGCGGACAAAGAATCGCCGGGCATTTTGCAGGCGGATTTTTACAGCTTTTATGGAACATGCTGTCGGAGACTCCTTCAGGGCGTAGCTGGTTTATGCTTCTGCCTCTCTTGGCCGGACTATGGCTGATGATAAAAAACGCCCGCAGTCATTATGCCGGATTGTTTTCACTTCTATCGCTTATGGCGGTTTTGGCCGCCATGATTTTGACCTGGAGCAGAAGCAGCCTGTCCGGGACTTACTACTTTGGAATTCTCACTCCGCTGCTGGTTTTCTGGGCGGCGCTGACTGCAGCTAAAGCGCTCTCGTCTTTAAATACCTTGGTGCGAGGTTCGAGTGGGAAAAGAAAACTGGCCGTGCGTCTGACACTGGCTGTGACGCTTTCAGTTTTGTTTATCTCTTTTCCTGTAAAGTCTATATCAAGCGATACTCCGGGGCTTGAGTTCGTGCGGCTGTTCGATCTTTCAAACAGGGATCAGGACACGAAGATCGTCTATAACTGGCAGGCTGTCGGTTCGCACATGCATTACAACAGGCTGCTTTTTGAAAACGACTACGACCCGCGCAGGATCATCTTCGAGAAATGGCCGCAGGAATATCGCAAGCTGCGTATGATAAGCGACAACAGGGCTTTTATTTCGCAGGTGAAAAGCGACAAGATATTCTCGGCGGCCATGCTGCTCTCGAAGTCGGAACTTCAGGACTTGACGGAGCGCCTGCCTGAAAGGTGCAGAATAATTTATCCCGTAACAACAAAAATTCAGCAAAATCGGGCGCTGGTGTTTTTCCACTGCGACAAATAGCCATAAATCGCGATTGGCTGTGACATGGAAACGTCCGCTAGACCCCGCTCATGCTGAGTGATTTGCGAAGCAAATTGTATCGAAGCATCTCTCGATAAACCGCCCTTGCGTGCGGCACTCGAGATGAGCGGATTCATCGCATGTACATGTATATTAACGGGAACGCGGACAAGAGTATTTTTTTTGCGTCGACCCCTTGGGCAATCCTTTTACAATGTCGGTTTGGCGTCGAATCCCATTGACTGCTCGTGGGAGTAGGCGAACTGCAAAAGCTCTTCTTCGCCGAAGGGCTTGCCCAAAAGCTGCAATCCTATGGGCAGTCCTTTGGAGTCAAGTCCGCAGGGCAAACTGAGACCGCAGATCATGCCAAGGTTGCAAGGCACAGTGTAGATGTCGGACAGGTACATCTGCAATGGATCGTCCACAAGCTCGCCCAGTTTAAAGGCCGAGCCGGGAGTGGTCGGCGTGGCGATCACGTCCACTTTTTTGAAAGCTTCTTTGAAGTCCTGAGCGATCAGGGTGCGCACCTTTTGAGCTTTGGTGTAATAGGCGTCGTAGTATCCGGCGGAAAGGCAATAGGTGCCGAGCATGATGCGCCTTTTGACTTCGTCCCCGAAGCCTTGTGAGCGCGTGCGGACGTACATGCTCTCCAGTCCATCTTCGCGACCGACGCTCAAGCCGTAGCGCACGCCGTCGTAGCGAGCCAGGTTGGAGGAAGCCTCCGAAGGGGCGATGATGTAATAACAGGCGATGGCGTACTGTGTGTGCGGCAGCGAGATTTCGACCACCTCGGCGCCGTTCTCTTCCATCAAGGCTATGGACTTCCTGACGCAGGCCTCGATTTCGGGGTCGAGTCCTTCGATGAAATATTCTTTTGGAACGCCGACGCGCTTGCCGCGAATGTCGCCTGTCAAAAGCGCCGGGTAATCCGGCACGGGAAGAGGAGCGGAAGTCGAGTCGCGCTTGTCGTGACCGGCTACGGCTTTTAACATACAGGCGGCATCGGATACGCTTTTAGAAAGCGGCCCGACCTGATCCAGCGATGAGGCAAAAGCGATAACTCCGTAGCGGCTGACGCGGCCATAGGTCGGACGCAGGCCGACAACGCCGCACAAGGATGCGGGCTGACGGATGGAACCGCCGGTATCGGTGCCTAAAGCCGCCAGACACAAATCGGCGGCTACAGCAGCAGCCGAACCGCCCGAGGAACCGCCGGGTGCGCGTTGCAAATCCCAGGGGTTATGGACGGGACCGAAAGCGCTGTTTTCGTTGGAGGAGCCCATGGCAAATTCGTCCATGTTGAGCTTGCCCAAAAGCACGGAGCCGGATTCGCGCAATTTGCCGGATGGCGTGCCTTCATAAGGAGGATCGAAGTTGTTCAGTATTTTGGATGCCGCCGTGGAGCGAATGCCCTTGGTGACAAAGATGTCTTTCAATGCTATGGGGCAGCCTTCAAGCGGGCGCACTTCATCGCCGCCTGCGGCCAATCTGCGATCGGATTCTTCGGCATCGGCCAAAGCGCGTTCGGGAGTCTTTAAAACATAGGAATTTATTTTCGGATCTACAGCGTCCATGCGCTTCAGATAGGATTTAGTCAACTCCAGCGACGAAATCTCACGCTTTTTCAAAAGCTCTTTCGCCTCGGTCAGCGTCAGGCTGCAAAGCTTGTCGCTCATAGTGATGCTCCTTAACCCGGATTATTCACCGGGAATTTACTAATGTTCTTCCATGATGCGCGGAACCTTGTTGAAGCCTTCGCGCGTATCGGGTGCGTTTTTCAAGCCTTCTTCGCGGGGCAGGGACACATGCGGTTCGTCCTCGCGGAAGGGTGTCTCAAGCTCTACGGCGTGAATGGTGGCTTCAATGCCTTCGGTGTCCAATTCACCCAGCTTGTCCATGTATTCTAAGATGCGGTTCATATTCTCGGCGTAGCGGGCCAACTCTTCGTCGCTAAATTCAAGCTTGGCAAGCTTTGCCACTTTGCGGGTCTCTTCCAGACTTACCTTTTCTTTCATCTTTTTCCTCGATATGCCGCCGGGATCTCGGGTTGCAAAACTCACCGGTCATGTTGCTTTTTTCAGGTCGCTATTGCAGGCGCTCCAAGGCGTTGCGGGCAAAAGGCGCATCTTGGCCCTTGGGGTGATAGCGCAGGTAGATCTTGTAATATTCGACGGCCTTGGATTTTTTCTTGAGCTTGTCGTAGGTCATGGCCATGCCGATGACAGCCGCCTGATTGCGTGAGCTTTTGGCTACGGCCTTTTTGAAATAAGTGGCGGATTTTTTGAAGTTGAAAAGATCGTAGTAGCAGAAGCCCAGCCCGTTGGCGGCCTCTACGGTTTCTTTCATTTTCCAGGCGCTTTTGTAACTGCCCAGGGCAGCCTTGGGATTGTCCGAGTTGCGCAGAGAATCGCCGCGCCTCATGAATTCTTCGTAGGTGGCAGGCTTATGTACCTTGGGCTTTTCTTCGACTTTGGCCTGCTCTTCTTTTACCTCGGGCTGCGCCGGTTTAAGGCGATTCAGCATTTCTTTAGCCAGCTTGTGATCGACGTTTGCAGCCAGAATGCTTTCGAGTATCTTACGGCCTTCTTCGGCCTGATTGTTATTGATGTGCAGATCAGCCATGCGGAAACGGGCTTTTAAGAGACCTTCGTCTTTTTCTATGGCGGTCTTCAAGGATTGCAGGGCTTCGGCCAAAAGCGCCGGGTCGGATGCTAAAAGCGCTCCTTTGATGTAGTGGGCGTTGGCGTTCTCGGGATCAAGCTTCAAAGCTTTTTCCACATGCTCGTTGGCTTTGCCCGGCTTGGTGCCGATGCGATAAAAATCTGCGATGGCGCGGTTGACGATGGCGGATTCTGGATCAAGCTCGAATGCTCTTGTGACAAGCGGTTCTGCCTGACCTATGGGACCGTTGATCTTTGATGCGGCACCGGCCACGTTTTTATTGGCTTCCAGAAGAGTTTTATTGACCTCTTCCATCTGTGCCAGAATCTCGTCTTTTTCTTTTTTCTTCTCGGATTTTTCGTATTTCTTTTTCAATTCCTGCAGAATTTTATGCTTTGCCTGCTGGATCTTCTCGGCGGCGTTCAGACGATAACCCCACAAGTCGGCCTGACTGGTGTAAACCTCACTTGCCAGGGCGAAAACCTCGGATATTTCCGGGTTGGCTTCCACAAGAGCCTTGACCTTGACCACCGCTTCTTCCAAAGCCTGATCGCTATAAAGGCCCATGACGGCTCGCGTCTGCTCTATAGACGCCAAAGTTTCGGGCGATACCTCTTTACCGAACACGGCGTCTTTGACTTGCGGCACAAACATCACAACGGCAGCCGCCGCTATCAGCAGTGCCAGCACTATACCGATTACCAGCTTCTTTTTCCCGCCGCCTATGTCAGTATCATCGTCGGCCAGAGTGTCCCACTGGGCCGCGTCGAACTCGTCGGTTTTCCAGGTATTATCGCGATTGGCGCTCATTACGGCCTGGGTAGAAGGTGTCGGAGTGGCCGGGGTCGGAGGCGCAGCGGAGAGATTTTGTTCCTGTGCCGTTTGTTCTTCAGGCTGAAGGGCCGGGGCCGGTGTCGGTGTCGGCTTTTCTTCTACAGGCTGCGGTTTCTCGGGCAGCGATGTAATGCGGGTATCTTCGAAATCTTCATCGCTGGGCAGAGTCTCTTTTTGTTCGGGCTTTGGATCTTCAGGAATGGCCTTGGGCATGGCAGGTTTGGATTCCTGCGTCGTCTCGATTCCTTCGGATGCTACGATTTCCTGTGTAGCGCGTTGCTCACTGGGGGGATTTGCCGGAGCTGCGGGCTGAGCCCACATCTGCATGGTCATGCGCGGGCGTTCTTCTTTGGGTTGCTCCTGCTTGTTTTCCTGCTGCGCAGGGATATTGGCAGACGACATGGAGCTTTCCACCACGGCGAAAAACGACTCAAGCTCGGAAACCTGATCCAGCTTGCGCCAATTCTGACCGCCATCATCGGACAACTCGTCACGCTTCAAAGCCTTGCGCTCGACTACCCAGCGTTGCAGTACGGCCATTTCCTCGAAGGGATAGGTCTTACCGTCGGGACGGCGCAGAATGAACCCGCGCGGCTTCTCCGGCTCGGGCCATTCTTCTTCTTCGGGAGTCAAAGCTACCGGTTCAACGATTTCCGGTTCCGCTTTTACAGACGGTTTGACTACGAATAATTGCTGACATTTAGCACATTTAACAGCCATCCCGGATGCGGGAATTCTACTCTCATCAACATCATAAGCTGCATTGCAATTGTCACAATGTACTTTCATTGCGCAACCTCCTCAAGTGTTTTGACGCACACACGAATTTTGAATATATACCATAAAAGCCGCCTTCAAAAAAGCTTTTGGCATAAGAAGGGGGAATCAGCCTCCTGAGCTGTCCCCAGTTTTATGAAAAGCTATCTCTTCCGACGATTCATAGGAAAAAAGGCTCAATTTTTTCTGTCTCGAAACACGGGGAAAAACCGCTCATGCTGAGTGATTTCGCAAAGCGAAATTGTATCGAAGCATCCCTCCCTCAATACACCGCCCTTACGGTCGGCACTCGGGATGAGCGGAGGTACACGCTTTGGCACTCAAGGGATGAGCGGAGGGGTGCGGAGGCTTATTCTTGTCAATTGTAACTTCCATGAAAAAGAAAATTGCTTGAAATCAGCCTCACAGGCACTTGACAGCCTTTGAACTAAGGAATAAATTCGCTGCATGATGAAAGCAAGAAAACAAACCAGAAGTATAAATTTAGGCGGCATACAGGTCGGAGCCGGAGCCCCCATATCCATACAGTCCATGTGCACCACGCGCACTGCGGATATCGAGGCCACCGTCGGGCAGGTTCGCAGACTGGCAGCCGCCGGTTGCGAAATCATACGTGTCTCGGTGCTGGACAAGGACGACGCCGAGGCGCTGTCCGAGATCAAGAAACTCGGTTGTCTGCCGCTGGTAGCCGATATACATTTCGATTACCGACTGGCCTTGACCTCCATCGCCCAAGGCATAGACTGCCTGCGCATCAATCCCGGCAACATCGGTGACAAAGATCGAATCAAAGCCGTGGTCGAAGCCGCTGCCGAAAAAGGCATTCCCATCCGCATCGGTGTCAACGGCGGATCGCTGGAGGATTCCATCGTCGAGAAATACGGCACGGCCAGCCCCGAGGGAATGCTCGAATCGGCCATGCGCCATGTGCGCATACTAGAAGACCTCGACTTCCACGATATCAAAGTATCTCTAAAAGCATCCGACCCCTTGACGACCATAGAGGCCAACCGCCTCTTCTCAAACCAGAGCGATATTCCTTTACACCTCGGCGTGACCGAAGCCGGGCCGCTTGTCTCAGGTGCGGTGCGTTCTTCTGCGGCACTGGCCATTTTGCTCTCCGAGGGCATAGGCGACACTTTGCGGATCTCGCTTTCTGCTGATCCGGTCGAGGAAGTCCGCGCTGCCAGAACTCTTTTGTCTTCGCTTGGTCTGCGAAAAGCCGGAGTGCGTGTGGTTTCCTGTCCGACCTGCGGACGCTGTCAGGTTTCCAACATGTTCGAAATCGCCGAGCGTGTCGAGGCGCGGCTTGCAGGTATTTCCGCTGACTTGACCGTGGCTGTAATGGGTTGTGCCGTCAACGGACCGGGTGAAGCCCGCGACGCCGACATAGCCGCTGTCTGCGGAAAAAACAGCGGTCTGATTTACGTGCTGGGTAAGAAAGTCAAGACAGTACCACAGGACGAGATCGAAGACGCGCTTTTAGAGAAAGTCCAGGAACTGATAAAAACCTGATAGTGTCGTCCTCTAATTCCCTTACAAATCGCCCGGCGCCCTACTGCGGAAAGCCGTAGCGCAGCGTGTCTTTGTAGACCGTGTGCTGTGTCTCGACGCTGATGAATTCCACTTCGACTTCGTCTTTTATGGGGTTGAAGCTCAGACGACAGGTGGCCGGGGACGAACGGAAAAAGTTGAACTGCGGGAAAGGGAAGACCGTCGATTGGTCGAGTGTGCCGTTATGCACCAGCGCCGCCAGCGGGTTATTGTAGCTGTAGCTCGGGCCCATCATTATTTCCCACATATTGCTGCGGGGCAGATTCATCTCTATGCGGCCCACTATGCCCAGATGGAAATCGCCCGTCAGCCACCAGATGTTCTGGATATTGTTGTCGGTGATGTAGTTCAGGATTTCCTCGCGCTGATTCCAGTAACCTTCCCAGCGGTCGTTCTGGGCCACCAGCACCGGCCCGAAGATGGATATGGGAACGGAATTCAAGATCACCTTAAAGTGTGCCTGACTGTTTGAGAGCGCCTGCTTCAACCAGGCCATCTGCTCCTTGCTGATGTATATGGGGTCGTCGCTGTCGCGCGTGTCCGGCTGGCGTTCGCTGCGGCAGTCCAGCGCGAACAACTCAAGGCTTTTACCCCACTTGTAGCTGCGGTAGTACTTGCCGTTGGCCTGTTTTTCTATGGGCGTCATCTGGTAAAAGGCGTCGTGGCCTATCTCCACGATCTCGGGCGTGTAGCCTGCGTCTTCGTTTTCAAACTCAATGATGTCGTCGTTGGCCACTTCGTGGTCGTCTATGACATTGTAAAGCCCGGTCGAAGCCAAAAGCTCTTTATAACCATGACGTGTCAGGGTATGCCGCCAGCGGTCTAAAAATTCTTCTTTTTCATAGCAGATCAAACCGGCCTTTGAATCAGAATAACTCATGTCTCCCAGATGCAGGAAAAAGTCCATATCCATCGAGGACAACATTTCCAGATCTTTAAAGGTCTGCTGCGTGTCGTCCACGAAATCCGGGTTGGTGCCGTGCGTACCGCCGAAAGTTACCGGGGCCAGGCAGTTGTCGGGAAAGGCCGTTGTGAAGCGACCGATTATGGAACGCCCGATCAGGCCGGATTCGTCTTTGGAGAAAAAGGCGTAGTTGTAAGTGGTTTTAGGAGAAAGGCCGATGACCGTTTCTTTGAAAAATCCCTCGACTGGCTCGACCTCTTTGTCACGCACCAGCATCAAGCCCGCGCCATCAGGATCTTCGCGCCAGACGCGCAATGTCTTGGAAAGTGCATCCTCGGTAAAGCTCCACAATATAACAGCGCTTTTCTCCATTGAACCGGCCATGACACCTAAGGAAAAGACATCCTCCTCTTCAGGCAGGGAGTTGGGCAGAAAATCCGAAGGCTCGCCGCCGTCTATATTTACCTGCACTTCGCAGTTGATCTCGTTCGGCGCTTCCTGCTCTTCTTCCACAATGGCTTCGGCTTCTTCTTCGGGGATGATTTCCGGCTCGGGATCCGGGTCCGGATCGAGTTCTTCATCGCCATCTTCGACGATTATCACTTCTTCGCAAATCGACTTGGCATTGCAAAAAAGCCCGTCGTCGCAACTGCCGTTGCGGTAACAGGGGCAACCCTCGCTGCCCTCGGGGCAGGTAAGTTCCCGGCAAATGCCGCCTTCACATTCAAGACCGGCGGCGCAGGCATTGCCCGGCAGACAGACACAGCCGGAGGTGCCGGCAGGACAGGCGGGCTCTTCCAAAACGATTTCGGTATCGACTTCCACGGCAAAATCCGCATCGCCGCCGCTGCTTTCCGTGCCTACAGAAGAACTGCACGAAGATGCAAAAACCATGAGAAAGATACAAACCGCCAATGCAGCAAATGATCTCGAATGAGGCATCGCATATCCCCTTTTTACAGGTTCTATTTCATATCGTAAATATTCTAACAGACTTCTTGGAAGCTGCGTATAAAAATGACGGGGATGGTTCAGGCTTGCCGAGTTAAGAACTTACTCATGGCGATTGATTTTGCGTAGCGGAATTCCTTTATATCTCAAAACCCAGTGAAAAATACGGCAAACCGAGCGGGGCGTACTTCAATGTAGATCTGATGAACCTTTTAGAAAGCGGCATGATGAACCCGATATCGCCGAACAGAAGCTCAGAATGACCTCGGAAACCATAGAAAACAAGAACAGTCAAATTATCCGAACTTGTATGTTCGTGGTTTTCTAAATCCAGAATTACGGGAATCTGAATGTCGATATTGAAGGTCCACGAGGATCTAAAGCGCAACTGATATCCTATTGCGGGTTGAAGGAGCATCAGATCGGAGAACTCCATTTGTCCATTATCGTTCTTGCCCCAGCCAATCGCATTGGCTAAAAACAGATTTAGAACGTGTTTGTCGTTCCAGACCTTTGTGAAAGCAAAGTGAAGGCCCAACGGTGTACCAAGAGTATCGTTATCCATAAAAGAGAAGAAAGCTCCCCCGAATATTCCCGTACCGAGATAAAGCTCCTCTGCTATTTCTCCACTGTAAGAAATCTTGGGAATGAACATCTCATAACCAACCGGAACCATTGTTACCAGCCCCAGTTGCAGATTGTCCGTCACCGAGCCTGTCAATTCCCATATTCCAAAACCGTAACCCGTGGCCGTGAAACTTCCTTTGGAAGGAGGTATAGCGGTCTTGGATGCCACTATTCGATTCAAGGTATGTTCCCATTTGCCATCGTCTGGAGATTCCTCTTCCGTTTCATCGTTTTCTTCTGGATCCTTCATGCGACAAAGTGGTTCTTTCAAGAAAGCCAACACGATGCTGACTTCGACGCAATCGCCAGGACAAGTGCCTTCTGTCGGGGAGATACCATCCCTGTAGCTTTCCACCCACCCCACAGGCACGCAACCGACAGGACAGTCGGGACAGATTTTGAGTTCGGCTTCAGGCGAGCTTTTATCGACTTTTCCGGTGGGAGATACTTCTTCTGCCTGCGCCTGTGTCTCGTCTTCCGGTTTTGTCTCGTTGGCCTGCTTTTCTTCGTCGATACTTTTGTCGGCGGTGGGATCGGCGGCGATTTCAACCTCGACGGTTTTTGTAGCAGGATCTTTTTCAGACTGCACAATACCATCGTCTTCTGTTGCACTTTGTTCTTCCGCTGCAACAGGAGAAACATACAATAGTCCGCCCAGCATGAATGCCAATAAGAAAGAAGTCGATACTTTCATACTTATGCCGCTTTCTTCTCTACAGTCTCGTTCTTTGGAATGAGGCGATATTAGCAAACATAATTATACTTTGCAAATGTTACTTCGCACTCTGAATGATGAGCTATGAATCCCGCCAGCTTGGATAAATTTTTTATCCGTCAATTTTTCCCGTGTGAAAAACTAGTAAACACGCTTGTTTTTGCACACTTCGATCCAGATTTATTGTAGAATAATAAATCATTCACTTGGCAATTATTTATCGGCGGCCTTGTCACCCTGAACTTTTTTAAGGGTCTATGTATCATTGAGAAAGATGCTGAAACCAGTTCAGCATGACAACTACGTAAGAGTTGCCGGTTCATTAATCAAGAGTTGCGTCTACCCCTTTGATAAGAGAGTGAACATGAAACACACGACAATCAATATCGCGCTGGTATCTGTCATTCTGTCCTTGATACTGCTGACAGCCGCGCCCTCAAAGGCTTTCGCCTGGGGTGCGGGCGTGCATTCGACCCTGACGGCTCACGCCCACGAGCGCATGTCCGCGCGCTTCAAGGATTCGCTGGATCGCGGGCTGCTGATCTACGGCTCCTGGGGACCGGATGTCTGGTACATACTCTCGGACAGCTTCATGGGGCTTTTATGCCCCATCGCCTGCGGCGGCGACGACGGCAGGATCTCCAACGAGTGCTGGGGGCGCTACAACGACCCGGACCGCTATTTCGCCTACACCCGTCACCTGCTGGTAAACGCAGACAGCCTTGAGGCTACAAGCTGGGCCTTCGGTTACGGCGCACATGCGGTGGAGGACTGGCGCGGTCATATGGAATACATCATTCCCGACTGGGTCAATCCATCGGGCAGCTTGTACAACAGGCACACCCTGATAGACAGCGCCGGAGCCGCGCTGGTCTTCAACGTCGAGGGCTTGTACGGCTACCCGACCGAATACACCATGGACAAGCACATCTTCGGCTATGTCGGCGGCGGCTTTTTAAGCGACGCAAACGCCGACAGCACAGAAGGCACGCGCATTGCCGGGGCCGGAGCATCAGTGCGCATAGACTCAGACGATAAACGCGAGCTGCGCTGGTACGGGATTTTAGATGAGGAATACACCGGGCTTAAAGGCGAATCGGTGAGCGCCATGAGCGACCGCGCCTCTTTGGGCTCGGCTTCTGAAGGCATACTGGCAAAGCTGTACGGCCTTGACGACTACGACTCCATCGGGGCCAGCTTTCCCATAATCGTCGAGGAAGATTCGGTGGCCTTAGAGTGCGGCACGGATTACGCCCAGCGCATGGAATGCGACGAGGGCTACGGCTACCCGATAGCCTGCCAGATCAGCTACGGCTCGGTTTCGGGGCTGGCCCAGTGGGACAGCTACCTAAAACCCGCAGACGACAGCAGTGACGACATCGTCGTTGACCGCGAGGAAGTCACCAAGTGGATGAACAAAATCGCCGGTGAGTTTCAGTCCGGCGACAACCGCCTGGACGACAAGGCCGTCTTCGGCATAAATCCCGAGACCGGACTTTCGGAAAAGCACCTCTACGGCGTTGATGAGCGCGACTTCACATACGGGCGCAGTATGCCGGAGATAATCAACGAGGTACTCGATTTCAGTATCAACGACGTGGTGACGCGCCTGTTCGAAAACCCGCACATGATAGGCACCGTGCTGCAATCGAGGCTCTCGCCCGTTGACAAGGCCCGCTTCATGCAGTTCGGTTTCAACTACCGCCCGCGCATGTCGGCTTGGCCGGACAAGCTTGAATACGAAGGCAAACAAATAAGCCTCGTTCCCGGCGCTCCCGGCAGCTTCGCAAAAACCGAGCTGGCCTTCGACATCGGCCCGCAGGAAATAAACTCCGGTAACGAGCTGGTCTTTCCCTGGTACATGGCCAGCATCAAATTCGACCTTGCAGGCTTCCACGGCAAAGCCCGCCTGCGCCTTACAAACGCCTACCGCAACCGTGAGGGAGAGACACTGGGCGAAGAAGCGCTTTGCCTGCTTGATCCTGAAACCATGCAGTTTGAAGGCCAATGCGCTTTTGCAGAAACGGCCACAGAAGGTGAAGAAACTATTTTACGCGTGCTTTTGGACAACCGCGAAGGCGGCTGGCATTACTACTTGAAAGACGGTCCTGAAGCGGCGCTGGTTTTGACACTCGATCTGGAAATCCCCGATGATTCGCAGCCGCCCTTCGACCTGATCGCCGATCTGAGCGCCTGGGGATATTGCGAGAAGCCGGACCTCCAGAGCCCGCTCGATCCGCCCGATGACAATACAGGCTGTGCTTTGGCAGTGCCGGACTTCCCCGAGCCCGAGACCGAAAACGAATCGGAGTCCGACGGCGACATGGAGGCGGAAATCGAAGTCGATGACGATCAAGCGGAAGCAGCCGATAGCGCCGACGGCGATCTGGATGAGGAAGCAGCCGACAAAGAGGCACAGGCTCCCGTCATCAAAAACGCAGACGACTCGGATGAGGGCTGCGCATCGAGCGACAAGCCCGCACCAGCGGCGCTTTTGCTTGTGTTTGCAATCCTGTTCCTGCTGACACGGATAAGAAGCCGCCGCTCTTAGAGGTAGTCTGCGGCATCTCCAAAGGGCGCAGCATCGGAAGGATGTATTATTATGAATAGCAAACGTAGGTCGGGCAAATTTCTTGCCCGACACTAATCAGGAATTGTCGGATAACAAGTTATCCGACCTACCCATCTGGAGAATGACTTTGACGTACCGGACGGAGATAGGGATCTGGACAAAGACCGAATCGATACTCATGAGACAGATGATGCTATAGATGCCGACGCAGAAGCAGAGAAAGAATCCGAAGCTGAAATCGTTTCAGATAATGACGGTAGTTGCCAATCAACTGGCGGGATCAGCGGGCTATTGCTACTGATGGCCATTTTGCTGTTGAGGCGCTCAAGGATCTAAGCGTTTTGTTGGGAACAGAATAGTTGTAGCTCGGGTGATTCCTCACCCGACAATTTATAATCGGTGTCGGATAACAAGTTATCCGACCTACCCGTCTCAAGATGAGCGGGTGCGCAGACACGGGATGGATGGGTGCCATGTTCCAACAGGTTTGTTGCCCGGCACATAAAAAAAACGGGCAAGACAATTGCCCGTCCTACGTCGCGCACACAGATACAGCCGCTAGCCCAAAGGCTTTACGCAGAGCTTTATGGCCAGATCGTGGTCTATGGTGTGTGTCTGGCCTATGACGCCATTTATGACGCGCACGGACAGCGGACCGTCGAAGGGGTATTTTTGGAGGATATGCAGTCTGCTGTTTTCGCCTATGCCGAAATCCACAAGGGCTTCTTCAAGTTCACTGTCTTTTTCCTTGAAACCTTTGAATGCCAGCGGCACGTCCAGTTCGGCCTCGGCTAAAAGCATGTCTTCGGACAAGGCATCTTCCGTATCCGCCTGTTCGATTTTTGCTGGTGTCACATCCACATCCTGCAGGTCGTCGAAGCCCTCAAGCTCCGGGACTCCCGCCGCTATTTCGCTATCGTGCATGGGACGGCCATAGTATGAGCCGTCCTCCATAAACTCGCTCAGGCGTCTTTCGAGTCTGTCGGATATGATGTGGCCGAGGCGCTGCGCTTCCGGCTCCAATTCGTCGCCGTCCATCTCTAAAACCTGGGACAAGAAGTTCTCGGCCAGTTGCTGGCGACGCACAAGCCTTTCGGCGGCAACGCGGCCTTCCAGTGTCAGGCGCACTGCGCGGTGCTTGCTGTACTCTATCAAGGCCGGGTCTTCTGCGGACAGGCGCTTGAGCATACCTGTCACCGATGCCGGCGCAATGCCCAACCTGTTGGCTAAAAGCGAAGTGCGCGCCGCGCCCTCTACTTGCTCAAAATCGTAAATGGCTTTGAGGTACTCCTGGATAGATGCCGACAACATAGCTGCCTCCATTTTTTTAGTTGGACCTAAAATTGTGGACTCAGTATATTCCAATTAGTATTGAGGTCAAGTCTAAATCATGATTTCAGGGGAAGGGATAACCTTGTGTGGCCAATGTCAAATGGCTAATGCCTAATGACAAATGAAGCCCCGCAGGAGCTGTTTCGAAAGGTGTTTTTCGGCTACCTTTACTACTTTCTTATTCCAAATCAAGCACAGGCTTCGAGACAAAAACCTGCGGTTTTTTCCTCAGCCTTAACGGTGGCGGCAAGTGGCAATGGTACATGGCAACTGTCCAACATGAGCCGATTGGATGCTTCACCAGGATTTACTGATGATTTCGTTGTCTTCGCTGTCTTCGCTGGACGAATTGTCCTGTTCCTCGAAATATTCGTAGGCGTCTATTATATCCAGGTACGCGCCGTCGAATCCGGCATCGAGCAGATATTGCAGGTAGGAATCTTCACCCGAATAAATGATGGATTTCCAATCTTCGTTCCAGTACTCGACTTTGTAGTTTCCTGCCCAGTCGAGATTCTCCTCATGCAGGAAAGCGGGCGGATCGGTTTTCCATTCTTCATCGAAATACCAGCGGTAGCTTTCGGCCTCACCTATGCTCATGTAGGCCAGAACCATCCTTTTTGCCCCCGAAGAAGATTTGATCTTCAGGCTTTCGACCTGCTCCAATGTCAATGCTTCGCCATCGGGACCGAAGGCATCGATTATCAGAAGATCGAAATCCGTAGATTGCAGCGCTTCTAAATATTCATCCGTTCCTTCAAATCCGGCAGGGTCTATCAGGTAAAGGAAATTGCTGATTTGTTTAAGTGAATCGATCTTGTCGTTATTTACATTGTGCGGTGTCTTGGGAAAGGCAGGAATGCCGTCCAAGTCGCGGCTGGGTGAAGCAAAACCCACAAAGCCCAGCGCTTCGCTGGCCGCACATGAGGTTTCTATCTTGTCTTTATCCGAGGCGTAATCGGTGACCAGCACGGTTTTACCCGCGTTTGTAACTTTTTCCAGAAATGGCAGCATTTCTTCCCGGATGTCGTTGGAGGTTTCCAGGTTGTCTTCTTCATAGCCGTAAAACAGCTCTTCGCGTCCGACACCGTCTATGGCCGAGAGGTACTCGCCTGCACTGGCACCATCGGCTGCGCCGTTCAAGCTCAAAAGTTCGTGTCCGTTTTGAGGAACGATTATGAAATCGGGGTCTTCGAGTTTGGCTTTGCTGCCGATCTCGACAACAAAATCACGCATGTCCTTGCGGTAACTGCTGACCTCACGATTGAAATCCTCGTCTTCTCCCCAGTCAATCAGGCAACCGCTGAAAAACAGCGACACCAATACCGGGAAAAGGTATATATATTCTGCATACTTCATACTGCTGCTTCTTTCGCGCACCACTCTTAAAAATATAAGTCTAAAAATTAAAAAAACCGCTCCATTCAGAAAGCGGTGCAAACCGATCTTTGTAGTTTATCACAAGCCGACTTTTTATAGAAGTGAAAGGAGTGGGGCGAAACTGGATCAATTCTGAGTAATCCCCATTTTTATAGGATACGAACTTGTAAACATTTGATTTCACCCATAAACCCTGAGGAATCCGCTTTTTTAGCGGCTGTATCGAAGGGTGATTCTTATTGTGCTACCGTGCTTCGAGACGAAAATCTTCGCTTTTTTCCTCAGCACTAGCGGTATCTGTAGGGCAATTGCCTTGCCCATCTTCCCGCAGGCCGGGTAAATATTTTCTCCTCACTCCGAAAAGCCGAATGTCGCGGGCGGGTGGGTGGGAATTGGCGCGGGATTTGCTTTTGGACAAGGGCAACTTATTGGGTGGGTCGGGCAAATTTATTGCCCGACACTATCTCTCAGGTTGGAGCAGCGCTTTAAAGCCTGCTCCAACCCTTACAAGCACAATCAAAAGAAACATAATCTGCAAATGCCGTGTCAATTGGGAACCCGCGACACTTGAAAGCTTGGCAACGAACCCTTTGAAGAATCCGGCGCTAACAAAAAACGTGTAAATTCCCGTAGGCTGGGTGATTCCTCACCCGACAATTCCTGACTAAAAACTGTTGGATTAATCTTTCATCCGACAAACTAACTTGGAAGCAGTAATAAATTTTCGCGCATCACCGCCAACCCTGAGAATACCCCGTAGGGGCGGCCCCCGGTGGCCGCCCATTTTCAAAAATTCAGTATTAACAAGAATGTATCCGTCAAACTGCCTTCATAAAAAAAGCTCCCGTATCCAATGACACGGGAGCTTTTTACAGAGTCTTTTGTTTTGCGCTAGGGCTTGGTGAACTCGCCTTTTTCTTCGTCGTAGTAATGGATGGAGTTGATCTCAAAACCGTCGTCGGTCTCGGATACTTCGGCGATGTTCGTCATGCGGCGACTGCCGTCTTCAAAGCGCTTGATCTGCACCACGGTGTTGACCACGCAGCCCATAAGCTCCACGGCGGCGGCGCGTCCGGATTCGCCCTCGGCGAAGGTCGCCATGATTTCCATGTTGCGCAGTGCGTCTTCCAGCGAAGATGCCCTGAGTGTGAAGAGCGATCCACGGAACTCGGTCTGGATCGAGTACAAAAGCTCCAAGGCGCTGTCTTCGTCCAGGCCATGTACGATCAGGCGGTCGGGGCGCATTTTGTAGGCGTTGCGAATCATACCGCCTGCAGAAATGTCCCACTCGGATTCAAGCACGTCGGCAACCTCGGTGTCGATCAGCACCGTGTCGGGCTTGTCCATGGCGACTTCAAGACCGGTGTTAATCAACATCAGACGGTCGTCGTCTGGGATGTATTCGGTCAGAAGTTCCAGAACCTCAAGGCTGTCGCGCTCATCCGAGGCGATGACCATGATGTTTTTCTTGTCGGCGATTGCAGCTCTCAGAGTGCCGGTCATTTCGTCGGTCAGAACTTCCTCTGCGATCATGGCGTCTTCAGAAACTTCTTGCGAAGACGGCTTAAGAATCTGAATGCTGGTGCCATATGCACTATAGGGATACATCACGGCGGAAAGCTTGATGCCTTCGGGCAGATTAAGCTCAATGAAAGGCTCGTCGCCATCGAAGGGCAGGCCGGATGCGATCACCAGGCGGGCCAGAATGTTGAAGAGCGAGCGTTCGGAGGTGAAGCATTCAGGAACCTGGAATTTGCTTCCGCTACTGCGAATGAAAACCAGTCCGGGGCCGTTGATGCTGATTTCTTCGACATCTTCGTCGAACAGATATTTTTCCAGCGGTCCGTAACCTAGCAGTTCTTCCAGAACTACAGCATGAATGCTCTTCTTGAGATCTACCGGAACTTCCTCGGGCAGAAGCCTGTCGATCATCTCGGACAGCTTGCCCGAAATAGTCGATGTGAACTCGGCGTCGTCGAGATGGTATTCAATCAATTGCTCAAAGTCTTCGAATTCATCGAAGTCCAGTGAGCCTTCGTAAACTTCATCACGCCACGTAAGTACTTCTTCGCCGTTCATTCCAAGCCCTTCTTCCTCTTCCTCTTCTTCCATCTCCGGTTCCATTTCCGGTTCCGGTTCCGGTGCTGGCTCTGGTGCAGGCTCTTCAATTGCTTCGTCTAAACCGAGGTCATCGGCAAGATCGAAACCGGCGTCTTCTATGGCTTCCTTGGCGGTCTGCTGCTGTGCAGGCAGGGGTGGGGGCACAGGAGGTGCCGCCGGTTTATCCGCCGATTTTATCGGACCTTTGTCTTCGGACAAAAGGAAGGTCATCACGAAATCGCCGATGTAGATTTTGTCGCTGGATTTAAGAGATACCGGAGCGCTGATTCTGTCTCCATTGACAAAAGTTCCATTGGTGGATTTGCGGTCGATGATGAAGTACTTGCCTTCACGCAGCACAATGCGGGCGTGTTGCTTGGAGACGTTGCTTTGAGTCAGCGTAATATCGTCAGACGGCAGACGCCCGACGCTGATTTCCGCTTTGTCAAACTGCAATTCCTTAGGTTCGCTTCCTCCCGACTGAAGGATGAGGCTAAATGCTGCCATCTTTTCCCTCCTTAACCTTCCTTAGCACATGAAATTAATAGCGATTATGGAAAGATACCGAATGCCACGATATAAAGCAAGTGCAATCTCAGTCAAAAAGCCCCAGAGCGATTCAGCCGGAGATAGCGCTTCCTATCCACGACCATAAATCGCCGAGAGCTTCACGCATTTCAACGCCCCAGACCGACGTGCTGTAAATGGCTGCGGCTGCAGTAAGCCCCAGCCACAAAAAGCGCTTGAGAGTGTCCGTCATGGAGGCGGCGGCATCTGATTGCTTGGATCTGATTATCCTGATTTCGTTTTTTTTCTTTCCTGCCATTTTCTTATTTCTGGTATGTGGCGAAAGTATTGACGCCGTTAGCAAAAGCCAGCGCTTCTTCCTGGCTGCCTTCGTAGCAATAGAACAACCACGTCACGCTGTCGGTATCACGCATGGTGTTGTCCATATAGACCACCTTGTCGGAACCTTCGGCTTTAGTGTTCATGGGGATGCGCGGAGCCAGGTGGATCTGGAACATGTTTTTGATGAGCCACTTGTCCTCGCCGACTTTCAAAAGTCCGTTTGCAAGCGGCAGATGCATGAAGTCGCGGGCATATGTGGTTTTGTCAGCGCCTTCTTCCACTACCTGCGGGAACTGTGAACGCGGATAGCTGACGACTTCTTCTTCGCTTAAGGCCGGGGAATAGCTGATGACATCGCTTTCGAAGGGGAAAGCCACGGAAACCGGGGTCATGCCGCTTTCCTCCGCAACGGATGTTTTTCCAAAAGTGATCCGGACCTGCTTGCTTTTCTCGCCCAACTTGAACCATTCCGTCGTGACATCACGGTTCTCGGCCACAATCTCAAGCTCGAAAGGCGCATCTGTTGGCTCGGGAGCTTCGGCCATAATCATGTCTTTTGAGACTTCGCCCGATTTCAATTCCACGCGAATGTGTTCCCAGCCCAGCCCCTCGATGATGCCATCTATTACGCTGGCGGATTCAATCAAAGCTTCCTCGGCGTGATTCAGCGAGTACTCGATCTCGCCCTTCCACGGATTCCAGCCGGTGGAATCAGAAACCTGTGCTAAAAGCAGTTCACGCTTGGCAAAATCCAGCTTGTCGCGCATTTCCTGCTGTTGGCCTTTGTCTTCTTCGTAGTATACAAGGGCAAGCTCGGCGGCGTTAATCTGGTTTTGGGTGCGGTAGTTCTTGGTCAAAACACCGTTGTCGTATTCGATGGCGGCGGTGGTGCCTCTGTCGCCCATCCAGCGGAAAAAGTCGCCGGTCTCGTGCGCCTGCCATGAGCCGTCCAAAATAGCGGGGATGTCGGGCTTGTCTACGTTTATGGCTTCCAAATGAGCCTTGTATTCGCGCAGGGTCAAGTGGGCGTAGCCTTCAGCTTCGAGTTCTTCCATTTCCTCGACATACTTGGCGATGGAGGACTCGGACACCTTGAAGTAATCGCCCAGATACGGGTTTGCGTAACCGGTGGCCAAAAGCTCACCGTCGTCAAAGTAAGTCCAGCGCGTGGAGATTCCGCTGGCCTCGTCGTCAACGTCGCGTCCGGCGATAAAAATCGTCATGTCGCGCCAGTTGTACCACGGCAGGGAGGGCAGATGCTCGCCGCAGAAGGTGTTGAACATGTTGATGGCATAAAGACCGTAGTCGTAGGCACCCAAGGCCCAGTCGTCACGCTGCATCATGGGAATCATACCCTCGCCGAACTGGCCTTCCTGGGTAAAGACACCTTGGCCGCGCGGGATGCAGGCTGTCTGCCAAGCACGGTCGTTTATGCGAATGGACCATTCCTGATTTGAGGCGGGGTAGGCCAGGAAGAGCTGATCCGAATAATGCCAGCTCTGGATTTCTATGGTTCCGGCTTCCACAAGATCGCGCAGGCGTTGGTGCAGTTCTGAATGACGCTCGCGAATGGCGTCTATCATCAAGCCCTGCATCTCAAATGTGGCGTGCCACTGCGGGTGTTCTTCGTAGATGGCAACTATGGGATCGAAGCCTCTGGTGATAATCATGTCTTCGGTTTCGATTTCATCATAATCGAACCAGTCGTCGTGAGCGCCCTGCCCGAAGCCTTTAAGACCGCCTGCCACGTATTGCAGGTTGTAATGGAAGAGATTGACAGCGAACTTGCGGCGCGTGTCGTCCACTTCTATATCGGGAGCGCCGACCCAGTCCGGGCAAAGCTCTTCGGCTTGATCGCCATCGGCTTGCTCGGCATCGCCATCGTCATCGCCGTCTTCGCCCTGATCGCCATCGGTTACGCTGTCTGTATCGCCGTCTGCAACAACGCCGTCGTCGTCGCTGCCGCAAGCCGCAAACATCATTACTGACATCACCAATATACACAGCAGAAACACGCTTCGTTTCATAGCGACTCCTATGGAAAACTAAAATGGTTATCTGGCTAAGTTATACTGACAACAATTATCCCCATCGGTCAAGCTTTTTCAAGCCTTTGTTAGCAGGGAAAGCTTAGATTATTTATCCAGCCCCAATTCCTTGGACCAGATGCGGATAAAGTTGACCAGCGATCTGTCATAGCTGGCCTCGGCATCGGGTGGGAAAAGGCAGCCGGGAAGCTGTTTTTCGGGCTTGGACCAGTGATAGTCCAGACACTCGCAGCACATACCCTTTCTGGGGCAGCCGGGATAACTGCATGTGCAGCGTTCCAGATTGGCCTTTTCGTTTACACAACCCTTGCTCATTTTATCCTCCGTAAGATCAAACTGTATTCAGGCTTTTTTTG
>Ga0307929_1000930_pt1 | contig 25272 bp, 23 predicted proteins | sample AceLakmetage1330_FD_203160 | JGI IMG/M metagenome (GOLD analysis project Ga0307929, IMG submission 203160) | Saline water microbial communities from Ace Lake, Antarctica - #1330 | ecosystem: Environmental > Aquatic > Non-marine Saline and Alkaline > Saline | place: Antarctica: Ace Lake...
GAAAATTAGTCAAGCTCTGCTTGACGTAAATTTTCGAGGATGCTCGAAAAACTTTGCAGTTCGACAGGCTCACTACTTGTTTTTCGGCACAATTCCACCATCCGGGCATTATCATTAAAGAACGCTTGCTTACCCTATTTTAAGCCCAACGTGTCAACTCCCGAAAATTAGTCAAGCTCTGCTTGACGTAAATTTTCGAGGATGCTCGAAAAACTTTGCAGTTCGACAGGCTCACTACTTGTTTTTCGGCACAATTCCACCATCCGGGCATTATCATTAAAGAACGCTTCATAAAAAATCCCGGCACCGTATTCGCCGGACCGGGATCTTCGTTGAGCGAAAGACGGGATTCGAACCCGCGACCCCGACCTTGGCAAGGTCGTGCTCTACCAGCTGAGCTACTTTCGCGTTACTAACGGGCGGCAAAAATAGAATCCTTTTTTTAAATGACAAAGCCTTTTTGACAAAAAATTGAATATTTTTCATTTTTTTTCTTCCAATTTTAGTAATCAATTAATAATCAATTAAATGGGAATTCACCCAAACTAAATTGAAATTCATTATTCAAGTGATACGCAGTTTGGTTCCACACGAAGCAGCGCGTCTCTACCCATAACTCTCCCGCAATTGAGGAATTTCTCCGATGGCCGGGATTCCGCACGTGCTGGGCTTCGCTCAACATTAGCCCTATTTTGAAACAATATAAATTATCCTGATTTCTAAAAAAAAATGAATTTTTATTTTGTGATAAAAATTATGAATTTACTTTTGCAAGTAATTACTTACTTACATGAAGAGACTATCCACCGAAATACGTAAGGAACAAATCAAGGAAGCAGCCCTGGAAATCATCTATGAGGAGGGCATTGGGAGGTTTACAACCAAGAGGCTTGCAGCAAAGATAGGCATCAGCGAGGGCGCGATTTTTCGCCACTTCGCATCCAAAAAGGAAACCCTGCTCGAAATACTAAACGATGTTGATGCTCAGCTTCTGGCTGTGATGAAGGAAATCGAACAGGAAAATGAAACTGCGGGAATAAAACTTCAAAAAATTGTTTGCTACACCATACATTATTTAGTTAAAAATAAGGGGCTGAGTATATTGATGCTTTCGGAAATTGCCGAAAACAGCGACCCCGAAATAAAAAGCAAGGTACAGGCAATTTTTTTGGAGCAGCGTCAAATTGTGGAAGCAATAGTACGCCAGGGCTTAGAGAGAGACGAGCTGAACAGTGAAACCGATCCCCGCTCGTTTTCCTTGCTTTACATGGGCATCCCGGTAGGAATTCACATCGAATTATTGCTAAACAAATCAGAGTTTTTTGAAGATGATTTTTGCGAACGAACCAGCATGACCTTTTTAAAGAGCTTTTTGAAACCCGAATTTGAAATGAATCAAAATATAAATCATCCTTTATGAAAAATTTTAAGGGTCAATTAATGCTGTTTTTTATTCTGGAGTTTTTTTGGATACTCTGGAATAACTCCTTGGATTACACCACCTGGCTGTTTGGCTTGTTGATTGTAATTCCTGCAGTACTCCTTTTTAGGAAGGGCACCTACATTTTTGACGGGGTAAAGCTCTCGCCCTCGAGTTTCCTTTATTCGTTTTACTATCTCGGGATTTTTGCGCTTGCGCTGATAAAAAGTAACATTGATGTGATTTTTAGAGTTCTGAATCCTAAACTCCCCATCAACCCGGGAATTGTAAGGATAGAGACCCGGCTCAAAAGCCCGATGGCGCGGATGATCCTTGCCAATTCGATTACACTTACTCCGGGCACTTTTGTGGTTGACATCAAAGACAACCTGCTTTATGTGCATTGGATCGAGGTGTGCTGCGAAGGCGATTTGCAGCAAACTACCCAGGAAATCGCTGCCCGTTTCGAAAATATCTTATACAAAATATATGAGTGAAATTGTACTAACCCTGCTCTTTATTGCCGGCTTCATCATGTTGCTGGCTTTGGCTCTCACCTTCATCAGGTTTATTATCGGGCCATCGTTGATCGACCGCACCATTTCCTTTGATGTGATTACCGTAGGCTCCTTAGGCCTGATGGCTCTGATTGCCCTTTTGGAAAACCGGCAGATTTACCTTGACGTAAACATCATTTACGGATTGCTGAGCTTTGTTGCTGTAATCGTAGTTGGCAAATATATTAGTAAAACATTATAGATTATGGAATATCTACAAATTTCGGGAGCCGTGTTGGTTTTGCTGGGCGCACTGGTTCTTCTTATCGCCGCCATCGGGTTATTGCGTATGCCCGACAGCTACCTGCGGGTGCAGGTGGGCACCAAAGCCTCCACGGCGGGCGTTGCGCTGGTGATGATTGGCCTCGCGCTGATTATACCGGCATGGTTCGGGAAACTTTTTATCATCATGCTTTTTGTGATGATGACCAACCCCGTTTCATCCAATGTGCTGATGCGGGCAGCCCACCGGAACGGCCATCCCAAATCGCCAAAAACTATTGTTGACCACCTGGAAGAAGACGAAAAAACCTTGTAAACTATGGAAACATTCAAATTAATAATGATGTCCACCCTGGCATTGGTGATGATCATCGCCGCTATTATGGCGGTTAGCTCCAAAGAAATGCCCCTGGCAATTTTGGCTAGCGGAGCCATCAGCTTGCTAACTTCCATCTTCTTTTTGGTTTTGGCCTCCCCCGATGTAGCCATGACCGAAGCTGCCATAGGCGCAGGACTTACCACCTTCCTGTTTTTTATTATTCTTCGTAAAACTGAACAAGACAGCCATGAAAATGAAAAATAGCATAGCATTGGTTTTAATCGTAATGTTTGGGATTTTCCTTTTCCACATCTACGAACGGTATCAAACGCAAACCGCGCTCAACAAAACAGCGGCGTATTACAACAGCAAGGCTCCTGCCGAAACGGGTGCTGCCAACGTGGTAACCTCGATTGTGGTTACGTATCGTGGCCTGGACACCCTGGGCGAGGTTACGGTGCTTTTTCTTACCGCCATGATTGTGGGTTACATCCTGCGACAAAGAGGAAAAGCGAAAACTCCGAAAAATACCACCTCCGAAATTTTGATAACCGCCGCCAACATTCTTATTCCAGGCAGCATTATTCTGGGTGCTTACGTTTTTATCAACGGACATCTTACGCCCGGAGGTGGATTTCAGGGAGGAGCCATCATTGGCACGGCCATCGGCCTGATGATTTTGGCCAACCCGATTGGAAACATCCAAAAAACTGCGCTGCATTATATCGAATCTTTATCAGGATTTACCTATATTCTTATCGGCCTTGCCGGATTAATACTTGCCGGCGGCTTTCTGGATAACCGCATCCTGCCGCTCGGAAACCTGGGCGAACTGTTTAGCGCAGGGGCAATCCCAATTATTTATAGTTTGATAGGATTAAAAGTAGGTTCCGAGCTTTCTTCGATTCTTGCTTCCATCAACGAAACCACCAATAATACTGCAAAATCATGACACTAAGCATCGATAAAATAGCCCTTATTCTGGGTATGGTCTTAATGCTCGTGGGACTTTGGGGAGGTTTTACCCAAAAAAATCTGCTCAAAATAATTTTGTCCTTCAGCATTTTCAACTCGGGCTTAAACATCCTTATCGTGGCATTAGGCTATTTGCCCGGGCGTACAGCCCCAATCCTCGAAGGCGATGTTGTTACGCCCGAAACCCTTGCCTCCGTGGCTATCGATCCCGTGCCCCAGGCACTGGTACTCACCGCTATTGTGATTGGTTTTGGGATAACGGCTCTTATGCTGGTTTTTGCCCTCAAGCTCAATCAGCACAAAAAATCATTAGATATTAATCAATACACCGATTTGAAATGGTAAGCCCTTTTTATATTCTTATCGTTGGCCTGGGTTTGGGATTCCTACTCGGCCTGGCGGGCAAAAAGCAGGCAGCAATCTCCAACTTGCTGTCCTTACTGGCAATGGCATTTTTCACCGCAATATCTGCCCATTGGCTTTTGGGTTTCCTCTCGGGAAATTTACAAGCTGAAACCGTGTTTTCGGCAGGATTCAAACCACCTTATTCCATCAGCCTTTTTATTGGACTACACGAAGCTGCCCTGTCTTTACTTATCAATATGCTGGGTTTCTTTACGGTGATGTATTTCAGGAAAGCCTTACTCAACGAAAGTCGAAAGCTGGGTCCGGTTATCCTGGTTTTGTTTATGGCTTTGAATATGCTGATTTTTACCAGGGACTTGTTCAATATTTTTGTCTTCCTCGAAATCACCACCATTGCCATTTCGGGGCTGGTACTTATGGACGACAATCATCAGGCACATGCTGCCGGTTTTAAATACCTGCTTGCCTCTGCGCTGATTTCGGCTTTTTATCTGCTGGGAACTGTCCTGGTTTATAACAGCACAGGCTCGCTTTGGATAGACGACCTGCTGGCAACGAAAAACGCCTTGAACCCGATGGCCGTCATCGCCGTTTTCCTAATTATCATCGCCTTGATTTTGGAATTAAAACCTTTTCCTGCCAATGGCTGGGCACTCGATGTTTATCAGGCTGCCCATCCCGGCACAGGAGCCATCGTTTCGGGCGCGGCAGGTACTACCATGCTTTTCGTCTTATACAAATTAATGCCCGCTGCACCCTTTATTTCCGATATTCTTGTTGGTGTTGGGCTGGTAACTTTTGTGGGCAGCAACCTAATTGCGCTTACCCAAAATCATCCCAACCGCCTCCTGGGCTATTCATCCATTGGGCAGATTGGCCTGATCGTTTCCATCATCGGATTGCAGCCCTACCTCGGCGAAAAAACAGTATTTGTTGGCTTTGCCATTTTGCTTACCCATTTTTTCGCCAAGGCCGGATTGTTCTGGCTGTCGGGAATGGTGGGCAAGGATAAAATACAGGATTGGGCCGCTTTGCGCAGAAACCCCATTTTGCTGGTGCTATTCGGAACCTTTGTTTTTGCACTGATCGGCTTTCCTCCCTTCCCCTCATTTTTCGGGAAATGGGAACTCATACTTAGCCTCTCTGCCAACGGGCAATACTACCTGCTTGGTGCCGTGCTCGCAGGTTCATTCCTCGAAGGCATCTATCTGTTTCGCTGGCTGGGTTATTCCATCAAACTTAGCTTTGATGATTTGCACGAAATAAAATTATCGTGGGAAAAAATTATTCCTGTTAGCCTTTGGGGGATTTTACTTTATGCCGCAGGAATTTATACCAGCACCCTGATGAATGGCCTTGTCGGCATGGATTATCTCCCCTTGATTTTTATCGCCCTGATATTTATTATCGATGGCCTGCCTGCATATATTAAAAATACTATCGCGATAGCCGGGATGCTATTTTATTCCTGGCTCATCCTGCCCGACCTTTACACCACAGATATGTTGCGGTTTATTTTCGCCGGCATATTTTTGATTGGCGGCATCCTCACTTTTATCGCAGGCTATGCCTACAAGGGAGCACGACGTGGTTTTTATCCGGTGGCACTGCTCATGTATGCCGGATTGGCGATGTTGATTCAGGCCACGACTACCCTCGAATTTTTCTTTGGCTGGGAATTGATGACCGCCGGTTCGTACTTCCTGATTATACGCGGCAAAAAGTCGATGCCTCACGCCTTGAGCTACATGCTGTTTTCGATCGGCGGGGCTTATGCTATTCTCGCTGGCTTTGGGCTTTCCTTTGCCGAAACCGGCAGCATTGCCTTAAGTTCGCTTTCGCAGATTAGCCAGATGGCAACGATTATTTTCACCCTTCTGGTTGTTGGCTTTATGACCAAAACCGCATCGCTGGGTTTGCATATTTGGTTACCTGGTGCCCACGCCGAAGCCGAAAGCGATGTGTCGCCCATGGTTTCTGCCATCCTGCTCAAAGCCGGAGTTTTTGGGATTATAATATTGATGATCGCCATGGGGCACAATCCCGAAACGGCCAATATCGCTTATATCCTGGGCTGGCTTGGAGCTATTACAGCTTTGGTGGGAAATCTCGCCGCCGCCTTCCAGGAAGATGCCAAAAGACTGCTGGCCTACTCCAGCATCTCGCAGTTAGGATATATCCTCTTTGCCCTGGCCATGATGTCGCACCTCGGTTGGCTCACAGCCATGGTTTATTCGCTTAACCACTTTCTGTACAAAGCCATTTTGTTTTTAACCATTGGCGCGGTGGTAATGAAGGTGGGCACCCACAGCATGTACAAAATGGGTGGGCTGATTAAAAATATGCCCATGGCTTTTATTGCAGTTTTGATTGGGATTATTGCGCTCTCGGGCGTACCTCCCCTTTCGGGCTTTGCCGGCAAATGGCTTTTCTACAACGCCGTTCTCGACAAGCACTGGTATTTCCAGGGAGCCATCGTTTTCTTCTCAGGAATCATCGCCTTTTTATATTTGTTCAAATTGATTTACTCGGTATTTCTGGGGCAGCTCAAAGACAATCTACGCCATGTTACCGATATATCCGTTTGGTTTGCCATTCCTATTTACACGCTCATCATTGGTATTATGATTTTTTCGGCCAAGCCCGAATGGGTGCTGCAACCGCTGGGCACTATGATTGGCCAATGGTATCCCGATGGAGCTTTGGCCTGGAACGGCGGCATGGCCACTTCGGCCTACGGCTACTGGCACGGCACCGGCGTAATGGTAACCATAGGAATTATGTTTGTAACGCTGCTTACCTGGCTGCTGGTACTTAGCCGCAAGGCCCAAAAGGTAAAGCAGTTCAACATTGTATTTGCTGCCGAAGCACCACAGCGTCCCGAAACCACACATGTTTCTTACAACATTTATGCTGGCTACAACAAGGCTTTGGGTTGGATTGTGGCTCCAAAAATTACCGAATTCTGGAATATGATGACCGACTGGGTTCATTCGCTGGCATTGTATGGCCGCCTAATTTATAATGGAAACGGACAAGTGTATCTGCTTTATGTGATGGCTTATTTTTTGACCATTTACTTTTTGGTTTTTTAATTTTTTAAAATAATAAGAAAATGGATTTCGATTTAAAGAGATTGGGTTTTACGCTTCTGGGCTTGCTCATCGTGCTTAACTGGGGTTTGCTTATGAGTGCCATTATGCGCAAGATGGGCGCACGTGTGGCCAGGCGCTATGGCATTCCGTGGCGGCAGCCCTGGGTTGACCTTGTTAAGAATTATGCCATCCGTTCGCAAATTACCCACGGGGTGATGTTTTATCTGGGGCCGGTTTTCCGCTTTAGCGGAGGTGTGGGCATATTCCTTTTTATGCCCATGATTATTGGCAGCAAGCTTTGGCTCAATTATTCCTTCCAGGGCGATTTGGTTTTGATCATGTATTTCCAGTTTTTTGGAATGCTTGGCATGGCTCTCGGTGCCGGCGAAGGCGGACACCCCCACTCTGCCATTGGCATCAGCCGGGGCTTGTCGCAGTTTACGGTTATCGAAGTACCGCTAACGCTGGCCATTTTGTCGCTGGCCATCCAATACCAAACCCTTTCGCTGGTTGACATCGTAGAAGCACAGCAGGGCGGATTTCAAAACTGGAGCATGTGGACCAATCCCTTTGCCACCGCCGCCGGAATGCTTGCGATACTGGGAATCATGGGCCATTCGCCTTTTAACCTGGTGAAAGCTCCCAACGAAATTCCCATCGGCCCTCCTACCGAATATCACGCCACCTTTTTGGGCGTGCTGCGCACCAATGCCGCTGTGCTACACGTGGTAGAAGCCGCCTTATTTATGAACCTCTTTTTTGGCGGAGCCACCAACTGGTTCGAGTTCATCATCAAAACTTTCCTCATCTATTTCTGGTCGGTATTTGTGGGCGTAGTTTTCCCACGCTTCCGTATCGAGCAATCGGTGAGTTGGTTTTTAAAAGTCCCGCTGGTTCTTGGCATCATTGCCATTATTTTATTTATGTAAAACAAATTTGACTACTACTGAAATGTCAGAAGAAAATAAAATCAACAAATTTGAAAATCCGCTGTATGCCAAGCGCGAGGTAACTGGGCCCGATGGTGAAGTATTTACCGTTGACCCCATCAAAGATTATTTTAGCGATGCCCGCCCAAAAGTTCACGAGCCTAACAGCATCCCGGTCATCGAAAACTTTTTGAACTGGGCACGCTCCGAATCGTTGTGGGTGCTGGGTTTTGGCACGGGTTGCGGAAGCATCGAAATACCACCATTAATAACACCCCGCTTTGATGCCTTCCGTTTTGGTGTGCAAATGCGACCTACGCCCCGGCAATCCAATGTATTTATTATTTCGGGATACTTATCGATAAAAACCCTCAAGCGGGCGATACGCAGCTACGAGCAGATGCAAAATCCGAAATATGTGCTGGCACTGGGCAGTTGCACCATCAACGGGGGCATGTATTTCGACAGCTACAACACCATCAACCGCCTGGATCAATATATGCCCGTGGATGTTTACATTGCCGGATGTATGCCCCGCCCTGAAGCACTGCTGGCCGGATTTAACAAACTGAAGGAATTTATAAAAGCCGGCAAGGGGGAAAAGGCCAACGACTATGCCCGGAATTTCGACTGGTACAAGGCCAATCAAAAGAAAATAATCAAAGACTGGAACATGCCGGATTATAACTGGTAAATTTTATCACATCATTAATAACCAGACAATGGAAAATTTAATTGAAAAATTAAAAAATATATTTGAGATAAAGGATGCGGTAATCCAACGTCCGGACTTATGCTTTGCCACAGCAAAAAAAGAGCAGACCATCAGCCTGATTACCCACCTGCGCGATTACGAAGGCTTTTCGCACTTTGTCCTGCTTTCGGTGGTGGATTGGATCGAGGACAAGCAGTTTCAGCTTACCTATTTCCTCAACAATCCGACACAGAAATACGATGTGGCCATCCGCTGCATAATCGACCGCGAAGAAGCCACTATGACTTCGGCGCACCATCTGTGGAAACAAATTGCCACCTATCAGCGCGAGCTAAAAGAAATGTATGGCATCGAGTTTCCGGGAAGCCCCAGGCTTAACGAGAGTTTTATCCTCGAAGGCTGGGACAATATCCCGCCCATGCGCCGCGACTTCGACACCAAAAAATATGCTGAGGAAACATTCTTCCCGCGCGAACGTCCGGCCACCAACGATCCGGCCGAGTATATGAAATCGAAATTGTATCCGGATGAATAAATCCATTTTGTAAAATGATCCTCGATTAAAATTTTAATTATTAAAACATGAGCTTTTTCAAAATAGAAACCGACCGAAGCAAATACCCGCAGCGCGATGCCGAGGGAAAAATGCAAATAGATTTGGATTCGGGCAAATACGTTAAGTTATGGCAGGGGCCAAACCACCCGGGCGTTACGGGCAACATGTCCATCGAGCTTACCCTGGCCGGCGATGAAATTGTAGAAGCCAAAACCCACGTTGGCTATCTTCACCGGGGCTTCGAGAAACTGATCGAGCGGCGGCTTTTTATCCAGGGTATGCAAACCAGTATCCGCATGTGCGTGGCCGAGCCTGACAGCAACGAATATGTGTATTGCGCCTGTGTGGAAGAGCTTTCGGGAATCGAAATCCCGGAGATGGCAAAATGGATTCGGACTTTGATATTGGAGATGGCACGCCTGCAGGCCTTGCTGCGCGTAGTGCCCGGACAGGGCGGAACCTTTGCCCTGGGCGTGGGTGTGCAATGGGGCGTTTATATGCGCGAGTTAATTCTGGATCGTTTTGAAGAACTCACCGGAGCACGTATTTATCACATGTTTATGACTCCCGGCGGCGTGCGGGGCCTCCTGCCCGAGGGCTTCAAAAAGCGCATGGAAGAAAACCTGAAGGAGATCGACCGGTTTATCGACCGTATCGACAACCTGATGTATAATAATGCGGTATTTAAAAAACGCTCCATCGATGTGGCGGTCATCCCTCCTTCGTGGATCGACAAATACGGCATCGTGGGTCCGGTAGCGCGGTCGGCAGGTTTTAAGCGGGATGTGCGCAAAGATTATCCCTACCTTGCATACGACCAACTGGATTTTGAACCCAAGGTCATGAATCATTCTGATATTTACAATCGCAGCCGAACACGCTGGCACGACCTGATTACCACCGTTGACCTCATTCGCCAGATCATGGCTAAGATGCCCGAGAAAGGAGTCTTCAAAGCTGAAACACCCAACGTGTTGCACTGGCAAATTCCCAGGGGCGAAACCTACGTTCGCTCTGAAGCCTCGCGTGGCGAGTACGGCCTGTATATGGTTACCGATGGCAGCGACAAGCCACGCCGAATCAACCTTAGAGGCCCTTCGTACAACAATGCCATAGCCGTGCTTGAAGATTTGCTGGTGGGAGCCAACATTGCCGATGTGGCCGCCATCATGGTGTCGCTGCAAACCTGTCCGCCCGAAATTGAACGCTAATAATTTTGAATCCAGAACTATGAGTTTAAAAGATACCATATTGCCCTTCAAAGCCTGGGGCAACCTTTTTAAGGAACCGGTAACCCTTAAAGACCCGATGCGCGAGGGCGCAGCACGTTACCGTGGATTTCACAAAAACGACATCAACACCTGCATCGGTTGCGGAAGCTGCGAAGCCATCTGCGAAAACGAAGCCATCGTGATGGTTCCGGTTGAAGGCATCGAAACCAAAAGTGGCGACAGCGGATTGCGACCCATGGTGGATTATGGCCGTTGCTGCTGGTGCGCCTTGTGCGTGGATGTGTGTACCACCGATTCCTTGTCGATGTCCAACGAATACACCTGGGTTTCTGATGACCCCGAAGAGTTTAAATATATTCCCGGGGTAGATAAAAAACACTGGGATGATTCAGAAAAAGGCTGGAAAAAGCCCGGTCCTGATTATTCGTTTTACGGGCTTAAGCGTGTAGAAATGGACGAACTGAAACCCGAAGAACGTCAGGATTCATTTATCGAAATCATCAAAGGATTTTCTAAAGAAGAAGCCATCAAGGAGGCCGACCGCTGCGTTGAATGTGGTATTTGCACGGCCACCTGCCCCGCCCACATGGGCATCCCCGATTATATCCGCGCCATCCGTGAGGATAATATCGAGGAAGGTTTGCGCATAATGTATGAAACCAATCCCCTGCCCGAAATCTGCGGACGCATCTGCACCCATAAATGTGAAACGGTTTGTTCGATTGGCCATCGCGGCGAGGCACTTTCTATTCGCTGGCTAAAGCGTTACCTCGCCGACCAGGTGCCATCGTCCGAATATGCCGAAGTATTGCGTTCGGACTCTATCGAAAAAATTAACCGCAAAGTAGCGATTATCGGCGCAGGGCCTGCCGGATTAAGCGCGGCTTATTACCTGGCCATGATGGGCTATCAGATTACGATTTTTGAAAAACTGGCGGCTGCCGGTGGCATGATGCGCTACGGTATCCCCGAATATCGGCTGCCTTACGATCAGATCGACAAAGACATCAATTATATTTTGTCGTTGGGGGTGGATATAAAATACAACGTTACCATTGGCAAGGATATAAGCCTGGAACAGCTCGAAAAAGAATACGATGCCGTGTTTGCAGGCACCGGCCTGCATGACGGACGTAGTACCCGCATTCCGGGAACCGACCATCCCGCCGTTTATCAGTCGATCGATTTATTACGACAAATTACCCTCGGCGAACCCATCGAAGTTGCCGAAAAGATTGTGGTGATTGGCGGTGGAAATGTGGCCATGGACATCACCCGCTCGCTGGCGCGGATGCAAAGGCAAAAATACGGCAAGGTGCAGACGATAGCTACCTCGCTCGAAACCGAAGACATTATGCCCGCCGACCGCGAAGAAGTGGTTGAAGCCCGCGAAGAAGGCACTGTTATCAATCCGGGCTGGGGGCCACGGGAAATTGTGATTGAGAACAAGAAAATTAAAGGATTGAAAGTAGTAGAATGTTTATCGGTGTTTGATGAACAGAAGCGTTTCAATCCAAAATTTGACGAAAGTCACGAGAACTTCTTCGAGGCCGACATGGTGGTCGAATCCATTGGCCAGGGCGCAAACCTTTCATATATTCCAACTAACTATTTGGAGAAATTAGATAAAGACCCGCGTGGCCGTATCCAGGTTGATAAACTTACTTTCCAGACACGGCTGCCCTGGTTGTTTTTGGGTGGCGATATTATCGAAGGCCCGGATGTGATTCATGGAATTGCCAACGGCCACAAGGCCGCCAAAGGCATCGACCAGTATTTGAACAAAAAAATGGAGGAATAGCAATGAGCAAGTTATCATGCAACTATCTTGGATTAAAACTAAGCAGCCCGGTGATTGCCGGAAGCAGCAACTTTACTTCTTCTGCCGCAAAAATTGTCGAGGTGGCCAATGCCGGTGCCGGTGCGGTGGTGCTAAAATCGGTGTTTGAAGAACAGATAATGATGGAGATTGATGCCCAGCGCACCAACAATATGTTCGATTCGTATTCGGATGCTGAAAACTACGTGGCCTATTACACGCGCCGTCATCAGGTTCAGGAATATCTCGATTTGATCAGCGATGCTAAAAAGCAGGCCGGCATTCCGGTGATTGCCTCCATCCATTGCTCCTCCTCCGACACCTGGGTTGATTTTACCCAAGAGATCGAAAAAGCCGGAGCCGATGCCATCGAGCTGAATATCTTCATCATGCCTTCCAATATTCACGATACCGATGCGATGATCGCCGAACGCTACCTGGCAATAGTGGATGCGGTGAGAAAAAGCACAGGTCTTCCCATCGCGCTCAAAGTACATCATTATTTTACAGGCATGGCCAATTTCCTGGTCAGGCTATCCGAAAAAAGTGATGCGCTGGTGGTCTTCAACCGATTTTTCAATCCTGATATTAATATCAAAACTATGGCCATCGAATCGGGCGGCTCCTTTAGTACACCCAACGAAAATGGCGTGGTGCAACGCTGGTTGGGTATTTTACGTCCCCACGTTAAAGGTGATTTGGCCGCCACTACCGGAATACACGATGGTGCATCGGTGGTAAAAAACCTGTTGGCAGGTGCCGATGTGGTTCAGATAGCTACTGCTCTGTACAAATCAGGCCCGCAGGCCATCACCACCATGAACACTTTCGTGGCAGACTGGATGAACGAAAACAAAATAAAAAACGTGAGCGAAATTACCGGCAAGTTAAGCTATCCCGGAGCAGGCAACCCTGCCCTTTACGAGCGGGCTCAGTTTATGAAATATTTCAGCGGGCTGGGGAAGTAAGGGGTAATTTGCGCTTCGCGCGTAATGTGCGCTTCGCGCGTAATTTGCACTTCGTGCGTCATTTGCTTCGCGTAATTTACGCTTCGCGCGGAATTGATTGCAAAGGGAGTCAAATTCCCAAAACATACCCCTGTGCTTTGGTTTGGTCTCCCTTATCTCCAGAGGAATTAGAGGAGTGGGTGAGGCTTCACCAGGCCAGTCAGGGCTTCACTTAGAGTGAAACCCTGACTTCCCACAATCATTTTTAATTAGCAAAGCTAACGAATCACCAGTTTTCTTATAAAAACATCTTCTCCAATCTTGAGCCGGATGGTATAAAAACCAGGCTGAAACGTGGAAGTGTTAATTTGTTGCTTTTTGCCAGCAAGCAATCGTTGGAAAACGCTCTTGCCATGGGCGTTAAAGATTTCGATGGAAATCAAATCCCGGTCGGATTGAATTACCAGCGATGCGATGGCAGGATTGGGATAAAGCTGAATACCTGCCTCTATCTCCCTAATTCCCGGAGTAAGCACAATTACATTATTGGAAGAATCGGATTCGCCGGTACTGTATGAAAAGGCGGTAACGTAATAAATTACCGGAAACATAGCGGGGAGCTCCTCCACATATTCTTCATCTACGGTGCTGCCTATTTGCGAGCCATCGCGATAGATGCGGTACTCCTCGAAATAGCCATTGGCGGGTGGCTCCCAAGCTAAATAAATCGAATCACCTGCGATTTCATAGCTCAGGTTTTGTGGCGGACCAGGAGGCGGGAAACCCGTTACAACAACTATGTTGGATGGTTGTGATTGGCCGGCATCATAAAGTGCAGTTACGAAATACTCATAAGTACCCACCATTAAGTTAGTATCGAGATATTCCGTTTCCGGGATATTTGTTGCAATAATTTCCTGGTTGCGATACACATTATAGCCTTGCAATAGCTTCGTACCAGGTGCTCCTTCATCGCTCAATTTTTCTGGCGGAGCCTGCCATTGTAAAAGCACATCATTGCCATTTTGAACGGATGCCGTAAGATTAGTTGGCGGGAACAAATATGCGCCAGGTGTTAATGATAAAGGAATTTCGATAATCGGATTATTAATATCATTGCTAAAAATCGACAGGACATCGGCATATACTCCGGGTTCAAGATTTTCGGAACTAAAAGTAATAGTTAACTCCTGGGATTCTCCTGGTGCAACCTCATCGGACATTGGGGCGATAGACCACCATGAGGGCTGGTATGGAGGTACAACAATCGAATAATCCTCAATCTCGCCATAAGGGGAGCTTCCACAGGGTTCAGGAGATGCGCTATAAGTCATGCGTATGCGCATACGGAATTGACCATTGGGTGTAGCCTCAGGAACAGAAATTTGACCTGTAAACAATTCACCGGTACCAAGCACATTTTCGAGTATGAATTCTTCGTTTGTTCCGGTATCAAAAATCAAATTTTCATTCCAGTCAAGCCAAACTGTTACCCGGTCGGATGCCCAGGGATTACCATTAGTAACGTTGATTTCTTTAGAACTACCGGAAAGAATATCTGTTGAGATACCTGTATAATTGGCAACACCGCCCTGCCAGCCGCTCGAATTATCAATACTGCCGCAAGATACATTAGTAATATATTCATCTTCATTTTCTGTGCTGGCATCGCAATAAGTCATCGGGCTAAAAATCATCTTTGCTTTGCAATCATTATCATAAAAGTAAATCTGCCAGTCAAGCGGTATGTTTCCGCTATTGGAGATGGTAAGCGTGCGTGTAGAAATCATAGGAAAATAATTGTGTGTTTCCATTATCGCATCCGGCTCAACTGCGATAATAGCACCCGGAATTGTTACTGTTGCCGGATTGCTGTGGTCGGAAAGTCCATCCTCATAAACTGCTTTGGCCGTGTAAACGTAAGTACCGATCGTGTGAAAATCATCGAGATATTCCTGTGTGGCAGGTGGGATTATATCAGGATTAACCTTCACATTATCCCTGTAAACATTGCATCCCAAAAGAGATTTATTTGAATTAACAAAAGCCGGAGCCAAAGAAGGCTTTAGATTTCCGGCCACTAATTTTCCACCTGGATTGCTTATAGCTTTAGTTTGAATAATTGTTTTATCCATCGCCACTGTATCAGCATTTTCGACTACTAAGGCCTTTAGATTAAAATTGAAATCCAAGCCATAGCCCGACAAGGTTTCCCAGCTTTGGCCATCAAAAGAAACCAAATCGCCAAAGCCGGTCACGGCGGGGCCAGAATCGTAGCCCAGGGGATATTCGTTGGCCGGGTTAACTACTTTAAAACCAATCCACAATTCGGTGGTGGCATTGATATAATGAACCGAATCAAGTTCAACTTCGTTCCATTCGTTCCAATTAATCCCGGTAATCACTTGCTCGTAAACCAGATTAGCGGCATCCGGCTCTTCCCAAATCATCAGCGTAAAGTCGGAAGCATTGGCAAACTTGCGTGGGAAAAAAGCGACTTTCGCTATCATCGAGTTATCGTAAGCTATCAAATTTTCCGGCTCGAAACGGATGGCACCCCAATAAGTTCCGCCTTCGTCCAACCCAAGTCCATCGTTATTTGTACCATCATCATAGCCAATCCATTGCTCGGGTGGTGAAAATCCCCAGGAGCATTGTACGCCCTCTCCCTCCTCATAGCTGGCCATAAAGCCTTCGGGCGCAGGGCCGGCGGGAGGGTCTGAAATATTGACTTCTCTTGCTTTACAATCATTCGAAGGGTCGGTGTCACCTTCGAGGTTCGTACACACTTCAACTAAGTAGCTTCCTTCCACAGCAAGCCAGTCGTCAAATACTACCTGCACAACAGCATAGGGTTCCAGTTCAGAAACCCATTTTGTAGCGCTGTAATCGCCAATGGTCATTGTTACATCAAAAGACGCTGATTCCCAAGTGAAATTAATTATATCTGTAGTTGGGGAAATCAAGCCAGATGGATATTCATTGTACATATCCAAACAATATACTCCAACATCATCAGGTGGAATTAAAAAAGGATAGAGTTCCATGGCAGCAAAAGCACCTTGCACATCTTGCTCGATATAACCCAGGCTTCCAAACGCATGAGGAAAACGGGCATTATAGTCAAAATAAAATACCCCACCTGCAAAACCATTGGATTGAACTCCTGTTGCAGCAAAATATACATTGGTATAATTCCCATTCAGGTCGAACTGATAAAATTTTGCATCAAACTGATCAAAGAGATAAAGAACATTATACTCCCAGTCGAAAGTAGCACCATGGCAATTTGCAAGTAATTCAGAAAAGTATTGATTTATCACGTTGCCATTAATATCCAATTTATAAAGGAAATTAGAATTATATGCTTTTGCCCAGAAGTTATTTCCATCATACGCCAAAGCAAGCAGAGACCCGATACTAAGTAAAGAAGGGGTATCCCAGGTTTCACTTTCCAGGTCAAATGAAAACAAAAGGGAATCACAAGCACCATAGAGTTTATTATTAGCAACTGCAAGATCACCAATTCCATAATTGGAGGCAAGAGCGGGCTGCTCGTATGCTGCCAGTAATGTTCCGCAGAAAGGATCGATTTTATACAGGTAATTAGGGTCAGTTGCACTTCCGGCACCGGTAATCCAAAGACAATCATCGTAATACTCGCACCCCCGCAATTGGCTTTCGCCAGTGATGGCTTCAACATCAAGACTAAAATAGATATCGCCAGGATTAGCCGGGGAAGTATCTTCCTGTGCAAGGCAAATAAGTGAAATTGAAAACCATGTCAGCAATAAAAAACATTTCATATTTTTCATAGTATTTCGATTTTGAGATTTAACAAAAACAAAATTTGGCGATAAAGATAATACCTATCGGAGGGAAATACAAGTTTATTACTCCTACAAATCTTGCAGGGTTTTGCTTTACGCAACACCCCAACACTCATCTTCCTCAACTCACTTATCTTCACTCACCTCTCACCGCTTTTTCAGATACAGATAATCCAGGTAATAGAGCAACTTGATGCTAAAACTGTTGTCGGCGGGCGATTCGATGGTATTGCGAAGGTTATCAAAAAATTTATCGCTCAGCTCCGATTCGTTGTAAGTAAGCACCGCATTTTTCCAGGCCAGAGCCAGTTCGCTGCCCGGGGCGAATTCCCATCTTACCACCATGTCAATATTGAAGGCATTGAAGTTAAAATCATTATTTTGCTGATAATCCGTTGGGTCGAGGTAGCCTTCCTGATTCAATTCGTAAAATTTATCATAAGTTGCGGTTAACCAATAATGACGCAATCTGAAATCAAGAGCCAGCAAATTGTTGAAAATATAGGTAGTGGAAAGCACATTTTCGATGGTTTGCAGATCGCGCCGTCCAAAAATAATTTCCTGCTCCTCGTTAAGCCATCGGTCGTCCACATAGCCAATGTCGTTGCCTGCAAATTCGAATTCGGAGTTAAGCCTGAAAGATAATTTATCATTAACGCGCCAACGTGGCATTAGGCTAAGTTGCCATTCATTTTGCTCATATTTTGAAGCTCGCTTGTACTCTACATCAGCATCCACAATAAAAGCCTTACGATAATCGGGCGATAGGAAACCGCCGAACTCCCACTTGGGCGGGCGGATAAAAACACGGCCATCGGTGCGTGCCTCATAGTAGTCGTGCATTTCAACGGGGATAAGCTCCGCGTTTACACCCAGGGTAAAACGGTTGCGAAAGGTAGCGCGGCTATTGGCGTACAAGCCAAACTCGACAAAGGAGTGGGGTTCGTAAAGCGTTTCGTGCCACATCGAAAAATTGTTGTACCACCACAAGAGCCGCCAAAAGGGATCGTAAATATTATAGTTTAGATGAAGGGCATGGGTAATTTCGTTGTTCACATCCAGATAGCCCATGTCGTTGGGGTCGTATTGGTCGTCTTCAACAAAACGCGTTGCGCTAAAGCGAAAGCGACCGCTGGTTTTTGCCAGGCTGATGTTGTAGGCCATGCCCAGGTCGGGCGAATCGGTGGGATAATATTTTTGGCTTAGGTTAAATTTCCCATCAATGGAATAGCTTAGTTTTTTATTATAAAACTGAAACTCGGTACCCGAAACATTGGCGGTACTGTAATTCTGACCCTTATAAATATTGGTATTATAAAGACTTATGTACGAATTATTCTTCATACTTTGGTCGAAAACCACCATGTTGTAATTGGTAAAAGGTTGGGTCTCCACTTCCCGGCTATTTCCGCTTAGGGTGTCGGTAACGGTGGCGAATGTGGCCGCCGACATTCCGTTAAAAAAGCCGATCCCCAGACCCTTGTTGGTTCGCCCCGAAACCTTGGTAGCATTGATGAGCTTGGTTTTGGCCGGATTATCCGAAACGTATTCGTTTTCGCCCAGGCTGTCATACACCTTGTCGAATCCATCGGGCACATCACCCACCCGACGCGAATAGAACACATTTCCCTTGTTGAAGAGTTCGGTGCCCTCCGTAAAAAAGGGGCGACGTTCCTCGTAATAGACCTCGAAGGGCGAGAGGTTATATATCTCGTCATCGGACTGTACCTGGCCGAAATCAGGTATCAGCGTCATATCCAGCGTAAAACTTTCGTTGATACCATATTTCACATCCATACCATAATTAAACGAATAGCCCCAGTCGGGGTCGGAGGCTTTTTTTTCCATATAGCCCGAGATGTAGGGCGTAAACGATAAGCGCAGCGGTGGTTTAATATCTTTAAGCCCTGTCAGCTGGCCAGCCTGTGGTAGTTTATCTTCAATCTTTTTATCTACAAAACTCCAGGTATCCAATTCGCGTGTACGGCGTATGCTGCGCTCGATATTCAAGCCCCAGGTTTGATTCGATTTTTCGGGAAAGCGCAGAACCGAGTAGGGGATTTTCATCTCTGCCGACCATCCACTATCCGTTATTTGCACCTTGCTTAGATATACCGCATCCCATTCAGCATCATCGTCATCGTTGTAAATCTTACCATCATATTGCACACCCGATGCCGTAACACCCATAAATACAGCATTCAGGCCATCGTTGAAAGGGCTGAGGATAATGCTGATATAATCAGCATTCAGGTTGTCGGTGTCTCTAAATCCAAGCTCGGTGAGGATGCTGTCGGGGGCACTGTCGTACATCATGGCACCGATATAAACAGCCAGATTATCGTACAAGATTTTTACTTCGGTTTTTTGGCTGGCAGGGGGGCCATTGTAGGGATCGTATTGCATAAAATCTGTGGCTGGTATCGCCTGCTGCCAAAGGGCTTCATCCAAACTGCCATCGATGGTGAGCGGCGTGGATATCCTTAGCGCCTCCAATTGTTTTTTAGCACTTTGTGCTTCTAAGCTTTTGGCGAAAAAGATAAGCGTTATCAATGCAAGAAGGAAATAGTGATGTGCTTTCAAACTATTGGGTTAAGATATTTTGGTATATTAAATAATTTTCCTGATCAAAACAACAAAAAAAGATTTGTTCAATGTCTTGATTATCGATGATAAAATCCCGTATAGTTTCGATGGCAATTTTCGCAGCCCTTTCTTTAGGGAAGCCATAAATTCCAGTGCTGATGTTGGGAAAGGCTATAGATTTTACCTTATGTTGACGAGCCAGTTTCAGGCTTTCGCGGTAGCACGATGCAAGCAGCCGCTCTTCGTTTTTGCTGCCACCACACCACACCGGCCCCACGGTATGAATCACAAACCTAGCTTTCAACAGGTAGCCTTTTGTAATTTTCGCATTCCCTGTTTCGCAGCCGTTCAGGCTTTTGCATTCGGCAAGCAAGTCGGGTCCTGCAGTGCGGTGTATGGCTCCATCCACCCCACCACCACCCAGCAGGCTTTGGTTAGCAGCATTTAAGATGGCATCCACATCCAGCCGGGTGATATCGCCTTGTACAAGTTCTATTTTTGGCTTCATCTATTATTAAATTTATTTTTAATGAATAAAGAATTCCCAAACAATATAAAAAACACTGAAAGCGGTAAGGAAAAATAAACCTGCCCAGGCGTATATACGAAGCCATTTTTTAGGTCTTGCCTCCTGCGGAATGTGTTTGTGCATAATTACTCTAAAATTGAGTATTGCCAAAATGGGAGCAGTAACAAAGGAAATGGTGGTGGCCAAATCGACCATAAAACCCATATTGCCCGACAGGTAACCCAGCAGCAACAAAGCCCCCCCGGCCACCACGGCGAGAAAAAGCCAATATAATTTGCGGTCAGCCTTTTGAATGTTTTCAACTTTTGGAAAAAGCAGGAGTGTTGACTTACGTAAAACACGCGGATAGGCATCCAGTACCGTAATAGTGGTGCTAATCATGGTTGTGAGTGCTGCAGCAGCTATCACCGGGTAAGCCCAGGTACCAATGCTGCCCGTGTACATACTTATCAACTGGCCGGCAAAGGCAATACCTTGACCCGAGAGTTCCTCGCCCGAACCAAACATAACCAAGGCTCCCAGCGACAAAAATCCCAGAGCCAGCAAGCCTGCGCCAATATAGCCGATGTTGAAATCGAGCAAGGCCTGCTTCAGCGATGGCCGCTCGCCCAATTGCTCCTCCTTGGCCACCGACCACAACGAGTGCCACACCGATACATCGATGGGTGCAGGCATCCAACCTACAAAGGCGATAAGAAAAAGAATATCGAGATGACTTGCCCAATCGAAGTTGCCCGAGAGGGAGGCCGTTTTGAAAAAACCCATGCTAAAGGCATAAATCACGGCAATGAGCGTGGATAAGGCCAGGGTGATGATAACCCACTTTATAACTTTATCGAGGGTGGAGTACCGACCAAAACCCAACACAAGCGCAGCGATAAACAGGATTATTGCTGTGAGCAAAGGTATGGGTAAAGAGATGTGAAAGATATTGGCCAACAAACCGGCCGTAACAATACTTACAGCAGCCTGGATGGCAAACATGGTGGCTAAGGTAAGCAGAAGATAAAGCACGAGTGCCCACTTGCCTATCGCGGCATAGCCCTCGATAAGCGATTTGCCAGTGGCATTGGCATAACGTGGGGCAAACTCCATAAATGGATATTTGAGGGCGTTGGCAATCAAAAGTACCCACACCAGTTCGAAACCAAAACTGGCTCCGGCACGGGTGGACTGCACCAGATGCGACACCCCAACGGCGGCTCCTGCAAAGAGCAGTCCCGGTCCCAACAATCGAAATACTTTTGCTACGCTTGACATCGAATTTTCAAGTTTGGCGCAAAAATATTAAATTTTGAAACCTGTCGGGCTTTCCGGGAAAGCCATCCGAGGAATTTATCTTGCGAGTCATCCGATGAATTCTCCCAAACCTTGATGCCACAGCTATGGAAATACGGGTAAGCTCCGTGGCTATTCATCGGATGACTTTACTGTGCTGCCAGTCAGTGCTTCACTCAAAGTGAAACCCCCGACTTCATGACCCTGCATCCTAATTCCCACATCCGAAAATCGGACATCAAACATCGGACCTCTGACATCAAACTACCTCAAAAAATTTCCCACTTTAAACCCGGCATAAATGGTGCGTGGTTCCATCGGGCCATACACATAGCCCGGGTCGCGGTCGATACCAAAATCAAAATCATCCTGATAGGCGTTAAAAATGTTTTTAACACCGGCAAACAATTGCAGGGTAGCTCCATTAAGTTTGATATCGTATTTGGCTTTCAAGCCCACATCGGTAAACGAATTGCTTTGGCGTAACTCACCTGCATCAGGATCGGTAAGGGTATTGCCAAAATAAGGAACCAGCATCTTGCCGGTGTAATTAAGGTTTGCCGAGAGACCAAACTTTTTGGTGGCATCCCAACTCATACTTATAAAGCCGTAATTGTCGGGAGCTCTAAAAAAGGCTTTCTCATCAAATTCCTGCGCTTCTTCGTAGTGGCTTTTCTGGAAGGTTATCCCGCCGTTGGCGGTAAAATTCCTGCCAAAGGCATAGTTCAGCTCCAGGTTTACACCCTGCACTATGGCACCTTTTTCGGCATTTATGCGCGTATAAACTACCACTCCGTTTTCGTTGGGCTCACCAAAAGTGTTTATGAAAGGATCCTGCAAAAGGGTGTAAAAACCCTCGGCCAATATTTCCAGGCTTCCCATTTTTGTTTCGATGGTGTAATCGGCTGAAGCCATAAAGCTCTGGCTGGTTTCCTGTTTTAGCTTGGGATCGTTGCGATGGATTACCTGGCGCGAGCCCGAGGTTTCGATGTGCAGGTCTTCGTCGAAGATTTGCGGAGCGCGGTAACCCTGCGAATAGCTCAGGCGTAGCTGCAAGTTGCGTGCAGCATCGTATTTTACGGTAGCTCTGGGGTTAATCACGTTGCCTGTTTTGGTGCCGCCATTTTCTTCAAAATCTTCGATTTGGTAATGTTCGTATCTGGCTCCTGCCGAAAACTGCCAACGCAAAAGCTCATATTCGTATTGGGCATACAGGCCGGTGGTAGTCGAGCGTTGATTGGCAATAAGTATATTGGCCGTATGCGGCACCTCCACCACCTTGCCATTTTCTACTATGGCATTGTCGAAATCGGGATAGCCCAATTTTTTGTCTTTCAATGTTTCGCTGCGTGCTTCTACTCCGCCCACGAGCTTGGACTTGCCAAAAGCGACATTGTATTGCAGGCCGGCATTGTACGAATCACTGGTGGTAAGCCCATAATCTTTGAGCGATTGTTCGGCACCATAATACGAGTTGCGATCGACAAACTGGGTGGACAAAAAAGCGGTAAACAAATCGCGTTCGCGCAGGTGTTGCTCAAAGGTAAGCGAGCCATTTACTATTCGGTGTTCCACCGATTCGGCAATGCCAGCCTCGTGCTCCGGGGCATCAAAGTTATCGCCGCCACGACGGTCTTCGCTGATGGTAAAAAAGTCCGCCATCAGTTTCGATCGGATTCCCATACGGTGAAAAGCACGCCCGCCAAAGGTGGTGTTGTGAATTTTGGTGATTTCCGAAAAACCATCATCGTTGGCATCAAAAGGCTCGCGGTTTCTGTAAAATCCATAAATGGCCATTCCGGTTTTGTTGTCGGGCGAAACCAGCGAGGTGTTGGCGTTAAGGCTGAAATCTTGCGCCGGCGCACCCGAGCCGTCAACTCCGGTTCCCACCAGCCCGGTATTTACTCCCACTTCATAAGTATTGTTGATTGGATCTTTCAGTATCAGGTTTACGGTGCCGGCAATGGCGTTGCTGCCGTAAAGTGCCGAGCCGCCGCCGCGCACCACTTCCACGCGCTCTATCATGGTGGCAGGTATCATCTCCAGGCCATAAACGCCGGCAAGTCCGCTAAAAATTGGCCGGCTATTTATTAATATCTGCGAATATGGCCCTTCCATCCCGTTTATCCGCACCTGGCTGAAACCGCAATTCTGGCAGTTGTTTTCCATACGCAGGCCGCTCACATAATTAAGGCCTTCGCTCAAGGTAATGCTTTGGGTGCTGTTGAATAGCTTAGGCGTAAGCGTGTTTACAATAACCGATGCCTCGCTGCGGTTGCGGGCATTGCGGTCGCCGGTTATCACTACCTCGTCCAGGCCAACGGCATCGGGCTCCAGTGTAATTTTTACCTCGATGGTTTCGCCGGCTATAGCTTCTATATCTATGCTTTTGGATTTATAACCCAGGGTGTATGTTTTGATAGTAAACCTGCCCACAGGCAGATTGATAAACTGGTAGTGCCCTGTTTCATCGGTGGTTGTGCCGATGGCAGTACCCTCGATAAGCAGGTTTACAAATGGCAGGTGTTCGCCTTCCGAAACCACATGACCAATAATGTTGGCATCAGTTCTTTTGTAGTCTTGCGCATAACTTGTCCCCAAAAATGCGAATAGAATGATGATCGATATTATTTGATGTTTCATTATTCTGCGACGTTTTAATCTATATTAAAGTTGTGTTTACTATTGATGATTTTGAGGACATGTTTTTTATCCACAAGTAAATTTTTGATGTAATCCTGCCGGGATGCTTGTTTTGCAAGCATGGGAAATCGTGTTTAATTTCTTTGCTGATTAAATCCTAAACTCAGATATTATCCTCGTGTTTCTTTGAGCCTTAGCGTCTTGATGGCAAGGGATTATTACGAATAGCCACAAAGGTTCAACAATATCAAGGCTAACCAGGATTAGCTTTATAATCTATTAATCCTCTGTGTATTTTAAGATACAAAGTGTTTTATCCGAACCGGAAATCAGGCGAAGAGATTTAGAAAGTTTGGGGTGGAGCCCGAAGCGCGGGATGCGAAGAATCAGATGGAATACTAATGAAGGATAGGGGCTTTTCAAATTTCCGCGACCTTACCCTAAAAAAAACAAAATTAATGATGAAGAAAACCAAGATAAAATGGCTGACATTATCGAAGGCCAGGTATTCTATCTTGCTGTGATGATGGCTTTTGAAGGGCGCGTTTTTATCGCTCGCAGCTTTGTAGGGGTGTGCGTGGGTTACAGTAGTTCCATCTGCCAGGTGGTGGCTGTGTACAAACAAAGCCTGATTGGACAGCATGGCAACAATACCTATCAGCACCAGCCAAAGCAGTATTCCCTTAAACCTTATCTTGCCTTTCTTTGTCATTATTGGCGGCAAAAGTAAGTCTTAGTTTTAAATTCCTTTAACATTTACTACTAAGATAATATTACACAACAATTAGGTATTGAATTACCTGATTATCAGGAAAAGTAAACATTGATAACAAAAACAATCCTTACTATTTTGTTACTATAGAAAAAATAAAAGCCCTGAAAACTTACGTAATCAGGGCTTTTGGTTTTTGGAAATAGTACCCGAGGCCGGAATCGAACCGGCACGAACAAAGTTCAATGGTTTTTGAGACCATCGCGTCTACCAATTCCGCCACTCGGGCGGATACTATTTTAAGAACTCTTATTTTTTCTAACAATGGTTTCTGAGACCATCGCGTCAACTCCCGAAAATTAATCAAGCTATGCTTGATAATAATTTTCGTGGATGCTCGAAAAACTATGCAGCCCGACAGGCTCACTGTTGGTTTTTCGGCACAATTCCGCCACTCGGGCGGATACTATTTTAAGAACTCTTATTTTTTCTAACAATGGTTTCTGAGACCATCGCGTCAACTCCCGAAAATTAATCAAGCT
>Ga0307929_1000931_pt1 | contig 25267 bp, 24 predicted proteins | sample AceLakmetage1330_FD_203160 | JGI IMG/M metagenome (GOLD analysis project Ga0307929, IMG submission 203160) | Saline water microbial communities from Ace Lake, Antarctica - #1330 | ecosystem: Environmental > Aquatic > Non-marine Saline and Alkaline > Saline | place: Antarctica: Ace Lake...
CCGTCCTCATTTTCAATGAAAAAAAGTGTGGCCCCCACAGGTGCAAAAGAAAGAAAGAGTATATTCAGCCATGGAATGAGAAAACAAATCCCAAATCCCAGGTGAAACAAAATATTCTTTTTAAAATACCGGAATCGAACCTCAAAGGTATTCATGCGCCGGGCAGGCACCAGATCGGTGTTATCCCAGGCAAGAAAAGCCCCGGCAGCAAGGGCAGAAACCACGGCCACCCCAGGTCCCAAGGGAGTAAGAAGCCCCAGGGTCATGAAGATGAGCATCACAAACATGGGGATAATAGCCCGGGGAATTTCCTGGCGAATCAGATGAAATAGGGTTTTCAACAAAGACATCTCTTCAACGGGGATGTGCGTTTCTCCCTGAATTATTTTTTCTGTGATGCGTGACATGAGATCCATGATAAATACACAAAAAAAGAGTTGGGCAATGAGATAGGCAATAAGACTGGAAAGCATAGCCAGAAAAATAGACAAAAGCCATGAAAGAGCCGTCCAGATATATGTCAGCCACCCCGATTCCGGCATGATCCAGATCATATTGAGAATTTCCCGATGCCACACCAAAATGGAGCTTGCCAGGGCCATGGAAATGAGAATAACGATAAAAAACCGCAATAGCCCCAACATCAAAAGCCTGGGGGTTTTCAGGCCCATCAAAAGCCCCTTGAAATTATAAGTAATCCCTTTTATAAAATTCATTTTTTATTCCTGTTTCTTACTGATTATTTTGTCAGCTAAATCAAGCCCGGAGAATGTATGCCCTGTTTTCAAGAGATGTTGATATACCTTAAAATCCTCAAGAGTATCAAGATCAAACCATATTTTCTCCACCTCAACCTTCAAATGATTTACCTTGGACATGGTGTTTTCAAATACCCTTTCCGTACTCCAGGCGATATTTTTAAATACAGGCGACATATCAATGGCATTTTGAAAGCCGATCATGTAATAGCCCCCATCTGTTGCGGGGCCAATCACCATATCTGCCGTTAATAGATGATCAAAAAAAGAATTAACCGCCGGAACATCAACCAGAGGCACATCGCTTCCCACGAGTATCACCCGGGCATACCCCAGTTGAAAGGAGTCTTCCATGGCCTGGGCCATTCGTTCTCCCAGATCCTTTCCCTTCTGATAAAAATAGATTCCATTCCCACCAAATTTTTCTTTGTATGATGCAATATCATGTCTGTCATCCACATAAAGTGCCAGCTCATATGAGTTAGATGTAAGGTCTGATATCTGCTGCAACACCATTTTTTCATATAACCGTGCAGCCCGGGCATACCCGATCTCCCTGCCAAGCCGGGTCTTTACCTTATTGGCTTCCGGATATTTAAGAAAAAGAATCAATAATTTTTCATGTATCAAACCCATCCTCCATGGGGATTCAACAAGGCACGGTTGACCCCATTTTCGCAAAATCGCTCTACAGAATTTGTAATATCAATTATGCCCAAGTTTCTATTTGTAATCCAGGAACCCGGGAGAAATGTTTGATATTATTTGTAACAAGACTTCTGTCCTGACTAAGCGCATGAGCCGCTATCAACATGTCCATGGACCCAATTGGTTCACTTTTTAAAGAGACTCTGATTTGGCCATAATGTTCTGCGGCTTGCCTTTCCCATGTAAGTATGTCCAGATGACTAACAAAATTATCAATAAGCTGCTGGTGTTTTTTAGGGTTGCTGGAGTTGGCAATACCATACATGAATTCTGCGTAAGTGATAATAGAGATCCCAAGCTGTTCCATTTCCAACGCCTCAAACCGTCGCAAAACTTTGATAGGCTTTTCCCGCATAATGTAGCTACAAATGTCCGTGTCAAGCAGATACTTAATCATCAAATAGGATCCTTTCCTGAACTGGTGAATCTTCCCGATCCTGCATAAAAGTGGGGTCTGCTTTTTCTTTGGACATGAAGAAGTCTCTCCAGGAGTCAGGCTTTGGAGACAGAATAACTTTGTCCCCCTCCTTTGTAATAAAAACTTCTTTGGCCTCAAACCTAAAATCTTTAGGCAAACGTACTGCCTGGCTCCTACCATTTGTGAATATCTTTGCAGTTTGCACTGTTTGATTTATTTGTAATTTTGCTTCCATAGTATGGCTCCTTGTTAAAGTGTACATTATTATATTTCCATAATAGTATAGACCGTGATCTATATCAAGTACAAAATAACCAGCAGGGCCCTGGCAACGGGCCGCTGGGAAAGATCATGGCGATAAAGGCCACAGCAATGTGAGGAAGTACAATGGGGTTCTTGTACACCATGGTTTTGTTCTGCAAATGAACTGAAAAATTGATCTGTCCCCTTTTTCATGAATAATAAAATTTAACCAGCACCCGGGGGGGAACCCCCATGTAATACAATATGGCCAAAAGCGGATTGCGAAGGCTGGTATAGATTATCCCGTCTTTCATCCACTTTCTGGCAGAGGTCAGCACCTTCTGGGGCAAAATTTTAAATCCTGCCCTGGCCTTTTTTATTTTCTGCATCAATGCAATGTCTTCCATAAGAGGAATCTCCGGAAAGCCATTGATCTGTAAAAACAGATCCCGGGTAAGGAAAATGGCCTGATCCCCATAGGGAATACGGGTCATACGGGAACGGATAGAAGCCACACGGGAAACCAATTTTAAAAAAGGATGGGAAGAATCAATGCACAGATCAAAGGCACCACCGGAATTTCCAGAATAAATCACCTGTCGAATTAGCTGGATAAAATCATGGGGAAGCAGGGTGTCAGCATGGAGAAAGATCAGGATATCACCACTTGCTTTCTTTGCTCCCTTATTCTGCTGAATGGCACGTCCCTTGGCTGAAGTTATTTTTTTGACTTTTTTGTCTGATATTAAATTAAGTGTAGACCCCATGGGGTCACCATCCACCACAATAATCTCTAAATTTTCTTTCCCTTTCTTTTCCAAAAGATCAGACAAAAAATGATTGATATTTGCTTCATGCAACACCGGAATAATAACGGACATGAACATGGAGCTTCCTTTTTTATTTAAAAATTTTCAAAATCCTTATCATCATCAAACGGGATGACCTGATCTGGTCTTATCTCCTTTAATTGATAGCCCAGCTCTTTTTTCTTCTGCATCGAAACAGGTTGATGCCTTGAAAAATCTTTTTTGAATTGATTATGATCGTTAAAAGTATGATTTTCATCATGCTTACCTGTTACCAATAGAATAAGTTCGCTTACATAATCTTTGAGTTGTTCCGCCTGGGCATCCATCTCTTCCGAGGCTGAAGCCGATTCTTCTGCATTGGCAGCGTTTTGTTGAACCACTTTATCCATTTCTGTTATGGCAAGAGTCACCTGTTCAATTCCGTTGGACTGTTCACTGGATGCTTCTGAGATCTCAGCAACAATATCTCCGACTTTTGAAGTGCTTTCCGACACTTTACTGAATGCCTCATTGGTTGTTGAGACAAGCTCTGATCCATCTCCCACTTTTTTAACCGTTCCTTCAATGAGCTGAGCCGTATTTTTCGCTGCATCTGCAGACCGTATGGCAAGATTTCTAACCTCTTCTGCAACTACCGCAAAACCCGCTCCTGCTTCACCTGCCCGGGCTGCTTCAACCGCCGCATTCAGGGCCAGAAGATTTGTCTGAAAAGCGATTTCATCAATGGTTTTTATTATTTTTTGTGTTTCTTTACTTGCTTGTGAAATATCTTCCATTGATGTGATGAGCTGTCCCATGGCGTCATTTGCTGTTGTGACAACCTGGTTTGAATCTTTCATCAACGTATTGGCATATCCTGCATTTTCAGCATTTTTCTTTGTCATGGAAGACAACTCCTCCATAGATGAAGAGGTCTCCTCAATGGAGGCTGCCTGTTCAGATGCGCCTTGTGCAAGGGATTGGCTGGATGAGGATACCTGACTGGATGCAGATGCCACCTGATCCGATCCCTCGCTCAGACCTTCGATGATGCGATTGACGGGTTTGGTAATACTTCTGGTGATTAAAAATGCAAATAGAATGCCCAATAGCACTGCAATAATGGTTCCTATCAGCATAATATAATTGGCAGTCGATATCTGATTTTCCATCTTTGTCTTCTGAGCTGCCTTGGCAGATATACACACAGCTACTGCGTCCCCGGCCTCCTTGGTCATTCGTTCGTAAGACTTGTCCTGTAGGGCGGTCAAGTCGGCATAATGATCAAATGCAGCGCCATACGCCTTGACAGCTACCAGAAGCTCATTCATCTGATCAATATTTTCCTGCTGTTTGAAACGAGATTGCAGATCCTGGCCCAGGCTGGTTATTGTTTTAAGCCCGGCATTAACCTTATCTCTGGATTTTTGCTCTCCGGATAGGATGAATTGTTTTTCATCTTTCCGGCTTTCAAGAACCCATTGAATAATGCGATTGGCATCATCGGACTTGACCAGCTTGTCGGTGAAATAGGCATCACCCTGCTTTATCGTCCCGGCCAGCTGGGTCTTCAGATCTTCACGGATTTTATAGACATGATTTATTACAAAAGTAGCATTTTCATTCATAACCTTATTTGCTTGCTGAGAGCGGTTTTCAAAAAATTGCAAGGCTGCTTCTTCATAGGTCTGGTAACTTGCAATGACGGCATCTATTTTTTTAATATTAGCCCCATTGGTGAAACGGGTTCTCATATTCCTGGCCAAATCAAGGAATCTCCCGTTCATTTCTTTCCAGGTGGTTACCACCTTGGGATTGTATACATGTATCCGGGAAGTAAACAAAGCCTTGGCATCCCGTGCAATCTCGATCATGCTGTTGGCATCATCTGCCAATGCGATATTTTCTTTAATCCGGGCAGCATTTTTTTCCCCAACCTCAGTTAACTGAATTTTCATCTGACTTCGAATGTCTTCTGCTTGTTCAATGACAATGCCTGCCTTTTCTTCCATAACAACCATAGTCTGGATTTTCTGATGCCTAAGATCAACAAATTCGTCAAACGCCTTAAGGTAGGAATTACTTTTGTCAATTACACGATCCATCTGGTTTTTGTTTGCCTGCTTGGAAAAACCATTTTTTAATTCACCAGCTCTGTCAATAGTGGCGTTCAGAATGTCTTTCGCCTTTGCAGCAAAGGTATCATCATTGCGTCCCATATAATTTAATACCTGCACTCGGGCATCCGTAATGGATTTCACCAGTTCATTGGCCCCTTCGGATTTTGTAGTCCGATCTACAACGCCTGAGAGGCTGTTAAAGCCAATAAATGCAACGATGCAAATAAAAATTAGCATAGTGGCGAATCCGGTTGAAATTTTTGCTCCTAAACTCATATTTTTCATACCCATACTCCTAATTGTTTTATTAGAACATAAAACTTCCTGGCAACCTCAGCAGAGCCTCTCCCCCGATGGGTAATAGGAACCGGCCAATTGGGCCGTCTACGGTTCCGGCCGGGCCCATTACCCGTCGGGGGGGGCGGCATAATACCATTTTCAATATTCATTGTGTCCATTAGGACATGTCAGCTTACATGAAAGAGTAGACGCATCTAACATTCTTTCACGCTTCGTTGTGGGTAGGCCGGGACCAGAATACGGTCTGCCCGTGGCAGTTATATGAAGGATGGCATTAATCTCATAAAAAATCAATTGGCATACCTTTTAAGGTAAAATGTAGCTGTAATGCTAAAGCCATTTGCGATAAAGGCGAATCACAGTCAGATCCAGCACCAGAAAAAGTAAAATGGGCACAATAATAAACAACAAGGTCAAGCCCGATGCAAGGGACCAGTCCGTTGAGTTCAAAAAAGGGAACAAATATCCAGAATAGGAAGGCACAGAACCACCGCCAATGAGAAACACCAAAAAATAATCTGAAAACGCCACCAAAAAAACAATGGAGGCACCAGCAGTCAAGGCAGGAAGCAACATGGGAATCTCAATTTCCCAGAGGATCTGCCAAAAGCCAGCCCCCAGATTCCTGGCGCACACAATGGCATCAGGATGAATGGTTTTATAACCGGATATCAAGGCCCTTAACATGTAAGGATAACTGTAAACAGAAAGAATCAATGCCACACCCCAATGGGTATCGGCAAGTCCCAACCGAATAAACATCACATGAACCCCAATGGAAAAAGTCATCACCGGAAGTACCGCCGGGGCCAGCAACAGACTTTCAATAATTTTTTTCCCTGTAAACTCCCGTCGACTCAAAAACTCCGCTGGCAACAGAGAATAAACAACGGAAAGTATCACCGCAAGAATCGAGTAAACAAAAGAGGAGGTGATGTGAATGAAAATTCGCCCCACATTTTCTTTAAAATAAATAAAAGTCCGGAAATTCATGGTGTCTGGAAACAGGGAGGGAAATGCCCACTGTCCTGAAAAACTGTGCAACACCAGCACCAGCAGGGGGAACAAAAACACCAGCCACAGCAAAATCAATTTAAGTTTATCGTTTCTCACACCTTTCCCTTATCAACAAAATCCCACTTGCTCCCCAGTTTATTGGAAATCATAAAATAAAAATAAGTAAACAAGGAGGAAATCAAAAATAGAATAACCAGTAGGGCCATGGCAATAGGCCGCTGGGAAAGATCATGTCGGAAATAATAATCATACACCTGAAGGCTGAGCATTCCCGGGGTGCTGCTTCCCAGGATATAGGGAATTTCAAATGCCCCAAAACTGTAGATGAATAGAATCAAAAAGGTGGTGGTGAGAATTTCTTTTAAATGGGGCAGCACCACACTTAAAAAAATTCGTATCTCCCCGGCCCCCAGCTGCCGGGCCGTTTGAATATAGCGTTTATCAAATTTCATCAGCACGGACATGACCATCAAAGTGACAAAGGAAGTCTCTTTGACAATATAGGCAATGATCTCCCCCACACCATACCGGCTGAAAATCAGATTTGGAAACTGTTCCATCTGTGAAATAATGCCAAGATGGTAGCACACCGACGCAATGATACCGGATCGACTGAGAAAAATCATGGTGATAAAGGCCACGGCAATGTGGGGAAGTACAATGGGGATCTTGTACACCACTGTTTTGTTCTGTAAAATCCCGGGCAAATGCCAGATTCCATAGGACAGCAGGGTGCCAAAGACAATGGAGAGCCCAGCTGAAACAAAGGCCACATAAAATGAAAATACAATGGATTTCATAAAATGAGCATGGGTAAAAACAATTTTATAGGCCGTCCACATGGAATCGTAATGAACCAGGGGGTTCATCATCCCCAGAGACTGGATCATTGTCAAAGCAATACCGCCCACAAAAAACAGCGTAAAAGGAATAAGTGCCGGAAACAATTTCAACCAGGATTTCCTCCAAAGGTTTCGATACAACCTATTTTTTCCCCAGCACAAACCGACTCCAGTCATTTTCCAGCCGTGTGAGATAGGCTGCCGAAATTTCAGGTACACCGTGCTGATTCAGCACATCAAGTGAAAGGGTTGCTTTACCCAGATCAAGGTCATCAAAGTTCTGACGGTCCGATGCTTCCAATTTTGTCATGTCCAGCACCGTAAAATCCCCCCAGTTTTCAGGATTGTTTTTTGAAAGTTGTGCTTCCGGAGACAGCAAAAAATTGGTGACCACCATGGCTCCGGCAATGTTGGGGGCATTATAGGCAATGGCCGTAAAGTGGTTGTTGTAAATGGCCCCTTCTTTCATCACAAAGGTTCGTACAGTGGGCGGGTATTTTCCCTCCAATACCTTACTTGACGCATAGGCCTGGTGGTAGGACATGTTCATGTCCACCTCCCCTCTTTCAAATAAAAGCCCCAAAGCCGCGATATCTTTGGGATAGACCTCTCCTTTCTGCCACAGATAGGGTTTTATTTCTTTCAAATATGTCCACAATGCCGGAGATTTCTTTAGATAGAGATCCTCGTCAAACCCCTTCATATATTGTCCATGCCCCCCCGTGGTGGCGTAAAAAACCTGACGGAGAAAAGCAGATCCAGTGAAATCCGGTGGCTGGGGATAGGTAAATTTCCCTGGATGGGTGATGATCCATTGTTTGAGTGCAGCAAAGCTTTCAGGGGGAGACTGTATCTTGGCAGTATCATGAATAAAGACAAACTGGGCCTTACCATAGGGAACTTCATAATTTTCAACGGGAAAGCCAAAGTCAGATGCCACCGTGGCTGGATCAATATACTCGATGAAATTGGGGAGTTTATCGGCCACCGGACCATACAACAGCCCCGCTTCCCGTAAATTTTTAAAATTTTCCCCATTGACCCACATCACATCAATGGTGCCGTTTTTTTTCCCTGCCTGTTTTTCTGTGAGAAGCTTATTCACAAACACGGCAGCATCCATGGGAACCCTATTCAATGCAATATTGTATTTTTCTTTCAGATTCTTTGCCACATAGCCATCCACCCACTTATTGATGGTGGCAGAACCGCCCCACATGTAAAAGTTCACCGTGGTTCCCCAGGATTTTTCCAAGGCCTGGTCATAGGACAAAGAGCGCTGCTCAGGGGCTTGCTGTTGACAGGACACAAATAGAAGAACTAAAAACAGAATCAAACCACATTTTTTCATATACCTCTCCTTAAAATAAACTCAGCTACCCAAGTAAGGCTGGATAAATTTTAAAACAAAGTCTATTAGCAGCCTTGGAACTTAGGTTTTGCAAACAGGTCATCAACCCCAAAATCCTTGTGCGCTTAGGGGACACACTTTTAAATCTGTCCCCGCCTCTGAAATGAAAAATTTATTTCGGACTCATTCCTTAAGTGGGTAATCAATTATCCAATGGTTCTTTCAGGATCTTATTAATGGTAAGATCCACAGTATCCCCTGTTTTAAAATGAGTATTAAGACTGTTAACATAAAAGCTTAAATTGTCATTTTTTATATGATAGCTGATATTTGCCCCAAAGAAAACGATTTCCGTGATTTTCCACTTTCCCTGGGGATTGCTGGACATGGTGGCAGCTTCAGCCCGAAAATAATATTGTTGGGTGGTAAAATCCAGCGCTTCTTTTATTAATATTTTACCAACGGCTTCCGGGGAAAGAATATTCACCTGGCCCAAAAAGGAGGCCGTTTTAATGGATATGGGCTCGTGGTACACCCGGTTGACAGTATCGAACTGCACCAACTCTCCGTCCAGCATCACCCCGATTTTATCGGACATGCGAAAGGCCTCCTCCTGGTCATGCATGACGGCAATGGTGGTGGTATTAAATTTTTTCTGGGTATGGTGAATAAATGAAGCGGTGTCCGCTTTGAGATTTTTATCAAGGTTGGCAAAGGGTTCATCCAAAAGCAAAATGGAGGGACTGATGATCATGGCCCTGGCAATGGCCACCCGTTGTTGCTGACCCGCACTCAAGGATTTGGGGTATTGTTCCCGCTTATCCTGGATCTGGAAACATTCCAGCATCTCCTTTACTTTTTCTTCAATGCGTTTTTTATCTGTTTTTGAGGCTCTCAAGCCAAAGGCAATGTTATCGTAAACCGTCATATTGGGAAAAAGCATAAAATTCTGAAATACCATGACGGCAGGGTTTTTGCCGTTGTGGCTGGCTGTAAACAAAATTTCTCCGGAATCGGGTTGTTCCAGACCTGCTATCATTTTAAGAAGGGTGGTTTTCCCCACACCTGATGGCCCCACAAACGAAATAATATCACCTTTTTCTGCACCAAAACTGATATTTTTGAGTAATGCCTTATCTCCAAAGGATTTATTCAATTGTTTTACTTCAAAAAACATTCAATATTCCCGAGGTACACTTTTATTTTGTTAAAGGTGGTTTGATCTTTTAAGGCCCTTTCCTGGGCGGTGTACTCAACATAGGCCATGAAACACCAGCTCAAGGCTCTCAAAAGAATCGTTTTTTCCAGCATGGCGGTTTTAAATTCAAGTTCATCAAATGAAAACTTAGGCGTTATTAAATGGTAATATTGTTGTAGAAAATCAAGTCGTCCTTCCGGGGTGAATTTAAAATCCGACTTCCACAGTGTGGTGGTGGGGATAATAAAATGTGCCAGATCCTGGTAGCGGCAGGAGATCACCGCCTTTTCCCAATCCACCAGAAACCCCTTGTTGTCCCGGATGATGAAATTACCGGAATTGACCTCAGTGTTGACAATACAGAGGGGTTCATGGGCAAACAGAGCTTGGCGCTGTTGTCTGAGTTTTAAAATTTTTTCATGGTAATTGAGAAGTGCTGCCTTTTCTTTTGCCAGGGGATGGTCAGAAAATTTATGTAAAAGCTGGTAACTCTCCCGGGCAATCTCCCCCATGGGGTCTGTCTGATATACCAATTTTTCAGATAGGGGCAATTGGTGGATGGCTGCAAAAATTTTGGGGACCTTATCAAGATCCTGGTTAAAAACAAAGCTACGGCCGGGGATAAAATCCATAAGCAGCACCCCTCCCAGGGCCGTATCCGATGCCACATGCCGGGGCTTCGGAGTAACCCCGGAGGCCTCAACGGACTTTAACACATTATATTCATACCGAATCTGATCTGCCTGGTTCAGTTGGGTGCCATGATTGATGCGAAAGACATATTTTTGCTGGTCTGCACTGATAAGATAATTTTCATTGTATTCCCCTGCAGCCAGAAATGAGACCGCATCCACCCTGTCAAGCCATTCATTATTTGTGATGATCTCGGTGATACGGCTGGAAATTTCTTCTCTATTCATAATTTTTCATACTCGCCATTCGAACGTTTTCAGTAAGTTCTCAATAATTCGGGGCGATAAAGCCTGTTTACCCTTTAAACGTTGGGTAGTATTCAAAAGGATTCCTTGAATGCCCGGATTTATTGAGAACTTAGCATTTTTATGGCATCCTTCATATGACCCCAAAAGTAGTTTACAGTCTTTTGGAAAAAGCTCCTGCAAATGTGGAATGCTCAAAAAAAGTGTAAAGTTCTTTTGAAAAATGCCATTTTTATTCTTAATTATTTATAATCACTGCCAAACTGCTCAAGTCTTGCAGCCAGGATATGAAACTCATCTTTGCCAACCTGGGACATGCACACCCGCATGCCTTCATACTCACTTCCCGTTCCGGAAAGAGCAATGGCACTGACACCGTAATATAAAAGCCTTTCCACAAGTTCTGCCCCTGTCATGCCGGGAAAGGACACAGTAAAATAGAAACCGTCGCCAAGGACCTCTTCCAGATCCATGCTGTATACGATTTCAAACCCGGCTTTTTTAAACAGCTCTTTAATGGCAACGGCCCTTTCTCCATACACCCTGACATTTTCCACAAAATCAAATTCACCGTCATTGGCAGCCTTTAACATGGCAGCAAGGCCATACTGAGCCGAATGGGAGGTGCCTGAAGAAAGGGAATAAAGAATTTTATAGATCAGGGTATATCCAAACTTATCAGAGCCGAACCGCTCCTTTAAATAGGGAGATTGCCGGGCATAAACGTCCGGGGAGATGGCAAGAAGTCCCACCCGCTGTCCGGCATAACTGAAGGTTTTGGAGCTTGAGATAAGAAGAATATAATTGGTGGTATATTTTGCAATGGTGGATTGAAAAGGTGCCTTCCCCGGCATGGAAAGATCTTTTCTAAAATCCATTGCAAAATAGGCCAGATCTTCAATGACAATGACATCATATTTATCTGCCACCTTTGCAATAATTTTCAGCTCATCGTCGTTAAAACATATCCATGAGGGGTTGTTGGGGTTGGAATATATGATGCCGGAAATATTGCCCTTTGCACAATAGGCTTCCAGCTTTGCTTCAAGCTTAGCCCCTCTGTGGGTGTAGACATCAAAGGCCTCATACTTCTGGCCTAACACATTCAGCTGCTGTTTTTGAACCGGAAACCCCGGGTCAAGGAAAAGAATGGTATCCTTTTGGGCATCCATATTTCCAAGGATCATGAAGCTTGCATAGCCCCCCTGCATGGAACCCACTGTTGGGATACAGCAATCTTCAGGCACCTCCACATCCATGAACAGCTTTATAAATCTGGAGGCTTCCTTTTTAAGGGATAAAATTCCTTCAAGCATGGGGTATTTCGCGGCAACCCCATTTTTTAATGCATCAATTTCACCATTAATGCCGACTTCAGGGGGCGCAAGCCCGGGAACACCCATTTCCATTCGAATGAATTTTTCACCCGATGCCTGCTGAATTTCATTGGCAACTTTAACGATTTCACGAATGGTTCCATTACCAATGGATGGAATACCAGATGCTTTGATTTTGTCTTTAACCACCTTAAAATCAATGGGGGTATTCTGATGTTTAAAATCCGTTATCATGACAACAATGACCCTTTCTATTTTAATTAATTGTCCACCACCCGGGGAATTTAATCGCACCTACCCACCTTAAGGAATCAGTCTTAAATAACTTGCCCTTTTCAAAAGGTACTATCGTTGAAGGATAGTGCTCCCCAATTTTTAAATGGGGATGATGTTATTGCGGACTCATCCCTAAGCAGTCAGAGGGGTGATTAAATTAGCGCCCTTTGAGCGGACTTTTTGCAACTCGTTAATTTAACAGTTCATAAAATGGAAATTCCTATACTATCAAGTTACCCGGCTTGTTACTACCATCACTACTACACAATGATCAAGTTTTTTTATATTAAAATGAAGTGTCCAAGTAGCCTCAACAGAGCCCCCGGGGAGGGGTGATGGAACAGACCAATTGGGCTGTCTAACAGTTCCGGGTCGCTTCCATTACCCCTCCCAGGGGGCGGCATACAGCCATTTGGCTCCGCGTCTACGACCCTATATTCGTTGTGTCCATCAGGGCATGGGCGTTATATTGACAGATATCCAGAAGGATTCAGATTTGATTATATATCGTAAGGAAATGTGACCCATCACGGATTTGCGTGGAAATTAATAGTTTCCAATTCCGCATTGATGGCAGGACATTTGTCAATTATGCCGAATATTCAGATGGATTTTCAGTGCCGGTACCCATTGCCCAAAAGGCAGGAATGGCGTTCAAGCCTTTTGTTGCCAATCACAGTATGATCTTGAATACCACCTTTTTTTACTGACAGCCCTGGCAAAAAAACTGTTTCCCCATATTCCCATGGTAACCACCTGCCATGGCACCGAACTAAGGCAATATAACAACTGCCCCCATCTGAGGCGCTTTGTAAAACGCCATTGCCAGAAGCTTAACAGGATCATCGCCCTGTCATCGGAGCAAAAGGCAGATATCTCCCGCATCTTGGATATCCCACCTGACAAGATTGTAGTTGCAGGCGGTGACTATGATGAAACCCTGTTTACTCGGGTTCCCAAACCCCCTGTAGGAACCGTCCACATTCTGTATGCCGGCAGCGTCCCGCCTCATTTTCCATGGCCTGGGCCGCATTGGTGAGCAGTTCTAATTATGACATTTGATGGCTTTCCAAGCTACAAATTTACGCTTTCGCTCAACGTAAATTCAGCACGTTACGCACCATTGGTGCCGTTTGAAAACCCATAATTAAAATGGCTGTACCTGGAGGGATAATGATTTTTCTGAAAAAGGGAGTTTTGAGAAGATTATGTTCGGGAGCAAACAAAAAAACCATCCAAGGAATCGTTATTCCTTGAATGGCTTTATTTTTTTAACTGAAATACTAATGAAATAAATGGCGTCCCCAAGGGGATTCGAACCCCTGTCGCCGGCGTGAAAGGCCGGTGTCCTGGACCGGGCTAGACGATGGGGACGTAAAATTTTATATTTTTGAGTTAGGATGGTGGCGGGAGCGACCGGACTCGAACCGGCGACCTCCTGCGTGACAGGCAGGCGTTCTAACCAAACTGAACTACGCCCCCGCAACCTTTCTCTTGTATGTGGTGCCCAGGAACAGAATCGAACTGCTGACACGGGGATTTTCAGTCCCCTGCTCTACCGACTGAGCTACCTGGGCTCAACAAGATGAAAGAGGTTTTAAAGGTTTTTCCTCCATCTGTCAACCTTTTTTAATTCAATTTGAAAAATATTGAATCCATTGCCATGGCATGGTAGGTTACCCCAGTTTTTTTTTTAGATAAATCAAAGGGTAAGTTATTTAAGACCGGTTCCTAATGATTAAAGATTCACAAACCCGACAATTCTTCCCTGATCTAAAAAACCAAGGGATTTTTTGCCAATTTTTTATAACACCCATGTCCTAGCGAACACAACGAATATAGAAAATGGTATCATGCCGCCCCCCCGACGGGCAATGGGCCAGGCCCGGAACCGTAGACGGCTCAATTGGCCGGTTCCTATTACCCATCGGGGAGGGGCTCTGCTGAGGGCACTTGGATACTTCATTTTCATATAAGCATGAAAGAATATTAGATGCGCCTACTCTTTCATATAAAAACTCACATGGCAGTAACCACCTGCCACAACAAAATTTGAAACAAACAAAAGACAAAAAGACATGAACAAAATTATTCTCATCAACATCTCAGGTCAGGACAACAAAGGCTTGGACACCTGCTTCACCGCCATTCTGGCCCACTACAATGTCAATATACTGGATATTGGACAATCTGTGATCCATGAACACATCTCACTGGGTATACTTGTGGAAATCCCCGTTGACACCGACTTTTCATCCATTTTTAAAGATATGCTCTATGAAGGGCATAAAAGAAACCTGGCGGTGGAAATAAAATCCGTTGAAATCGATGAATATGAACGATGGGTTCAGGCCCAGGGAAAGGAACGCCGGGTGATCACCCTACTGGGTAAAAAGGTCACAGCCCTCCAAATTTCCAGGGTCACCGCTGTCATTGCCGACAATGATCTCAACATTGACGACATCACCCGCCTCACCGGCAGAATTTCCCTGAAGAATGGATTGGATCTTCCCACCCGGGCCAGTATCCAGCTCACGGTCAGTGGCACCCCTGCCAACATAAAATCCATGCGGGGGGATTTCATGAAGATCTCCCAGGAGACCGGCATAGATATTTCCTTTCATATAGACAACATTTACAGCAAAAACAGAAAAATGGTGGTATTTGACATGGACTCCACCCTGATCCAGGCCGAGGTCATTGATGAACTGGCAAAACTTGCCGGTGTGGGGGATGCCGTGAAAAAAATCACAGAATCGGCCATGCGGGGTGAAATTGACTTTAAGGAGAGTTTTAAGAGACGGGTGGCCCTGCTCAAAGGCCTTAAAGAAGAACAACTAAAGGACATAGCGGCCAATCTGCCCCTTTCCGAGGGGGTGGAACTGGTCACCCGGACCCTGAAGGGACTGGGATACAAGCTTGGCATCCTTTCCGGCGGATTCACCTTTGTGGGCGAATACCTCAAAGAAAAACTGGGGTTTGATTATCTCCATGCCAATGAATTGGTGATTCGAGACGGTGTGGTCACAGGAGAGGTCACCGGTGACATCATTGACGGTGATAAAAAAGCCTGCCTGTTGAAACACCTGGCAGAAAAAGAAAATATTTCCATTGAACAGACCATTGCCGTGGGGGACGGGGCCAATGATCTACCCATGATCACCATTGCGGGCCTGGGGGTGGCCTTTAATGCCAAACCCATTGTCCGGGCCCGGGCAGAAACTGCCATTTCCAGTGTGGGACTGGATGGGCTACTTTATCTCATTGGCATGCATGACCGGGAAATTCCCAAAGGGAGCTGAAAAATGTTTCTTGAATGTCGGGATCTGGGATACCGCTACCCCCAATCCCCTGAATTTGTGTTCCAGGATATTTCACTTCAACTGGATACCCCGGGGTTTCATGCCCTGTTTGGTCCTTCGGGTGTGGGGAAAACCTCCTTTGCCAAGCTTTTGACCGGTGATATCAACGGATATACGGGCGAGATTCTTAAAAAGGAAAACGCAATCTTCTTGTACACCTACAATCAAGAGCGGTTACCCGGATGGTCTTCCATTGGCCGCCATCTGGATAAGATCACCCCTCCTGGCATGGCAGACCTTTGCCAGGAGCTTGTGGAAATCTTTGGCATGGAGCCTTTCATGAACCAAAAGTTCTCCCAGCTATCCCTGGGCCAGCAGAATCGAATCAATCTTATCCGTTATCTGCTCCAGGATTTTGATCTGCTGGTGATGGATGAAAGCCTTGCCAATGTGGATGAACGCTCCAAGGAAAATATTATTTTTAAAATAAAGGAGCGATTTCCTGACAAATATTTTCTGTACATCTCCCACAATCTTATGGAAGTATCCAAATTCAGCAACGCGATCCTGGTATTGTTAAAGGCAGGAAAACAGCCCCAGACAAGTCTTATAAAAGGATTGAATATCCATCGCAATGATGTCATAAACAGCCATGAACTGGACACGGTTTTATTGGGGATCATGAATGCTTGTTAGACGAATTTCACAATTTTTTATTGTATATGGTGCAGGGATTGGGTTTTTGTTGGCCCTTAAATCAATCCTGGGGCTATCTGATTATGTAATCCCCGGGTTCATGGAAATCTGGAATACCGGCCTTGCCGTGGCCAATGATTATCTGTACGATGTACTAAATACCCTGGGGGTGGCCATGATCGGCCAGATCCTCTCCATTATCATGGCCTTTTCCATTGGTACTGCAGCACGGAAAAGTAGCTGGCTTGGTTCCTTTATAAAGGCTGCCGCCTATAATATCCAGGCATACCCCATTGTGGCCGTGGCTCCCATCATTTTTATCCTGCTGGGGGATGGATTCGCCTCACGCCTGATCATTGCCGCCATGATCTGCTATTTTCCTTTGCTCTTGTCCGTGGTGAGTATCATGTCTGAACCCATCACCGACATTGAACATTTTTATCTGGCCACCGGGAGAATGCGTTGGCAGCTGGAAATCAAAATCCGGGCCTTTGAAAATATCCGGAAACTCACCACTGTGATCTCCGGCAGTGCCACCCTGGCCATGGCAGGCACCATTGTGGCAGAATTCATTGCAGCCAACGCCGGTATTGGCCATGCCATCCGCATTGCCCTTTACCAGAGCGATCTTTCAAGGATTCTGGCCGCCCTTTTTCTCATCGGTATTTTTCTTTCCCTTTACCAGGGTACCCTGGAATGGCTGGGGGAAAAAATCATCAAAAAATGGGTCATTCTTGACCCGGAGGAAATCCCATGAAAAAAAACACCACGCAATTGTTGTTTATCCTTTTTATTTCATGCGCTGTTTTCAGCGTCTCCCTGTTTACGGTTTCTCCCTGTCAGGGGGAAGAAACTCTCAACTATCGCCTGAAATGGCTTTTCAATGCCAGTGTCACAGGGGATATTCTGGCAGAAGATCAGAATCTGTTTGCCGGAGAAGGCTTAGATGTTAAGGTCAAGGCAGGTGGGCCGGAGCGAGATGCCATAAGGGAACTTGAAATGGGATATGCCACCTTTGGCGTGGCATCGGCAGATCAGGTGATCCGGGCCCGGGCCAAGGGGGCTCCGGTGGTGGTCATTGCCCAGCTATTCCAGGTCAATCCCCTGCAATGGATCAGTAAAACTAACAAGCCTGCCATCAATACCGTGGAAGATCTCCGGGGACGAACTGTGGGCATCACCTATGGCGGAAATGATGAAACCATCATGAAAACCCTTCTTGCCCGGGCAGGCATCAAGGAAAATGAACTGACCCTTGCCAGTGTCCGATATGATTACACGCCCTTTTACATGGATAAAATTGAAGTCTGGCCGGTGTACAAAAATGCCCAGGGCATTATCATCGGTGAAAAGCTCAGAAAGGAAGGGGAGGATATTCGATTTTTCAACCCCGGAGATCATGGGGTTCAATTTGTAGCTAACTCAGTGGTGACCTCGGAAAAAATGTTAAAAAATAATCCAGACACCGTGGCCCGGTTCAAAAAGGCTCTGTTAAAGGGGTGGCACATGGCCATGGATCCTGCCAACCAGGACATGGCCCTGGCCGTCCTTGAAAAATACAACAAGGACACCCCCAGGGCACTCCAGGAAAAACAACTGGCAGCCACCCGGGATCTGGTATGGCCAGATCGAACCAAGGATATCGGACGCATTGATGTTAAGGCCTGGCAGCAGACAGAACAAATGATGCTGGAACAGGGGTTGATCAAATCAACCGTTAAAATTGAAGCGGCATTGATCATTCCCTCAAAAGATAATTCTAATTAAAACAAGTAGCTATGTTTGGCATCCTTCATATCACCCCAAAAGTAATTTACACTTTTAAAAGGGCGCGTACCGTAAAATGGGCACCCATCTTGTAAAAGTGTAAAGCAGGAATGAAGGATGCCCTATGTTTTTATAAAAGTTAGGACTCACGACTCCCCATTCGCTCATTTTAAGGTTTAAATCATTAATTTTGAAGATCAGGTATTGTTATCACTCGATGTTCAAATTTTTTTTAAATATTTAATATAATTACATAATATCACTTAGTCTCCGTTAAGCTCCTCACCTGCCGCGCCAGTGACTTACGGGTAAGCGGCTCTCATTCTCGCGGTCAGGTGGAACGACTTGTTAGACCTTCTCTTATGGTATGTTTTCCTTTGATGATATTTCTACCAACAGTGTAGCAATAAATACTAGTTGGTATAAAATCCAGATTAACATTTTTAAGCTTAATCTTCCCAGTTTTCGTCAGTGTTGTTACGGCAGCATCCTCTAAATTATTGGAATGGCAAAACTGGATTAAGTTTTTTAAATCATATGGTCTATTGTAAAAGCGATCTGTCCATTTCACCTCAATTGCCCATGAAACTATTTGATTTTTATCAATATTTACAATATCAACCTCACCATTTTTCCACCTTGCATAGTGGAGCAGCGTGTCTGAGTGAAACCACTGAGAAAATATTGCCGTTTCAGATAACCCCCCGATTGCTTCATCGTTATTTTTGATTGGCGAAAATAATGCACTACGGATAGAAGGATTCGTCAAATATACCTTAAAAAAATTAGCCCTTTTAAAACGTTTGGCATTTCTGTCGACTCTATGAACCGTCTTTATTAAAAACGCAGCCTCAAGATATTCTATATATTTTTTTATGGTATTTTTTGTGACCCCTGACCCCTTTGAGAGCTCATCCAATGAAACTTCATTTGATGAATTAAAGGCTAAGGTTGTAAATAAGTAGTTTAATTCCTGAATATCTTGAATGCCATAAAGCCCTGGTAAATCTCTGAGTAAAACTTTATCTATAATATCACTCTTAATAAAACGGCCAGGATCTGCCTGTATCATCTCAGAAAAAATGACCTCTGGGTAACCACCATAGTTAAGATAGTGAATGAAATTATCGTTTAATTCATCAATGTTGTCAGATGTATAGAAGTCTTTATTGGATATCGGGGGGCAAACAAGGTGGTTTTTATCCAATAACTCTAAGTATTCATGAAAAGTAAGTGGTGGCAAAAGAAAATCAGTAAATCTTCCTGCACCAGATTCATTGCTCTTCAACCTTAGAGCTGCGGCGGCAGAACCAGAAACGGTACATTTTAGATTCGGTAAACTGTCTACAATAAGTTTCAGATGAGTTTCCCAATTTTTTAAATATTGAATTTCATCAAAAAAAATGTAGCATTCTTCTTCAAGAGGATCAATTCCTGTTGCCTCAGAAAAAATTTCTAACAATGAATCTAAAGAAAGACCATTATAAATTGGATGATCTACAGAAAAATACACAATCCTTTTAGAAAATATGCCGTTACTTACGAGATTTTGAATTGTATGGTGGATCAATACAGTCTTTCCAACCCGTCTTGGCCCCATTAAAACAGTTGCTCTTCGTATTTTTCTTGACTCTATTAAAGGAAAAAAAAGTTCAAGATATGCTCGTGGGTTATAAGCACTGTATATCTTAGGGATTTTATCGTTCTTCCACCAAGGGTTTTCAATATTAAGCCGCTTTATAATTTGCTCTTTTGGCACTTTTTTCATCAACACCTCGCTGTTAAGGTCAATCGTTTGATCTTAAAATATCACATATGAATATAAAGTCAATAGCTTGATTTTATCAGCAAAAATAGCGCCTCGGTTGTGAAGCCCTAAAAGCGCCCTGACCGGTGGTACTCAGTCTGATGAACCACTGGACCTTAATAGCGGACACATACGCTAAAATTGCGCCGCGCTTTTAGGGTCGTTACCAACCGTTTGTTAGCACTTTTCTTGCCACAACATCTCCAAACTCCTTTTTACTGCCCTTCCTTCCTGACAATTTGACAAACAATTCCAACGATCCAACTTTTGTACAAGGACTGTACGTGAATGCGTGACGGTGTCAAGTTTTTAGCGAGCGTGAGAATTTTTTGAGCCACTGCCTATTCTCCCTACGTTGACGATCTCACGACAGTTCTTCGAAAACGAACCATCACCGATGTTGTACTGTGGATGATATGAATATACACATCGCGTTTCGCGATACAGCGAGACGCAACAGCCCAGATTCCGAAAAAGCCACCTCGTGCGCTCCGCTTGCCGCCGCGCCAAACATTGAGCGTGACATCACCACCCAAACCTTTCAGAGCGGGGGCAAAAGCGGCTCATAGCCTCTCCGTTGCTATCGGATAACTGATCGTCTCGAACGCCTCTGCATGTGTTGTCTCCCCACAACACATTGCTATGTGCCAGTCATGTCGCCATTGTCTGCCTTCCATATTCCCCACGGGCCACACTGATACACTATTTTCGCGGCCATTTCGGAATTAAAAAGGGGGTCTGATTTCGATAGGTCTCATACTCGTGTCCAAACCGGAGCAGCAATTCCCGCTCTTCGACGAATTTGTGATAGACACTCCCAACGATCCAGCCGAACAGCAGGCAGATTAGCCCATGAAAGAGTGACCCAAACCACACGCCCACCCCAAAATAGTACCATAAGGCGCCAAACTCGATAGGATTCCTGCTATAGCGGTATGGACCTGTGATGACAAGATGTTGTGTTGGAGCGTTCGGGGCCGGCGTTCCTCCTCCACGAGTGAGTTGCGAATAGGTTGCCCAGCATAAGACCACAAGCCCAACGAGTATGCTTGATACGGCAAGGAAATCTGTGACGAGGGGTGGAAGTGTCCATGAAATTCCGAACCATGCTGAAAGCAAGAACAATATTATAGGCAATATGACCAGAAAGAATATCGTGCCGATCAATAACGAGAAAAACTTGGTAAATCTGCCGGTATTTCTTTGATGGAATTGAAGTAATAGTCTATAATATGACGTTAAAATTTTCATAGCTCCTCGCCTTGTTCTGTATATCGCATAATCCAATTTCACCTCAGATATTTTAGCAAAACCGTTACTATTAGAGTGGGGTGTCTAAATCCGCCACTTCTCTTGCTCGGTTTCTGAACTCTGCTATGCTTGTTGAAAAGAGCTTAAAAGCAGGCATTTCAATCAATATTGTCAGGTCTTAAAACCGAGTAAAAAAAATAGAAGGAAAAGTGGTTTTTTGGACATCCCACTATTAGAGCGCTAACGCCAAGCTCACCTGCCGCGCCAGTGACTTACGGGTAAGCGCCTCCCGTTCTCGCCGTCCCCTGGAGCGCCTGGTTAGCCGGTCGTATTTGCATTTTCGGGGTTGAGCATAAGATGGGCCACTATGCGGCAAATAAATTCATATCCATTATAAATACCCAGAATAATAGGGTTTATTTTTTTATTTTTAAAATTTTACCGTAGGTGGCCGACGTTATGATCAAGCCCGCATTTTTTCTCATTGACTTAATTCATTGTTCAGATCCAAAATAGATGAAATGGATTTCACAATTTCATGATGAACCGTGCGGGTATTTCAGGCAGCCTCCTCTTTCTCCCGACTCACCACATCAAGGTCAAAGCCTTTTGCTTTGATAATATACTGAAGCCCTTCACGGAAAAGAATTGGATCTTTCTCTTTCATGGTATCTTCTATGTACAGTTCAAGAAATTCGGGATCTTCTTTTAACTGTTCAACGATAAATTTATCATGATCGGCTGTTAACATTTTTCACCGCCTTTCTTTCCTTATACGTTGACCAATGTTCCTTGGCCTGTTTTATATCTTCATCTTGGGTACTCTTATCCCCACCACAGAGCAGAACAATGATAGTCTCTCCATCATTGGCATAATAGACCCGATACCCTGGGCCATAGTCGATCCGCATTTCATGAGCACCCTCTCCTATCGGCTTTGTATCGCCAAAATTTCCATACTTTGCTTGGGCAAGACGCTTGGTTATTTTTATTTTTGCACGCTTATCTCTCAAAACACGAAATCATCCCTGGAAAGCGCTTTTTCCATCCATGGTCATGTAATGCACTATTTTTTTCAATGTCGTTTCCATATACAATAATATCACCTCGGACATGAAACAGTCAAGGCTCTTGAAAGAGCCAATTTTCTATCAGTAGAGAATGAATTGGAAAAACATTCGATTAGTTCGTTTTGTATCTCCGAAAGATACTCTCAATTTTAAGGTTATCAGAACTCTGTTTTTATGAGAGCGTTTTGAACTGCTTGTAATAATTTCATTGGGTTAGAACTTTTTTTATAAAAAGTTTCGGTGCTCTCCCGCTGCTACTTTGATTATGATTTGGTTACATATTTATAAGTTAGAAGTTCCCTAAACTCCCAGGCATGGTCAGTTATCCCAGCTGCCATTGCTGGTGTTCTCGGGCGCCATTTTTTTTGAAATCGATCATCGGAATTCGATATTTTTTCCCTGAGACTCATATGAGGACGCGCAAAATTATAAAAAGCTTGAAAGAAAATAGTCTGTTTTTTGAGATTCTCTCTTTTTTTGCTGAAACCGAGAGTTTTGCGTCCCAAGGGTGCCAAGGATTGCCTGATAGTAAGGTTCAACCTTTCCAAAAAGCTGGTGCCTATATTGATTCCCAATTTGGCAAGACGCTCCGCTCCGCATCTGATGCGATGATTAATACCGACCAGTCTACCTTTTTTCTTCTCTTTTACTACCTGAGCATATACGAGATCGGGATGAGGTTCTTTTACAGGGTGTTTGGGCCGACCTGGTTTTCCGGTCCGGGGAAAAACTTTGAGTTGATGGTAGTGCTCAAGCAATGCATTGTAATAACAGCTAAAGCCATCACTAAAAAAACAAGGAACTCCCATTACAATTCCGGCGGTCAATGCAATCAGAGAAAGGGCGGTTTCAGCTGTCCGTGGTCCCACAATAATCCCCAAAATAAGTCTATATTCCGGTGCAAAACTGATCCAAGTCCATTGCTGCCCCTCTTCTGAATCCGAACTGTCACTTTCAGTAGAAACAGGATCTTCTTCCTCACCATTATTCGTTTTTCGCCGGACAAAGCTCCACATTTCATCCAGTTCTACTCGGGTCACAGGAAGATCTTTGAGAAGAACTTGATTAATTTTATTCATTTTTTTATACGCTCGATCCAACCAGGACAAAATAGTGTCTTTTTTGATATCAAGTACGAAGGCGATCCCTGTGATATCCACTTTCACCAATATCATCTTTAAGGCCATCATGACTTTTTCTTCTTCCGTTTTCAGATCAAAGAAAACTGTATCACGCGTTTCAGAAAAGGTTTCATTGCATGTAGTACAACGAAAAATATGTCGTTTTCCACTTTTTGTCATATACGTGCTGATCGATATTATGTTTCCTTGATTTGCTTGTCCGTAATCCATACATTTTTTATTCGGACAAGGCTGATTCCAATCTGATGCTCGTCTCATAAAATCCTCCTTTGTCTTTTATGAAAACATAAAACGTGTCTCAGAATGGTCAAGTTATAATCAAAGTAATAGCGGGAGAGCACCCAGGAATTTCGGAACCAAATAACACCTAAATGGTGCTTGCAGAATCCGATATACGAATGGTGAGTCTGAAATTTGCTTAGCGGCTGATTCAATAGCAACTCGAAAACGAAGTCCCAGACCAGCTTGACACTCCTCATAATACAAGATGGCTTCTAAAAATTCTTCCTTGGCTTCAGGGTCAAATCTTACAGAATTCATTTGGTTATTAATCTCTCAGCCTCTAAAAAAACTTCATGCGCTGGTATTCCAGGACGCAGCCCTTTTTGATATTCTTTATATCTACGTTCAGCTTCATCAATCCATGCAATATCAATATCGGTTAATGTATTTTCGTTAAGAGAGCTTAGCAAGCGGTCGGCTAAAAAAGCCCTCTCCTGAACCGAGAGGTCAAGAGCTTCATTCTCTATCTTTTTCAGTAATTCACTCATATTTTATAGATCCTTGTATTTGTATTTTTAGCATCCCAACAATACCATACTTTAAAAAAAATTGAGAGGGTTTCTTCAGTCCATCATGCAGAAGCGAACGTTAAGGGTAACGGGCAGTAAGGGTTTTCAATAAAGTTGATTGAGAGTATCACCGTTCCAAAGTCGTTCCAATATTAATAGAAAGCAGCCCCCTTGCTGTCCGGTTCACCTGCTGGTTGGGTGTGACGTTAATGATATTCTTGAATTAACACTTCAGCTGGGATCCCAAGACCATTATGCAAATTTCTTATCATAGCAATAGTTAAAGGTCTAACTCTATTAAGTATTTCTGCAACTCGACCACGTCTGCCAATGAAAGGTTCAAGGTCTTTCCTGCTTAGGTTTTTTTGTTCCATAATAAATTCTAAATACGAGATGGGATCAGGTGCAGGAATTGGGTGATGAATTTCTTCGTAGGCATTTATAAGAGTCACTAAAATTTCAAGGCGATCAGATTCTTCACTCGATAAAGAAGGGGATTCCATCAGGTTAGCTGTTATTGCAAGAGCTTCATCATAATCAGCTTCAGTTTTTATTAATTTAATATCCATTGTTACACCTCTGCTGCATTAATGTTATCGTATTCTTTATGTGTTCCTATAAACCGTATAAATATTATTTGCTTATCAAACCTGACGATGCAAATTAAACGAAATTTATTACCGCCAATATTGAACACTATGCGGGTCGCATTGAGAATACTGACCGTGCTGAACCTTTCTTTAATTTCAGCATTATTTTGCCAGTTTGCTATTTGTACGGAAAGCAAAGCCTCCATATTGCACAATATGAGAGGATTCAATTCATGGGGCAGGGTAAACACAAGATGAAAATAAGGCACCGGTAACAACTCTGCTTTCCGGTTGTTCAGCCAACCCTCCTTTGCCATGGTCTGACATTTGGGACAGTGACGGTTTCTGCATGAGTTATAGGCATTTCGGGTATGACCGCAACTGTCGCAGAACTCAACATGCCCTCCCTGAGCTGCTGTCCGACAGGTAATGATCTGGTTGATAACCCCAACCTGTCCTGGAGAGGCAGCGTAATTGTTTAAAAAATCTTTGCCAGGTTTTCTAAAAATGTCAGCAACTTCAATGGCAGGTTTGTTGGTATCCTATTCAAATTT
>Ga0307929_1000932_pt1 | contig 25244 bp, 20 predicted proteins | sample AceLakmetage1330_FD_203160 | JGI IMG/M metagenome (GOLD analysis project Ga0307929, IMG submission 203160) | Saline water microbial communities from Ace Lake, Antarctica - #1330 | ecosystem: Environmental > Aquatic > Non-marine Saline and Alkaline > Saline | place: Antarctica: Ace Lake...
CAAAATACCTATCTTATCAAATCTCTTATCGAGGAAGCGATTAATTCAAGTCAATTGGAAGGAGCTTCCACTACAAGACGTGTTGCAAAAGAGATGCTCAGGCAGGGTAGAGATCCAAAAGACAAAAGCGAACAAATGATTTTAAACAATTTCCATGCCATGCAGTTTATCAGGGAATTTAAAGACGATGAATTAACACCGTCTTTTCTTTTTGAGCTTCACAGAATATTAACAGAAAATACTTTAGACGATCCAAAAAAAGCCGGGCTTTTCAGATCTGAAGAGGATAAAGTGTATGTAACTGACCGTACCAGTTCTAATATTTTACATTCTCCTCCTCCTGCAATGGAATTAAAAAAAAGGGTAGAAAAACTTTGTCATTTTGCCAATTATATTTCTGATGAAAATTTTATCCATCCAGTAGTCAAAGCTATTATACTGCATTTCATGTTGGCATACGATCACCCTTTTGTGGATGGGAATGGAAGAACCGCGAGAGCTTTGTTTTATTGGTCAATGATAAATCAGGGATATTGGTTAACAGAATTTATCTCTATTTCCCGAATTATTAAATTAGCACCTGTTCAATATGGTAGAGCATTCCTTTACACAGAGACTGATGGTAATGACATTACGTATTTTATAATTCATCAGCTTGAGGTTATAAGAAAAGCTATTCAAGACCTCCATGCTTATTTGGAAAAAAAGGCAAAGGATATTGAAGATGCTCAGAAAACATTGCGGAATGCTAAGCACCTTGGAGGAAAATTGAATTTTAGGCAATTGGCCATTCTCCGCCATGCTCTGAAACATCCAAGGTTTATCTACAATATCAACGAACATCGAAATTCACATGGAATCTCTTATGAGACTGCCAGAAAAGATCTGTTGCAGATGTCAGATGACCTGAATTTATTAAGCAAACTCAAAGAGGGTAGAACTTTTATTTTCATTTCGCCTTCAAACCTCGAAGACCGAATTAAAAAAAGTTAACATGAAAATCTGCGGTTTATCCCTCAATATTTTTGTTGTTTTAAATAAAACACTTGAACTTTTAACAATAAAGCGTATGTTAATTGTAATGACGTCGTCAATACAAATCTCTTTAGCAAGGAGGAAATCATGGCAAAAACAGCAGTGATTCAAACCCGTGTAGATCCAGTGATAAAGCAACATGCACAAACAATATTAAAAAGGTTGAACATTTCAATGTCCGAGGCGATCTCAATGTATCTTTCACAAATAACACTTCATAATGGGATACCTTTTGAATTAAAAATTCCGAATGACATTACAGCAAAAACTCTTATGGATACTGATCATGGCAAAGGACTTCATACTGTTAATTCTGTTGATGACCTTTTTCAGGAGCTTGAAAATTGATCCTGCATTACACAACGCAATTCAAAAAAGATTATAAAAAAGTTAAAAAACAAAACAAGGAGTTGTCAAAATTAAAGATCGTTATTAAAAAATTGCAAGCTGTGCGGGTAGCATTTTGCTGACACTGTTTGAAGCAGCATTCCCGTGCTATTTGTAATCTAACAATACAAATTGACGGCTAAATTTGATCTATTTGCCTTGCCAAACACTACAAATAATTGATACCCGCACAGGTCGAAAAAATACTACAGGGCATCATGGTGCTGCTGGCCGTCTCATTTATCTGCTTCCTGATTTTCAGGTTCACAGGGGACCCGGTGCTGATGCTGGCCGGCAAATATGCCACCCAGCAGGAACGTGAAAAGGTCAGAATTGTCTATGGTCTGGACAGGCCTTTTTATGTGCAGTATGTAAATTTTCTGGGCAATGCCCTTGAGGGAGATTTCGGTAAGTCCTATATCTCCCAGGTAGATGCCCTTGACACGATCCTGGAGCGCTTCCCCGCCACCTTTGAACTGGCGCTCACGGCTATCTTGATCTCACTTTCGGCGGGGGTGGCCCTGGGCGTGCTGGTTTCCATAAAGCCCAACGGGGTCCTGTCGCGACTCATCATGGCAGGCTCCCTTGGCGGTATCTCCATCCCCACCTTTCTCATGGGTATTTTATGGGTCATGCTCTTTGCCGTTTATCTGGAATGGCTGCCGCCCTTTGGCAGGGGGGACACGGTTCAGATTGGTTTCTGGCGGTCCAGTTTTTTCACCCTGGACGGGTGGAAACATATTATCATGCCTGCGCTTACCCTGTCCGGATACCAGTTGGCGGTGATTTTGAGACTGACAAGGGCTGGCATGCGGGAGGTTCTTTCCGAAGAATATATCAAGACCGCCTGATCCAAAGGGCTTTCCCCCTTTAAGGTCATTGTCAAACATGCCTTGAGAAATGTGCTCATTCCGGTTGTCACCATTGCAGGCTTAAGCTTTGGAGGGCTCATTGCCTTTTCCATTGTAACCGAGTCTATTTTTCAGTGGCCGGGCATGGGCAATCTGTTGCTGGTCTCGATTTTTGAGACGGATCACCCGGTGATCGTTACCTATATTTGAGTTTTTTGGGCGTTGGCGTGCCCATTTCCGAGCCCTCCCTGGGCATGATGATTGCCATCGGGAAAAATTATATTTATGCTGGCATGTGGTGGTTGGTGGTCTTTCCAGGCGCGACCCTGATCCTGCTGGTGGTGGCCATCAATCTGTTTTCCGATTGGTTCAGGGATGAAATGAATCCCAGACTGGCCCGGCGGAACTAACTTTTATAACAGGATGTGACAAGACATGTTTAGTAATACGGATGAATTTTTAAAAGATTTTCAAACCATCGTCAATATTGATTCAAGCTCGGACCACCTGCCGGGTGTCGAACAGGTGGCCCTTTTTTTTCAGAAACGGTTTTCAGACATTGGCCTCAGGGCAGAGATCCTTTTCCAGGGAGACACCAAAGTCCCCTGCCTTCAAGCGGTATCCTGCCATGGCAATGGTGATACCCCTGACGGTGGCAATGACCCGTACGACTTCATGTTCCTGGGCCATATGGATACGGTGTTCCCCTTTGGAGAGGTTGAAAAACGCCCGTTTTCCATCCAGGGCGATAAGGCCCTGGGACCGGGGGTGTGCGACATGAAGGGCGGGTTATTGGTCGTGCTCCATGTTTTAGAAACCCTTAAAAAAGAGGGCGTTCTGGACAAGATGTCCGTGTGTGTCGCCTTTAACGGGGATGAGGAAACCGGTTCCGATGCCTCAAAGAGCTGGATTCAGAGCGTTGCAGGAAAAAGCCGCCGGGTCTTTGTTTTTGAACCCTGCCGTCCGGGATACAAAATGGTGTCACAGAGAAAAGGCGGGGGCTGGTTCCATGTCAGTGTCACGGGCCAAGAAGCCCATGCCGGTGCGGACCCGGACAAGGGAATCAATGCGGTGGTGGAATTGGCACACCAGATCATTGCCATTGATGCACTCAATGATCCGGATACGGGGACATCTGCCCAGGTTACGGTTGTGGCCGGGGGAGATAAGGTCAATATTATTCCCAATAAGGCTGTGGCATCCGTTGATGTCCGCATTGAACGGCTGGAAGAAAAGCAGCGGGTTGAAACATTCTTTGCCACCCTTTGTGATCGAAGGGTATTGCCGGGATCCAAAATTTCGGTTACAGGCTGCATTGATAGATCTCCCTTGGAAATTACCCCCCAAAGCCAGGCCCTCTTAGATGTCATCTTTCTGGAAGGCAAAAAAATGGGGATTGATGTCAGTTCCATTGCCACGGGAGGGTGTTCAGACGGAAATTCCACGGCTGCCCTTGGAATTCCCACCATTGACGGAATGGGAATTGTGGGGGCCAATTCCCACCGACAGGACGAGTATGTGGAATTGGCCAGCATTCCCATCATGGTGACCCTCATATCAAATGTGTGCAAGGCCCTGATTTAAAGAATTTTTGGGGATGATCATAAGATGGGCCACTACACGGGAAATAGTTTTCCACCTATGCCAAGCACTTAGAATAGCAGTGCTTATTTTGATAAAATTGGTTCCCTGGCCATGGTTTATTTGGCGTAAGCAAAGTGTCGCTGAAGGGTTAAGCCTTCAGTTGAAAATAGTCAATGAGTTTTTTGCGTATGACGTCCCGGATGCCGCGCACCTGTTCAAGTTGTTCTGCATGGGTACCGGTCACTGTTTCCGGATCAGGAAGGGGCCAGTTTAATCGATTGTTAATGCCGGGGTAAACAGGGCATTTTTCGTCTGTTGCCGTATCGCAGACGGTGATGACATGGGTGAACAGCCGAGATTTTTTAAAAAGGTCAAAGGCATTCTGGGGCTTTTTATGTGACAGGTCTATTCCCTCTTCCTTCATCACTTCCAAGACCAGGGGATTCACATGGGGTCCTGGGTCAAGCCCAGCACTGGTCACCTGGAACTCAACACCTCCCAATTTGCTTAAAATGGCCTCGGCCATCTGGCTTCGCCCAGTATTCTGGCTACAGATAAAAAGGACTCTATTCATAATATTCTCTCCATGTAATTCCAACTGAGACGCGATGTGCATCTGTTGCTTCCCGGTAAGGGAATTTATTTTTCATTTCCGATCTTCTTTGCATTTTGTAAAAGTGTGTCAATCGTCTTCGGGTGCGCCATGGCTGCTAAAATTTTTACCTGTTGTCATAAAGTAAATTTCTTCTGCCATGTTGATGATATGGTCTCCGATACGTTCCAGACATCTTGCCATGTAATTGAGCTGGGTTCCCTCGGTAATCCTCTTCTTGTCAGAGGCCATCTCCTCCTGGACAAGTTTTAGAATGGATGCATAGGCAGTGTCGATTTCATCGTCCATGTTCCAGACGGATAATGAGGTATCCACATCAAAGTGAAGAAACGCCTCAATGGCCTTTCCAAGCATGATGTCAGCGGTTTCTGCCATCACAATGAGCATACGTTCTGGTGCTTCATAGGTGTTTTTTGATAAATGTCCCACTCTTTTCGCCACATTGGCGGCATAATCACCGATACGCTCCAGTTCCCGGCTGATTTTTATCACCGTTAGTACATGCCTGAGATCCTGGGCCAGTGGTTGACGTCGGGCCAGAATTTTGATGGCCGTATTTTCAATTTCCTGGTGCAGTTCGTTGATGAACTCATCCTTGGCAACTATGTCCTTGCCAATTTTATCGTCGCGGCTTGCAAGGGCCTGTTTCATTTCCATCAGCTGTTTGCTGCAAGCTGTGGCCATGGTGATGACAAGCTGGTTCAGGCCCTTGAGTTCCTCATCATACGACCGAACGCTGTGGCGTTGATTATCCATATATTCCATCCTTCTTTAAATTTTTTATAAAAACTTCATCCAAATTGCTGGAATCATGAGAGTTTTGACTTTTGTTTTGGTAGCGGTTTACTGCTATGCTTGTTTTTTATATGAAAAAGCAGGTACTGGATTTAGCGCACCTTATTTTTTTAAATTTCGTTGTGGTAGGTGCTTACTGGCATGTATGTTTATATGAAAAGGTAGCCTCCAAGGTTATCTCAGCAGAGCCCCCGGGGAGGGGTAATGGAACAGACCAATTGGGCTGTCTAACAGTTCCGGGTCGCTTCCATTACCCCTCCCCGGGGGCGGTATACAGCCATTTGGCTCCGCGTCTACGACCCTATATTCGTTGTGTCCATCAGGACATGTGGTTATATGAAAATGAAGTGTCCAAGTACCCTCAGCAGAGTCCCCCCGATGGGTAATAGGAACCGGCCAATTGAGCCGTCTACGGTTCCGGGCCGGGCCCATTACCCGTCGGGGGGGGCGGCATGATATCATTTTTAATATTCGTTGTGTCCGGCGGGACATGCCCGTTATATGAAAAGCTGATTAAATCCGCAAATATCGATAATTCATAACAGAAAAAATTATCCAAATCGGCCAGTTATGTAATCATGGGTCAGTTGGTGCATGGGGTTGAGAAAAATCTGGTCCGTGGGGCCGATCTCAATGAGATCGCCCAGATGAAAATAGGCAGTGCGCTGAGACACCCGGGACGCCTGCTGCATGGAATGAGTGACAATGGCAATGGCATACTCATTTCTGAGTTCGTCAATGAGATCTTCAATGATGGCGGTGGCAATGGGGTCCAGAGCGGAGCAGGGTTCATCCATCAGTATGATCTCTGGGTTGACGGCAATGGTCCTTGCAATGCACAGGCGTTGTTGCTGGCCCCCGGACAGACCGGTACCGGGTTGGTCCAGGCGATCCTTCACTTCATTCCACAGGCCCGCCCGTTGGAGGGAACGCTCCACCAGATGGTCGGTTTCCGATTTGTTCTGCACCAGGCCGTGAATTTTGGGGCCATAGGAAATGTTCTCATAGATGCTTTTGGGAAAAGGGTTGGGCTTTTGAAATACCATGCCTACCCGAGCCCGCAAGGGCACCACATCCACTTTTTTCTCGTAGATATTTTTTCCTTCCAGGAAAATATTGCCCTTGACAACGCATCCCTCAATGGTGTCATTCATACGGTTGAGGCATCGGAGAAAGGTGGATTTACCGCATCCGGAAGGGCCGATCATGGCAAGGACTTCGTTTGCTCCGATATCAAGGGAAACGTTTTTAATGGCGGGTTTTTCACCACCATCGTAATAGACAAACACATCTTCACACCGCATTTTGTAATTTTCCACGGTTTTTTCACCCACGGTGGCCCTGTTTTCCCGGGGTACCAGTTGGTGTTTTGTCTTACGTGTGGACGAATTTTCAGGCATGGTATATTCCATAGTCACTATTTATGAAGCTGTTGATTTGATTTAGTCGATTTTTAAAAAATAGGCATACAATATGTGTGGTTTTTGATTGTTTAGAGCCCATTATATTGTATCTGTGAAATACATGTCTGCACTAAATCAACAGAGTCATTTATTAAATGATGTGGAGAATGACGAACAGCATCAGCAATTTTTTGGCCATTTACATTGACATTCATCAGTTCAGAGTTCTCATTTCTTGTCCCACATGTGCTGGTTTGGGTTCTAAGTGAACACCTTATGTGGTATCAAATTGGAGAACTTATGACTGACGAAATTGACAGATAGTGTTATCAAACGCCAAAAATAGTGCCGTCCCGGCAGGGAAGATAAATTTTCCCCTGTTCAGGACGGCTGCTTCATCTCTTTCTCAGAAATAATACAGGACGTTAAAGATCAGACAGTTTCAGCGGTACAAGATTTTTTACGGCATCACTGAACTGTTTTCTTTCTGCTTCAGGCATGGGGATAAGCCCCTTGTCAGCCAGGTATCCCTCACTGCCCCAGGCTTTTTCACTGGTAAATTCGGCCAGGAATTCCTTCATGCCGGGAATGGACTCCACATGGGCCTTTTTCACATAAAAAAACAGGGGGCGGGAAACCGGGTATTTACCATCGGCAATGGCGTCAAAAGTGGGTTGCACGCCGTCGATAAAAGAGCCCTGGATCTTGTCCGTGTTCTGGTCCAGGAAGCTGAAGCCAAAAATGCCAAGTGCCTGGGGATTGGCCTGGAGTTTCTGAACAATGAGGTTGTCATTCTCTCCTGCTTCAATGTAGGCACCGTCTTCACGGATAGTATGACAGACAGCTTTGTACTTTTTCTTGTCGGCTTTTTTCATTTTTTTAATGAAATCAAATTTTTTGGCCCCACCTTCCATGGCCAGTTCCACAAAAGCGTCCCGGGTACCGGAAGTGGGCGGCGGCCCCAATACTTCAATGGCCACCTTTGGCAGATTGGGGTTGACATCATGCCAAGTTTTGTAAGGGTTCTCCACCAGGGTTTCACTGCCGTCAGGGTTGGGTACTTTTGCAGCCAGTGCTTTATAGAGATCCTTGCGGGAAAGTCTCATGATAGCGGATTCTTTGGAGTTGGCCACCACAATACCGTCATAGCCAATTTTCACCTCAACAATGTCTGTCACGCCGTTTTTAATGTCCTTTTCCAACTCGGATTTTTTTATCCTGCGCGAAGAGTTGGTGATGTCCGGGTGCTGAACGCCCACACCGGCACCAAACAATTTATGTCCTCCGCCGGAACCGGTGGATTCTATTTTCGGGGTTTTATACGGGGTGGTTTTGCCGAACTGCTCGGCCACAACCGTGGCAAAGGGGTAGACCGTGGATGATCCCACGATGGAGATGTAATCCCTTGAGGATGCAAACGATGATCCGATACCCATACCGCCAACAAGGGTCAGGGCCATGAGTGTGATAAATAATTTTTTCATTTTTTCTCCTTGTACTTTTAAATTTGGACGTTGATTACCAACGTCTCTCAAACTTCTTTCGCAACAATACAGCCACCGCGTTCATGGTGACCAGAAACAGCAGCAATACCATTATTGCCGCTGATGTTTTTTCAAGAAACGCCCGTTCCGGGCTGTCGGCCCACAAAAAAATCTGTACCGGCAAAACCGTTGAGGGATCGGTGAACCCGCCGGGGATGTCCACGATAAAGGCCACCATGCCGATCATCAGCAAAGGCGCTGTTTCCCCCAGTGCCTGGGCCATGCCGATGATGGTACCGGTGAGCATGCCGGGCATGGCCAGGGGCAGTACATGGTGGGTGACCATCTGGGTCTTGGAAGCCCCGATGCCAAGCGCTGCCTCCCGGATGGAGGGCGGTACCGACTTGAGGGCAGCCCTTCCGGAAATGATGATGGTGGGAAGCGTCATGAGGGTCAGCACCAGCCCCCCCACCAGGGGGGCGGATCGGGGCAGCCCGAAAAAATTAAGGAACATGGCCAGCCCCAGCAACCCGAATACAATGGATGGCACTGCCGCAAGATTGTTGATATTGACCTCAATCACATCGGTCCAGCGATTTTTAGGAGCAAATTCTTCAAGATAGATGGCCGCCCCCACCCCCATGGGAAAAGAGAGTAACAGCGTGATCATCATTGTATAAAAGGAACCGCAGGTGGCGCCCCAGATACCGGCAAGTTCGGGTTCACGGGAATCACCGGAGGTGAAAAAGTCCACATTAAATCGCTTCCTGATCCGTTCCTGTTCCATAAACCGGTCCACCCAGGAGATTTGCATGTCGTTAAGACGTCGGTTCACCTCAAGCCCCCCTCTTTGGATGTGTCCCTTCATCAGCATGTCCACGTCATCGTCGGCTGGCACCCACAATTGAATGGTTTTGCCGATATCCTCGGGATGTTCCTGAACATAGTCCCTCAGCTGAAATGCGGCCCCTGTGCTGACCATGCCATACAATTTTTTCTTGTCCCTTCGATTTTTCACCGTCGGAAACATGATCCTCAGCGATTCTTTGACCATGCCTTGGTAATCGGCCTTTTCCAGGTGATCCACATTTAGTTTTTCCGGATTCAGAAATACATCGATTTGTACCACCGTTTGCTTGAAAGCCGTGTACCCATTGCCGAAAATGGAGATAAATAAAATGGATAGAAACATCAGGCTCAGGATGATGGCTGAAACCCCCATTAATTGAAATCTTTTTTCCGAACGATATCGCCGGGCCAGACCCTTTTCAACGATTTCAGCGGTTTGAGCAGGTGAGCGATGCAATGCATCCGTATCGCCTGTTGACTCTGGTGTTTTTATAGCATTTGAGTCCGCTGTTCCGGAGTTTTGCGTGGCTTTTGTCGCTTGACCAGGTTTCACTCCCTGTTCTTTCACCGTTGATGTGATTTGATTACTCATATTGCTCCCTGTATTTTCGTACAACGTATAAGGCAATGACATTCAGTATCAAGGTCACCACAAACAGCAGTAGCCCCAGAGCAAAGGCTGCCAGAGTTTTGGGACTATCAAATTCCTGATCCCCCACCAGCAGGGTTACTATCTGCACCGTTACTGTGGTGACTGTCTTTAGCGGATTGGCGGTGAGATTGGCTGATAGTCCGGCGGCCATGACCACGATCATGGTCTCACCGATGGCCCTGGATACAGCCAGCAACACCCCCCCCACAATACCGGGAAGGGCCGCAGGAATGACCACCTGGCGGATAGTTTCCGAGTGGGTGGAGCCAAGACCGTAGGCACCGTCCCTAAGGGACTGGGGAACAGCATTGATGACGTCATCGGAAAGTGAAGAGACAAAAGGGATAATCATGACCCCCATAACGAGGCCGGCGGCCAGTGCACTTTCAGAAGAAACCGAGATACCAAGGTTGGCACCGGCATTGCGAATCAGGGGGGCCACCACCAGGGCGGCAAAGAAACCGTACACCACCGTGGGGATACCGGCCAGGATTTCCAGAAGCGGCTTAACAACGGCCCGTATGCGACGATTGGCATATTCAGACAGGTAAATGGCAGACATGAGCCCGATGGGAACGGCCACCAGCATGGCAATGGCTGAAACCATGAGGGTACCGGTGAAAACTGGTATGGCACCAAAGGCACCGGATGATCCCACCTGGTCGGCCCGGATGGCCATCTGGGGGCTCCATTCCAGTCCGAAAAGAAAATCTGTCAGGGGAATCATTTTGAAGAAGCGCAGGGCCTCATAAAAAACAGACAGAACTATGCCGATGGTGGTGAGGATGGCAACGGTGGAACAGCCGATAAGCAGCACCTGCACCACCTTTTCCACATGATTCCTGGCCTGTAAATCGGGAGAAATCAGTTTCCACACGGCAAGGGTCCCTCCCATGGCCATCACCAGTACAATAACCCACAGGGCTGCATGACTTATTCCCCGGAGATGATGGTAGTGATCCGCAGCCATCTGCATCACGGCATCCACCTTTCCAGAGACAATGTTGCCATTGACCAGATTGCCAATGTCGTTGATGATCAGGTTCAGGCGATCCGCGGGAAGGGTTTGTATTTCCAGGGGCAGCTGGGATACCACAAGTTTAATGATGACGTCCGGTTCAATTATCATCCAGAGTGAAAATACAATTAAAGCAGGTATGGCGCACCACAGTGAGGTCAGGGTGCCATAATACGTTGGACGGGAGTGCAGGGCTGCCGGTCCGCCCTCGGCTTGAGAAACGGAAAGTGCCTGGCGTTTCCCCAGATAAAATCCTGCGGCGGAGAACAGCAGCAATACAAAGATCAGATTAAATGGTGTCAAAACAGCCCCCACGTTATGGTTTCATGGTCACTTGTTTTTTTATGACCATCAATTCTTGTGAATTAGAATATACCTGTCTAACATTAGTTAAAGTTTAGGAAATTGTGAGTAATTTGTTAGAAAATAGGTTTTCCAAAATTATCCCCTCCCCGAAATCCGCAGGGAAAGGTATCACCGGTGCGGGCATCAATGAAAAGTGTCCGTCTCTTAAACGAAGAGGAGATGCGCATGCCGCACTGGGGGCAACGGGCGTTACACCGGTCTGTGATCTGAACCACCAGTTGCCCAGAAATCCTGGCCACCAGCCAATGGCGTAACTTGTGTTTAAAAGGGAGTGCCGTCATGCGCCAACTCTCATGGCAGTGGCGGAAGACTGTAATCCCTGATAAAAAACATTATGATACGGGGCTGCCATGTCAATGGATTGCAGCTCTGGTTCATCACTGCTATTATGTTCGTCAACGGTTTCCCCCATGATGTCAGCCAGGGCACTGCCCCAGTGGCAGGTGTGCCGGATGTGTTCGTGGCACCGATTCCTGATGGCATGAAAATCCTGTGGATGGTTAGTCCTCATGCGGTGGAAGCGAAGTATCTGTTCCACCCAGGGCTCTATGTTGTCAATCCCAAGAACATGACCTGTTTCACCGTCCAGAATGATTTCCTGGGGTCCACCGATGTTGGAGACCAAGGCAGGAACCCCGCTGGCTTGGGCCTCCAGAATCACCATACCAAAGGTATCTGTGACGCTCGGGAAGACAAACAGATCTGCAATGTCATAAAACTGTTGCAGGACACGGGAATTCACACGTCCCATAAAATGGACTGTGTCATGGGTGGAGAAGAGTTCTTTTAACTTTGGCAAATCCGGGCCGTCTCCACAGAGAATCAAATTGATGTTCTCATGGGTTCTTCTGGATTCAACGTAGGCTTGCATCAGAAAATCAATGTTTTTATCCCGGCTCACACGCCCGGTCCACAACAGGGTGGTACCAGGTTGGATGCCGTGGGTCTCTTTGAATCGTTTTTTCCATTGAGTCTCTTTATTCATAGGGTTCACGGTCATTCCCCGTTTGAACAGGGACATTTTTTTAGACGGGTATCCCTGGCGTTGGAGAATGCGCATATATTCCAGCGTGGGAACCTTTATATGAGTGGAGAGGGAGTAAAATCGATTGATGGCCGATTCGATAAGTCCTGTCAACACTTCATCCTGGAAGATGGATGCGGCCTGGGCCGCAAAATCAGTATGATAGATGGTGACGCATTCGATGTTAAGAATCTTAGCCATCACCATACCCAGGATGCCCACTGGGCCTGGAGTGGAGACAATGATGCGGTGGGGGCGGCAGTGATAAATCCGGGCCATGGATGTCAGCAAGGAGGGAAAATTCATGGCGTAACTATCGTAAAAATGGGGGATGAAGGTGTGGATGGAGGGAAGTACCATGAGGTTGGCCGGTAAATCCGCTGTGAGTCCATCCGTCCCTCGGCATGTCACAAAGGTGAGATTCAGGTCTCTTTGTTCGCTCTCTTTACAAAAACGTTCCAGGGTGACGGAAACACCGTTCAGATCATTAAAGGTGTCGGTGAACCAGAGGGTGTTGTGTGGCTGGATATCCTTGTGACCATTGTAGCGCTGACCCAGTTCTGAGAGTAATACCCTGTCATGGGAAAGGTGTTTCAGTGATGAAAAAAAGGGGACACTGATAAAAAAGGCGGGCAGGGAGATGAGTAGGTTTTTCATCAAACGGCCGATGTCCCCTTTTAACAGATCTTCCTCCAGGGATGCCAGGGCCAGTTTGAAAAATTCATCCAGCAGAAGCCCCATACTGTGGTAAATGTTTTCCATTTTGGTGTCCACATCCAAATGGGGGTCATGGGACCAGTTGTAGACATCCTCAAAAAAGGTCAACATGATTTTATCTTTTAACTGGGTTCTTTTTCTCACCTTTCGATAGGTGATCCACCGTTTCAGGCGACTTTGCTTTTCTTCAAACACAATGGTATTGATGAACTGAATGATGCCCCCAGGTGCTGTTTTTCCTGTGTGAACGGAGAAATCACAAAATATTTTATAGATGGAGAAGGCAAAGGATTTGTAGTCATTGCACCGTCCCCAGCATTGTGTCTTTTTTCTTTTTATGCGCCGGATGAACGCCTGCGTTGTATGGGGGCACTCACAGGTGGTGGCAGTGTGGCCGATGAACAGTCCTGCATGATCATCGGACCCACCGGTGAACCCCTTATCCCATGGTGTGGCACTGATGGGATCTATGCCATGTCTTCCCACCATGACTTCAATGTGTTCCGGGGTTAGGTTCATCAGAATATTCTGCCAGGTTTCATTGCCGTCCCGGCCCCGGGCTCCGTTAAGTCCTTCAAAGATGTCAAAGAGCAGGATGAGTTTTTCCAGGGTGTCCAGATCCAGACGATTGTTGATGCTGTAGAATCCATGGGCCACGGAGTAGGCGATGTCATTGTCCATGATATAGGCACGCAATTTATAAATATTGCGGCGAAGGGCTTGGATGCGTATAAATTGTTCCGGAGAAATGTCATATAACAGTAGATGTATTTTGCAGTTATTTTCCGGAAAATAGGTGGTGGTTTCTACGCTGATAAAGGTGTCTTCCGGATACGCCTGGACAAGCTCTAAGGCTCCTTCAATGGTGTTATGATCGGTGATGGTGACAAAATCCATCCCCGCTTCTTTTGCACAATGATACAAGGTGTGGATGTCTGTGTAGGATTCACTGGCACCTGCCTTTTTAAGAAACCATTCCGATGGCCGTCTGGACGCTTTGGAGTGAACATGCAGATCTGCACGGATCATTTATTTCTCCTTAATTTGTCGATGTAAAAGATTAAGATGTTGGAATCAAGCTTGGATGGAGCTACCTGCCTAAACCGGAACAACTTGCCAAATTAATGCCCTGGATAGCCTTAATATGCATGGTCAGCATGATTGAAAATTGTCTCGCTTTAGACGTGTAGCCACCTTTTGCATTGATTCCGGCAACCGGTAAAATAATAATGGCAGACAATTAGGATTATGGTTCAGGTGGTGATGACAAGGGGAGGGTGTGTTTCATTTCTGTTTTTTGTTTTGAAATCTCTTGTATCATCATGCTTACCTCTGAATTTAAAAATATTTTTTAAATTTGCAGGACTCGTTAGAGCTCCCGAACCACCATGTTACCAGTCATATTAACAGTCAAAAGTTAAATATTAATTTGGTTTTGATGTTAATTTAATGATTGGGTGCTGGCTGGGAGAACGCATGTATTGATTACTGCACCCCCTGCGCCTGGATGGTAACGAGATCATGAATGGCCTGGTAGTCGTCATCATGGACCTCCACGATTCCGGACAACTGCATTTTATTGAGCATTTGATCTATTTGGGGTGGAGATGACAGAATGATTTTTTTTATCTGCTTTCGCACCATTTCATTTACCCCGGCACTGAAAACAAAGGGGTCCCGATGAATGGGCCGGGATTTCCATAGAATTGCTATCTGCTCAGGTAAAACGATTCCTTTCTGAACCGCCTCATCCAACCGGGCAGAGGAAACAAATGCCGCATCGACATTTCCGTTTATAACCGAACTGATGGAACGGTCATGCGATCCCGTAAAGATAGAGGTGTCAAAAAATGTTTCCAGGGGGTACCCCGATTCCCTGGAAAAAACCAGCTTCGGTATTAGAAAACCCGATGTGCTTGCCGGATCTGTGTAAGCGATTTTTTTTCCTTTCAGAGCATCAATCGAGTGAAATTCTCGTTTTGTTAATGTGAAAAGAACTGCATAGTAATAGCTGCCCTGGGGCGTAATAAGTCCCTTTTTTCTGGCAAAGGATGCAAATGCCTCAACTCTTTTATCACGTGCCTTTGCCCTGGCGTAGGATGCCGGTCCCAGAATGGCAAAATCGATGGTTTGGGAAAGAATCCCCTCAATAACAGCCTGGTAGGATTGGGGACGGAGGATTTTGATGGGCCTGTTGAGTTTCTGTGCTAATAATTGCAGCAGCGGCTGAAGATTCGATAGTTGTTGATCCACGTCTTTCTTGGGGATCAGGGAAAAATAGAGCGCTGTTTTTTCGGTGTTTTTTGAGGTGGAGGACCCGGAAACAGAAGGCGAGACCTGGAGAATGATCAAAAAGAGGGCAATGACAAGTACAATAGTATTTTTTTTCATGCGGATGGTATCCTCAAAGGAGAAATGATGAATTCGCGGATTTCCCTTTCAGGAACCGGTCGACTGAAGTAATATCCTTGCACTTGATCGCAACCGGCAACTTTAAGGTTTACCAGCTGGTCATGGCTTTCAATACCTTCCGCAACAACAGTGAGGTTAAGCTTCTGCGCAAGGACAATGGTTGATGAAACAATGGCGTTATCATCGTGATTGTTCCGAATGTCCATGATAAAGCTGCGATCTATCTTGATGACACTGACGGGAAGGGACTTGATGTAATTGAGGCTTGAAAATCCATTCCCATAGTCGTCCAGTGAAATGGCGATGCCATTTGAAAAAAGGGTTTTTAAATTTTCAATGACCACCACCTTGTCTTCAATAAAAGCATTTTCTGTAATTTCAACCTCAATATGTTCCGCAGACAAATGATGTTTTTTGAGTGTTTTTAAAAAATGTCGGGAATAATCTTTGTCTTTGAGTTCTTTGGGGGAAACATTCACCGCAAGGGGTACGACTTTTAAACCGTCCGCATGCCACTGGGCCATCTGCCGGCAGGCAGCCTCCAGAACCCAGTTGCCCAGAGCCACAATCAAACCTGTTTTTTCCGCCGTTTCAATAAAGTCATTCGGATAGATCAGTTGGTAATCGGGATGTTGCCATCGGATCAACGCTTCCAGACCCACAACACGATAATCTTTAAGTCTGATTTTCGGTTGATAGTAAAGAACGAATTCATCATGGGTAATGGCGGACGGCATCCGCTGTTCCAGTTCAAATTCATGAAAGGAAATCCTATTCAGGCTGGCATCAAAAAAGGTGTAACGTCCACGGCCTGATTGTTTTGATTTGTACATGGCAGCATCTGCGTTAACAAGGAGGGAATCAATATCTTCACCGTCACGGGGATAAACGGCAACGCCAATGCTTGGGCTGGTATGAATCACATGACCGTCAAGATTTTCACAGGGTTCTGAAATGGCGGTGATAATTTTTTGTACAATGGGGGAAATATACTGATCCCTGGCTATTTCGGTTAACATAATTACAAATTCATCGCCGCCGAATCGGGAAACAATATCTGAATTTCGTGTACAAGTGACCAGACGATGGGCCACCGTTTGGAGCAGCAGGTCTCCAATGCGATGCCCAAGGGTATCGTTGATGGTTTTGAACCGATCAAGATCAATAAATAATATGGCATAGATTAGCCTGTTACGCCGGGCCAGACAAAGGTTTTTTTGTGCAATGGACACAAATAAACGTCTGTTGTAAAGTGATGTCAACGGATCAAAAGATGCTGCATTGACAGCATTTTCATGCTCCTTTTCCAACTTTGCAATCAGTTCATTGTTTTCCTGGTTGGCTATGGCCAGGGCAGCCAGATAGTGGTGTTTACGGTTTATCATCCTGAGTATCTGATAAAAACCACAGAGACAGAAGAGGGTGAGTATGGAAAGAATCCGTAGCTGTGTATTTTTGTGCTGGTTAAAATCTGAATTAATTTCCGCAAGCGTTTCACTGACAGCGACGGTAAGGGGATAATCCGGGACATGTCGGTATGTCAAATGATGTTCTTTTAGGTCTTTATCTGTGACAATCACAGTGCCTGAAACCTCTTGTAGGGAAGTTGTCAACGGTTTTGTGGACAATCCGCCAGCGATGACCAGACCACCACTTTCAAAACATGCCAGCTGGCGACCCTGATCATTCAGAATGGAAATTCGTCCAGTTCTGCCAATGCTGATACCCTGGAACAGTGTGAGAAAATATCCCAGATCCAGCTCCAGGAGCATGGCTCCGTAAATTCCATCATTCTTTGTCAGTGAAAATAAAATGGGAATCTGCCAGGTGACATCCAGAGAAGCGTTGGGGGACTCAACCACCCTGGGGGTATTATTTTGAACCATTTCATGAATATAGTGAGCAATTAGTTCCGGGCTCAGTTGTCGGTTGTAACTGGGTGAAGATTTGTACAATGTGTTCCCGGAGGAATCATACAGAACAATCCGGTTAAACCCCCGTTTTCCAAACAGAAAGCTGGAAATTGAGTTGGAGCAGGTTGTTTTGTTCCCGGACAATACTTCCAGGGCAAACACTTCAATGGCGTGATTCTGTTCCATAATCTGAAATAAATTTTCTGCCAGGATACTGGTCAGGTTCCGCTGTTCCTGCTTCAACCCATTCAAGAGTGATATTTTGCTTTTGTTCAGCTGGTTCAGGCTCAGGATCCATGCCAGTAGAATGACAATAAAACAGAACAGAACCAGTCCTGTTCGTAAAATGCGCAGGTTGCTTTTATTCAGCTCTTTGGTAATAAAGAGGGGAGGCATTGACGTCTGTTTTATATTTTTATCGGGTTTGTTCATATTTTTTTAATGATTTATGGTGCCTAATCGCAAGCACTCGTGTTGAGAGAGTGTGTGTCAAAAATTTCACGGATTATGGCAGACAGTTCCTGACCAATGATCGGTTTCTGAAGACTTTTTTTGATTCCAAGGCTTTGTGTGATGTTTTCTTCCAGATTGCCATAGTATCCTGAACACAGAATAATGGGTAACTCTTTCCGTATTTTTAAAAGTTCGGCAGAGAGCGCATCCCCTTTCATTTTAGGCATTGTCATATCCGTAATGACAAGGTCAAATTTATCAGGGGCTGCTTTGAATGCAGTTAAAGCAGAAATCGCTTCTGTAAAAGGGGTCACCGTATATCCTTGCCTGACCAGGATCTTCTGCAGGGCTTCCAGAATATCCACCTCATCTTCTACCAGCATTATCCGTTCACTACCCATGATCAGGTCTGTTTTGATTTCGGAGTCTTCAAAACTATTATCGGATTTAATCATCGGCCAGAATATCTGAAATGTCGTACCTCTATCGATTTCACTGTAAACTTTTAGAAATCCACCGTGATTTTTCACAATCCCGTCAACCACAGACAGGCCCAGACCCGTTCCCTTACCCACCCCTTTTGTTGTAAAAAAAGGATCGAATATTTTTTTCATGGTTTCCTTGTCCATACCATGCCCGGTATCACTGATAGTCATTCTGATATATTTTCCTGGATTCATGTTCAAGTCTGGAATACGCTCTTTCTTTGAAATTTCCGCCTCGTTCAATTCCACAGTCAAGACCCCGTCGATGTCACCCATGGCATGATATGCATTGGTGGACAGATTCATGATGACCTGGTGAATCTTGGTTGGATCAGCAAGAATTGATGCTTTTGATTGGATTTTTTGTTTGATTTCGATATTCGCCGGTATGGAGGAGCGAAGCAGGTTCATTACCTCTTTAACCACAAGATAAAGACCCATAGGTTGCAGAGCATCCTCAGACTGTCGGCTGAATGTTAGTATCTGTTTAACCAGCAGGGATGCTCTCTGGGCAGCCTTTTCAATTTGTATGATATCATTTTGAGTCGTTTCCCGGTCTTCAATATCTAATTTTGCCAGTTGAGCATACCCCAGGATGGCAGATAAAATATTGTTAAAATCATGGGCAATACCGCCCGCCATGGTTCCGATGGCTCGCATTTTATGCGATTGATTGAGCTGGTTTTCCAGTTTTACTTTGTCTTCTGCAGCTTTTCTTTGTTCTGTTATGTCCTGGATGGTGCCGTAAATCAAATCAATCCGTCTTGTTTGCCCTTTTATGGCAACAGCATGTTGAAAAACAATCCGTTCAGCCCCATCCGGCCTGATTATCCGGTACTTCATATCCAATGATGATTTATTGCTCTGAATCAGAGAACTGAGAACTGATTTCACCATGTTTCTGTCTTCCGGGTATATCAGTTGCAGTGAGGTTTCTGGTGTAACAGTAAAGCTGTCAGTAGGAACGCCGCAGATGGCGTATATCTGATCGGACCAGGTTAATGTCTCGTCTTTGGTATGGAATTCCCAATCGCCAATCTTTGCAAGCCGTTGGGCTGCCATGAGCCTCTTTCTGGTGTTTGTAAGGGTTGTTATGGTTGATTCCCGGGAGATTAAAGCCTTTTGAACGTGACGTTCCATGGGTTTGAAGATAAGCAACACCTCAAGGAGGAGTGTTAAAATGGTAATCAGCCATATGATTAATTCAAATTTTTCAATTTTGAAAACCGCTTCCCGACCCAATTTCTCATATTCATCCACCGCTGCATCAAGTAGAGGGTCGAGTGTATGCGGACCATAGGTTGTAATAAAAATATAGGCGGCAGATCCAGTGTTAAATGTATTTAGTCTACTGTTATAAGCATCTGTTCAAGTAAGCCGCTGCGCGGCAGACACGCCAAGGCTTTCACCCCATGATGCTTCCCCATATATCCACATCTTTCCTTAAAGTTTTATAAAATCAGACACTTCCTGTAACCTTAAGGGGTTGTTCCTCTTAACCCCAATATAAGGAGAAGTGTCATGATGAAAGATTATTATGAAAAATCCATGAGAGCCCTCAAGCTTGCCGGTATGAGTGAGAGAACTCAACAATGCTACACCCGCTCAGTTCGTCAGATGGTAGACTTTTACAACAAAACGCCCGATCTCATCACAGAAGTTGAGCTGGAAGATTATTTTCTTCACAGGCAAAACGAAGATCAGTGGTCTGCCGCCACCATGCGCATTGCATATTGCGGCATCCGATTCTTTTTTCAAAATGTGCTCAAGCGGGAATGGCATGTTTTCACCTACATGAATGCCAAAAGGGAAAAAAAGCTTCCCTGTGTTTTGAGTCAGAAAGAGGTTTTCGATATACTCAGTTTCGTGACCACCTTTCACAACTACGCATTTCTTTCCACTGTGTATTCCTGTGGGTTCAGGCTTTCCGAGGGCCTTGCGCTGCAGGTATCGGACATTGACAAAGATCGCATGATGATCCATGTGCACAGAGGGAAAGGGGCAAAGGATCGATTTGTCCCCCTTCCCCAAAATACCCTTTATCTGCTGCGACGTTATTGGGTCACCCATAAAAACCCCATGCTGATATTTCCCGCCATGGGCAGAGGAGGGAATCAAGCCCCCGTTTCAGAAACGCCGATGTCTATTGAGGGCGTACAAGGTGCTTTTCGTCAAGCAAAAGTTGCCGCCGGTATTACCAAGCGGCGTGTTTCCATCCACACATTAAGGCACTCCTATGCCACACATCTGCTGGAAGCTGGTACTAATCCCAGGCTCATTCAGCGCTACATGGGTCACAGCCAGCTGGAAACCACCATGGTTTATTTCCATTTTACCAACAAAGGCACCGAAGATGCCTATGAAATCATAGATAGAACCATGAAAGGATTTGACCGTGTACTCAATTAATGAGATCTTTCGGACCTTTGGCCCGGAGTATATGGCATCCTTTGGGGCATCCATGCCCAATGACCACAAAAAGGTTATTAAAGCCATCATGGAATGTCGGACAAAAACTTGCGGTCTGGTCGTTTATGAATGCATCAAGTGCGGTGTTCAGCACATTTCATTCAGATCCTGCGGCAACCGCCATTGCCCGGCATGTCAAAATCATAAAATAAAACAATGGGTGGAAGTGCAGATGAACCGGCAGTTGCCGGGACACCACTTTATGATCACCTTTACGGTGCCTGAACAATTGCGGCGATTCATCCGCAGCAACCAGCGAGCCGCATATGAAGCCTTGTTCAAGGCATCTTCACAGACAATGAAAGGACTCACGCCAGATCCCAAATATATCGGAGGTGATCTACCCGGTTTTTTTGGAGTGCTTCACACCTGGGGCCGCCAGTTGCAGTACCACCCTCATATTCATTACATTGTCACAGGGGGGGCAATCTTAAAGGAAGATGGCAGTTGGCATCCTTCCAGAATTGATTTTTATCTGCCAGTGAGGGCCATGTCAAAGATATTCCGGGCAAAGTTCTGCGAAGAGATGAAAAAAGCCGGTCTGTTCTCCCGGATACCCGCCAGTGCCTGGAAGATTGCCTGGAATGTGAATTGTCAAGCCGTGGGCAACAGCGAAACAAGCATCAAATACTTGGCGCCCTATGTTTTCAAGGTGGCCATTACCGACCATCGTATTGTCAAGGTTGAGGGTCGGGATGTTTTTTTCAAGTACAAGAAGACCGGCAGTGAGCGCTGGCGTACCATGAAACTTGAGGCCATGGAATTTCTTAGACGTTTTCTTCAACATGTGCTGCCCACAGGATTTATGAAGGTGAGGTATTATGGCTTTTTGAGTCCTTCATCTTCAGTTGACCTGGATCACATCCGACAGCTCATGGAATCGGCCTATGGGATAAAGGCAGTGGAATTATTGACTGGACCTGAAACGGTGTTGCCTTCATTAATTTGTCCGGAGTGTGGTGGAGAACTAAAATATTCCTATTCGGTGTTGCCACATCAGATGATCCCCGATGATGCCGGGTAAAATTTAGAGCACCAGTTGTTTAAAACTCGTTTTTTAAATTCCGTCTGAACGGAGAAGGATATCTGCGCTTACGCTTTCCAAAATGAGCATTTTTGTCTATAAAATGTCAAAGAACAGGCTGAAGTAACACGGTCTCAAAGTCATTGTTTAAAACCCATCCTCCTTCCCACCGGAGGTTGTCCCACTTCGGTGGGATCTCCTTCCTGAACTATTCAAAGCAAAACCCTTATAGCAAAAAAATGGACTCAGCTTCGGTGACGGGCTTCTTGAACAAAGGATTGAGATCGACCTTACAGGTCGACACAATCCTAAAGGTTGAACAAAGGATTGAGATCGACCTTACAGGTCGACACAATCCTAAAGGTTACACGATCAAGGAATCGTTCCATGGCTAAATCGAGACCGATCATAGGATCTTCGTAAATTGCCAGCAAGGTGTCATTGATTATCAGGCCACTGTTTTTTTGGGATTCACTATTTCGGAGGAAATTATAATTTTTCTTAATTTTATGAATGGTTCTGCCCAGCTGGGATCGCGCCATATTGAACTCAGATTCATCAATTGTAGTCGCCATCACACTGACAAAAAATGAGATTCGATTCGTCAGCCCTGTCTGTTGACCAGCCAGATTAATATATCTTGAAAAATCACCCTGTCTGGAAACAACATGCTTCATGGTGATAAAAGACGATGTAACAAGAATCGCAATAAGGCTTAAACCGATAATATAGCGGAGGCGAAGCGTTTTGATTGTGCGCGGAAGCTTCATCGTCCCCCACCAGAAAAAATTTGAAAATGAGTAATAATTTAAGTATCCCCTTGTATATACAGGGTTTGGTCACAACATGGGCCACCCTTGGTGGGGGTCAGGCTTGCGTTATTGACACTTTTGTTTAAATTTTCATTGTAAATACAAAATCTTGTCAAAAGCTCAATAACACAAGCCTGACCCCATCGGCCCGCCAGTGGTGGCAGATGGCCCATGTTGTGACCAAGCCAGAACTTATGACTGACGAATAATATCAATAACATATTAGAGTTTGATTAGCGAAGCGATGGATCGGTGATTATTTTATTTATTTTTTGATGTTGAAATTCCACTACAAGGTGGCCGACGTTATGATCAAGCCCGAATTTTCACACAAATCCGTGATGAGCCTTAGAAACTCGATATGATTCAATTAAAATTCGCATTCAGGGTCTGGGATCAACTTCGCTCAGGCTGGAAAGCGGGGAATCCTTTTTTTTGAACAGGTGACCGATGATGATACCGCCCACAATGGCTGTGATGGGTGCCACCATCACAAGGCCGATGCTGCCCACAAGGGTTCGCATGATTTCCGCAGCCACAATCTTCATATTCAGCATTCGCATGAGGCTGGGCGCCTTGATTTTAAAAATCATTAACAGGGTAAGAAAGCCACCGGAATAGGCCAGCAGCAGTGTGGTGGACATGGTGCCGATGACATGACGACCCACGGTGAGCCCGGATTTGATCAGTTCTTTGGGGCAGATATCGGGTTTTTTCTGTTTGACCTCATCCATGGAGGCAGCAATGTCCATGGCAATATCCATGGCCGCCCCGGAGGCGCCAAGAATAATGGCGGAATAAAAGATCTGTTGTATGTCCAGATCATAATATCCGCTGAAAATAAGGGCATTGACATAGGGTTGAGTCATTCCGAAAAGACCGATTTCCCGACCAAAATACAGGGTGACCGCCAGGGTGACAAACAGACCGCTGATGGTGCCGATGAATGCGGTAATGCCTTTTGCATTGATCCCGGCAACCAGGAAAATAATAATGGCTGACAAGAGAATTATGGTAAGGGTGGTGGTGACAAGGGGAGACTGACCTTCCAGAATCTGTTGAATCAGGAATTCCCAGAGGATAAACACGGTGAACATAAAGGAGATTAAAGCCTTTACCCCGATGACACCAGCATACAGCAGCAGGGCCACCACAAAAAAACAAAAAAGAGAGAAAAGGGTATCTTGCCGGAAGAGATCCACAGCTTTGACCTGTTCAATGGCATTGTTTTCCAGAATAACGGCAGCGATGATTACATCGTCTTTTTTGAAAAGGGTTTCAAGGTCGGTCTGACCTACCAGGTTATTGACGGCCGAAACGGTTTCTCCTTTGAACCGACCTTCCAGGAGTTTGATTTCCAATGCCTGAAACCCGATACTGGACAGGCCAGCAGATCGGACATCTGAATTATCCACCGTTAATACCCGGGCCTTGACTTCCCTTGCATCCGGTGTGTTTGTGTTCCGGCCCGGCCAAAAGCTATAACAGGCGGTCAACCCGGCCAGGACGAGCAATAACATAATAATGGGAATATGTTTTTTTGTGTGCATATTGGTATCCCGACGAACGGAGAACGGCCTGTCCCATTATAGAACAGACCGTTTGATTTATTTGCTCAACGCTTCGACCTCATCCCTGCATGCGGGCTCAGGACTGAAGCGTTGCGATTTTTATCAAAAACCAACTTTCCGATTTATTTCTGTTTGAGATTTTTTAAATCATCCAGCTCAGAAACTTGAGTGAAAAATTATAAATTAAACCCCAGCAGGCTTGCCATGGATTGCGCAATCTGGGTATTATCTTTGAAACCTGAGAATTTTTCAGCGCCCATGCCCGTGGCGGACAGGGGAATCATGGTGGCGGTATGGATGGTGGTGGTCCAGTTGATATTGGCGCGGTGGGATAAAAGATGGGCCGCCGTTAATGCTGCGGGATTAATTTTATAATATCCTGCGGTTCCACCGGTATCGGCATAGTCCATGGCTTTGTTTAGCTGTGCTGTTTCGCTTTCGTTCAGATCGGTGAGACCAAATTCATTTCCCAGAAAACTTATATAGGCGGCTCTGTCCTTTTTATACTGTCCCACACCATAGGCCAGGGTATCCTCCACAGAAACCTTGGTTGCCATAAGTGCAGACATGTCCATCTTATACCCCATGGCATCCATGCCAAGACCCAGGCCGCCGGTTTCATGGTCGCCCACCACAAGGATCAGGGTCTCCTCTTTATGGTTTTGATAAAAATCAAAGGCTTCCCGGATGGCATCGTCAAAGGCAAGGACGTCGTGGATCATACCCGTGGGATCATTGGCATGGGCCGCATGATCAATTCTGCCGCCTTCCACCATGAGAAAAAATCCGTCAGGGTCCTTTGACAAGACATTGATCCCCGCCCGTGTCATCGCGGCAAGGGAAGGGACTTCTTTGTAGTGATTGGACCGCTCAATTTCATAGGGCAGATGGGTATAAGTGAATGCAGCAAATACCTTGTCAACAGCGGAAAAATCTGTCTGATTGAAATTTTTTGCCCCTTTCATACCAATGAAGGTCTGATATCCTTGTTTTTCAAAATCCTGTACCAGGTTTTTATCATCCTTTCGTTTGGATTTGATGGTCATGCCCACGGCATCCCCATTTTTTTCAACCATGTTCTGGGGAATAAAGTGGCGCAGGCCACCACCAGCCATGAAATCCACCCGGCTTGTCACAAACTCCTCTGCAATTTCGTTTTCATTATTCCTTGAAATGTTGTGGGCAACAAAGACGGCGGGGGTGGCATGGGTGAGGCGGGTGGTGGTGATGATGCCCGTTGCAATGCCTCGGTCAACGGCTGCTTCAATCAGTGTTTTGACATTTTTTCCGCTGGTATCCTTTCCGATGACACCCTTGTTGGTTTTAA
>Ga0307929_1000933_pt1 | contig 25244 bp, 26 predicted proteins | sample AceLakmetage1330_FD_203160 | JGI IMG/M metagenome (GOLD analysis project Ga0307929, IMG submission 203160) | Saline water microbial communities from Ace Lake, Antarctica - #1330 | ecosystem: Environmental > Aquatic > Non-marine Saline and Alkaline > Saline | place: Antarctica: Ace Lake...
GTTTCAATCCTTGTTTTCATGGAAGAGGCACTGGAAGTTCCTGGCTCATCAATTCTCTTTGCAGGAATGTTGGGTTTCAATCCTTGTTTTCATGGAAGAGGCACTGGAAGTGTAAATGCTCCTGGTATGTGAGGAGACAAGAAGAGTTTCAATCCTTGTTTTCATGGAAGAGGCACTGGAAGTTTTAATGATCAGTCTGAAACTGATGCCATTGCAGAGTTTCAATCCTTGTTTTCATGGAAGAGGCACTGGAAGATTTATTGATTTATCCGGGATATCCTTCATAACATCGTTTCAATCCTTGTTTTCATGGAAGAGGCACTGGAAGCGCAATGATCTTTGGCGGTGGGTGTCTGCTTATCCAGTTTCAATCCTTGTTTTCATGGAAGAGGCACTGGAAGATAACTCGGCTATATGTTTGTATATCGGTATCATTTTGTTTCAATCCTTGTTTTCATGGAAGAGGCACTGGAAGAATAGAAGCAAGGCCATATCAGGCTAAAGCTCTGGAGTTTCAATCCTTGTTTTCATGGAAGAGGCACTGGAAGGGATCGGGAAAAACCACTGTCATGGGCGAACTGGAGTTTCAATCCTTGTTTTCATGGAAGAGGCACTGGAAGCCGGGTCCTTAGTGGGTATCGGTTTTAATCGGTCCGTTTCAATCCTTGTTTTCATGGAAGAGGCACTGGAAGTTTATTGATTTATCCGGGATATCCTTCATAACATCGTTTCAATCCTTGTTTTCATGGAAGAGGCACTGGAAGTTCTCCGCCGGATAGCGACGAATATGACAGATATGTTTCAATCCTTGTTTTCATGGAAGAGGCACTGGAAGATCAAGTAATTCTCTACCATATCGGACATGGACGAAAGTTTCAATCCTTGTTTTCATGGAAGAGGCACTGGAAGAGAATCTAATGGCATTGAAGATGCTATTTGGGCGCTGTTTCAATCCTTGTTTTCATGGAAGAGGCACTGGAAGATGTACACTCGGTCATGATTACATGCCGGTCATAGTTTCAATCCTTGTTTTCATGGAAGAGGCACTGGAAGTTTGTTTCTCCCTTCATTTATTTATACTTCCTATCGTTTCAATCCTTGTTTTCATGGAAGAGGCACTGGAAGTTCCCCCCTTATTAATTTACGGACTTTTGAAATATGTTTCAATCCTTGTTTTCATGGAAGAGGCACTGGAAGTTGTTGCAATTTTAACAACAATACGTGTGATCATAAAGGGTTTCAATCCTTGTTTTCATGGAAGAGGCACTGGAAGGATCCGTGGTCTTAGGGAGGAGGTATCACACTGGGGTTTCAATCCTTGTTTTCATGGAAGAGGCACTGGAAGCCATGTTTCATAGGCTTTCTGTTTGCGGTTTTTTGTTTCAATCCTTGTTTTCATGGAAGAGGCACTGGAAGTCATATGTGTGTTCGGTTTGCAAGCGCATAATTAGGTTTCAATCCTTGTTTTCATGGAAGAGGCACTGGAAGCCGTTGACATTGGCTGTTTTTTAATATATTTACATGTTTCAATCCTTGTTTTCATGGAAGAGGCACTGGAAGCCAACCCGCGGCCATCGGTAATGTCTTCATATAATTGTTTCAATCCTTGTTTTCATGGAAGAGGCACTGGAAGGCCACGTATGCGTGGTTCCGGTGTAACCATACCTGGTTTCAATCCTTGTTTTCATGGAAGAGGCACTGGAAGTCGACATCAACAACCCCCTTCATGTTTTCAGTTACGGTGTTTCAATCCTTGTTTTCATGGAAGAGGCACTGGAAGTTTTTCGGGATGTGGTTTTAATTGGCTTTGAATGGGTTTCAATCCTTGTTTTCATGGAAGAGGCACTGGAAGAGAGTTGGCGAACGCTTTTGACACGAAGGCCACGCGATGTTTCAATCCTTGTTTTCATGGAAGAGGCACTGGAAGTTGAGCGGGATATGGTAGAACATAAAGGTGAATGTGTTTCAATCCTTGTTTTCATGGAAGAGGCACTGGAAGAATCCATAGCCAGGAGGGCAAATCATGAAAGACGAGTTTCAATCCTTGTTTTCATGGAAGAGGCACTGGAAGCAACATGCCTGCCCAATACGTTTTTAGCCTGATGAGTTTCAATCCTTGTTTTCATGGAAGAGGCACTGGAAGCCTGCGGACAGAAATGGAGGAGGAAGGGAAATCGGAGTTTCAATCCTTGTTTTCATGGAAGAGGCACTGGAAGTTGTTGTTATGTAGCAGTTACAATGCTTAACATAGCCGTTTCAATCCTTGTTTTCATGGAAGAGGCACTGGAAGGAAAAACAACAACAACAGAGGAGAATTAAACAATGGGTTTCAATCCTTGTTTTCATGGAAGAGGCACTGGAAGATGAAAAACTTGATTGGATCATACAAAAGAAAATATGTTTCAATCCTTGTTTTCATGGAAGAGGCACTGGAAGAATTCGAAGCATCGTTGTTCAAGTTCAGGTTGAAGTTTCAATCCTTGTTTTCATGGAAGAGGCACTGGAAGTTGCATCCTAACATCTCCGCCCGGTTCAGTCAGCCTGTTTCAATCCTTGTTTTCATGGAAGAGGCACTGGAAGACACCGGCACCCGCTACTCACACTCACCGATGAATGTTTCAATCCTTGTTTTCATGGAAGAGGCACTGGAAGGTTAAAGACAGTGACATTGGATAGCTTAGATGATTGTTTCAATCCTTGTTTTCATGGAAGAGGCACTGGAAGGTGAGCCTGGGGGATTGGGAAATGCTTGAACGATGTTTCAATCCTTGTTTTCATGGAAGAGGCACTGGAAGCCTACGACATTGTAATAATCATAATCCCAGCTAAGTTTCAATCCTTGTTTTCATGGAAGAGGCACTGGAAGTATTTGAAAAAGTAAGAACCGCTGGATTGATTGAAGTTTCAATCCTTGTTTTCATGGAAGAGGCACTGGAAGAAATTTGGGGCAGATGTTGAAGAGTTGATCGCTGATTGTTTCAATCCTTGTTTTCATGGAAGAGGCACTGGAAGGCTATCGCTGCGCGAGGCTTGATGGTTAATAATATAGTTTCAATCCTTGTTTTCATGGAAGAGGCACTGGAAGGCGGCCATCGGCAGTGGCGTGCAGCGGCTTCGATTCGGTTTCAATCCTTGTTTTCATGGAAGAGGCACTGGAAGATCTCCGCACACCCTTGTGAATGCCCCTGTTTTTGTTTCAATCCTTGTTTTCATGGAAGAGGCACTGGAAGCTAACGCCTGCTTATATATCATTCATATTGACTGGGTTTCAATCCTTGTTTTCATGGAAGAGGCACTGGAAGAGCTATTTTCCGATTTTTAGTTTCAATCCTTGTCTTCATGGAAGAGGCACTGGAAGAATTTCCCCATTCCAGTAACGCAGCAATTATTCGCATTTCCGCTGAATAAGTATTTCAGCATGCCTATTCTTTATGACAAAAATAAATGCGAATAATTTTTGCGTTGATGGATTTGTATAAAAAATAGCTTCAATATTTCCTGTAGTACCAAGGGATATAAGAGCATTAAAGAATCTACAAAAACAAATTGTCAAAGAGCCACATTCATAGCTAAAACATTTATTATATGTAAATACCATTAAATTAATGGGTTTCATAGTCTTACAACCTATTGATAATATAAGGAGAGTAAGCTCAAACCTGCATTTCACAAATATTTTTATAGCAGCAGTCATTACATCTACTCACAATTTTGGTTGCATTTGGATAATTACAATCCCGAATTATCAAAGCAATATTTTCTAAAATCATTTTAAGTTCACAAAAATCATCAGGTGTGATATCGACCTCAAGAAGCTTATTTTTACTTCTGGTATATACAACAAACCCTTTTAGAACGTCAACCCCATAATTCTCTTTTATCAAGTACGCATAAAATACAAGTTGATACTTATAAGTTCTATAAAGTTTTTTTTCATATTTCGCATATTTATAATCAAGAGGTGCTGCTGTACCATCATCTAAAAACAAAATTTCATCAACAACACCTCGCATACCTTTTCCAGACGACAAATAGACATCGGACTCTTTGCTGATCTGTCCTATTTTTTTACGTAAATAATCCGGATTTATTTTTCTGACGTCTTCATGTATCCGCCTTCCCTTTTCTACTTTGAATCTTTTGTCCTGATTTTGATCAATACCCAAAACATATTCAAAATAGGTAAACCTTGGGCAGTAAAGATATTCGATCATATGGCTTGCTGTAATGGAATACTCTGTTGATTCATTCATCTCTAAGATATCCACTCCATAAACATATTAAAAAATATAGTCAATAACTTCCTGATCTCTCTTAAAACCTGTTTTCATGTCATAATGATTATCCAGAATAATACCGGTAATAAACCAAATTTTTCCCAAGGATTCATCATAACCGGATTTTTTGGCACTTCTTTCCGGAATGTTAATCAAATAAGGTGCCATTTTTTTATAAATCTCTTTCAAGTGTATTCTTTTCTCAAATGGATCAGAGTAGGATTGCTCCATTGTCTCTTCATATTTTTTGAATATAATTTCTGCCTCACTGTCAGTTTCAATAAAGGCTGAAACCACTGGAAAAGAGTCAATTAGCTGAAAAACGGGATCACTATTGTCTTTATTTTTGACAAATGCTGTCTTCAACATCATTTTACCAATATTCTCAAGTATTTTTTCAGACTCTTCACCAATCCCATAACTTACAATTTTTTTAAAATACTCCTTGGATAAGAATAAGAATTCCTTTTCTTCAAAAAATGGTTTTGCCCTGAGTATTGCAAAGGTTGAATCAATAAGGACATCATCATATATGTATGAATAAAAGGGTTTTTTGCCGTTTGTTAATACAAATAAATTAACCTCTGAAATAGCACCTGAATTATTTCGATTACATCTGCCGCAGGCTTGAAAAATACAATCCAATGGTGCCATGTCTCGATACACAACATCTACATCAATGTCCACACCGGCTTCAACCAACTGGGTCGAAACAATAACTTTCCCCTTTGGCTGCTGCTTAATCTCAAGAATTCTTTTTAAACGATCTTTGGGTATTATATTTGATGATAAATAGATTAAATTATCATTGGGCAAATGCTCTTGAAGGAATAAATATACATCAAGGGACGATTTTACAGTGTTAAGAACAATCAATCTGCTTTTTTGAGGAGATTGTGAGATGTCATTTAACAAAATATCCTTGAATGCATCAATATGAAGCTTTTCATTGAGGTGTTTAGTATTCAAACGAATTCTGCTTAAAGAATCAAAATAGTGCTTTTTAGAGACAGCAAGCTCTTTAATCTCATTATCCGCTTCTGAAAAAATAAGAGGCATTGTGGCGGTAACCAGAATAAATCTAATATTAAACATTTTAGCACATTGCTGAAAAACAGTTTTTATCAGATACCAAAATTTGCTGGGTATGGCCTGAACTTCATCAAGCACAATAACCGAATTGGAGAGATTATGGAATTTTCTAAGTACCTTGTTTTTATTGGAAAGCAAGGTGTGGAGTAATTGGTAAAAAGTGGTGACAACTACTTCGCTTTCCCAACCCTCAATAAAAAACTCGGAATTTTTGGAAGAGTATATCTGATCCTCATCCTGATAGCGAACAATGTATTCCAGCTCTGTCAAATGATGATGTTTTAGCAGAACATCAGAAGAGACACTGATATGGTTATACTCAAGAATTTCTTCAAACACCCTGGCATTCTGATCAATAACCGAAGTAAAAGGTAAGCAATATATAATTCTTTGAATATTATGTTGTGCTTTTAATTTCAGTGCTGCATTCAAAACAGTCAGGGTTTTACCGGCACCGGTTGGAAGATTTATGGAATAAAAACGTGTATCAGCATCAAGGTTTAATTCAGTCTCCCGGTAAGATTCATTTCTGATTTTGGTTAGAATATCATCATTTTGGATAAACGTATGCTTGTAATTGTCCACAAACGAATCTTTCCACACAGACTGAATAGGGTTCAAATCATGATTAACAATTGCGTCGCACTTATCTGCGGTCAACAGAATTGAAAAAAAATAGTTGAGAAAAAGATAGTCGTCAATTGATAGCTCTTTTCTAATTTTACGTTCTGATTTTATATTCCCATTGCGAGTCAAATTTAAAAGATTATTTTGAAAACAATCTGGAGTAAAAAAAACCGTTTCAAGATGATCTTTATAAATCAGGATCAGTTCTTTGTAGTCAATACTATCATTAATTTTTAAAAGAACGTCAGTCTCAAGGGAACCCATGCACATTTTATTAAAATTCTTAAAATCCGCATGATGAGACTTGATTATTATGTATCCCAGGACGGATTTTTTCTCATCAAATTTAAGTACTTCCCTGGCATAGAAATAGAACCATAATGCAGATATTTCTGCATGACGCTTCATCTTTTCATGAACTTTGGATGTGCCGGTAATGTAATGTTGAAAGTAAACCGAAGCTTTCCCCAGATCGTGTAACAGCAAAAGAGCAACGACAAAATTTTCACATTCCGGGAAAAGCCTATTCCTTTTAAAAACATTTAAGCCAATTTTATGCGACCCTGATAAATGAGCAGATAATAATTTATCAGGGTGCGACAGCAGTTTACATTCCAACAATATTTTCTCCTCTGTCAGGAATGGAATAGTATGCCTCCACTTTTCCACTTATGGGATTGCCATTGACTTCATACAAAAATTCCCTGTATTCAATCACTTCCCGATCATTGAGCATTACATTGGGAAGCGTACATTGCTGAAGTATGACTGTTTCATTAAATGTAATCTGCTGAATCATTTCTCTGGGAATGATGGATATGAAATCTCCTTGTCCGGTGGCAGCCTTGATGTCAAATTCTCCGACAAATGAAAAATTGGCTATGCAGGAACTGATTCCTAAAGTCAGTGTATATACACTTTTGTGATCCATTAAATTTTGTTTAATTTTTTCATAAACCGTTTTATCTTTATGGGCAACATAGACCCTAAATGAAGGGCTTTTTAAGTACTCAACATTGGTTGGCTTATGCTGTTCAAATTTTGAAAAGTGTGCTTTACTGACTGTTTTTAAGTAGTTGGTGGGCAGTTTAACCTTTTTTACCGGATTATTTGTCTTCACCGAAATAAAAGAATTATCTTTTGAAAAAAATTCAGGATTTTCTTTTTTATCAATACCTGTCAAAGCCCCCAAAATACCGCTTAACACAGTTCTGGGGGGCATTGAAAAAGTTAATGGAGACATATTAGTAAAGTACTTTTTAAACTGGGCATAATCCGCATGTATGTCAAAAATTACAATTTTTTCTGGTTGAAAAAACATAATCAGACCTCTTTATAATCTATGTCATCAAAGCCTGTCAGTATTGTTCTGGGATTCTTTTTGATTTCAATTGAGTCAATTTTATCAGAATAACGCTTGATCACATCTCCAAGCTTTGAAATATTGAGCTGGCCATCTTCAATATCACGGATCTTCTCATCCTGTAGCTCTGTATCAAAAGAGATATACTTATCCAGCTCACCAATAAAAAAATTTTTCTCTTTATACTTGATTTCCAGCAGCAGTTTGGGGTTATGCTCAAACTTAGAGCGTGAAATTAAATTTTTTGTACCATCCCACATGGCAAGTTTCAGCTCTTCAACATCGCTATCCGTGAGGCCAGTCGCTTTTGCAGCATTTTCATTAACAATTCCGTAAAATACAATCAATGAGTAAGGAAGGATGTACTCTTCCCTGAAAGTCTGCTGATTTGCGCCATCTTTTGATGCAAAGGCACCGGTTCCTTTGATATATTTCATTTCAACTTTATGGAGAGAGTTTGCCATTTTAAACTGCACTGGCCCGGTGAAAATAATGGAATCTTTATCCAGTGGCAGTACACCGCCAAAAAGACGAATATCAATACATTTTGAAAGAATGTTGGTTAGCATTTCATCTTTCTTTTTACCAAAGTCCAACCCTCTTGCCTTGCCGTCTTTGATCCCTTTTCCTTTTTTAGATTCCGTTGTTCGGACAAAAATATCCTTATTATTATCAGGGTTATGACCAAGACTTGTAAACAGGTAATCTCTTACTGTTCTTTTCAACCGGACATCAGTCACAATGTTCAGACCTGTCTCTTCATCCATTCTTGGCTTATTTTCATCTGACGGGTCACCATTTGGATTGGCATTTTTAACATCATACACAAACAAGAGTTCTCTTCTATTTTGGATACTCATTTCACAAATTCTCCTTCAATTATTATTCCGGATTAAAACACTTTGATTACGATTAATCATTTATTAAAACCCAATTCGTTTTGACAAAAATGACCCTGAAACAGGGATTAGGGGGTTCATGACAAAAAACCTACCCATCTTAACTTAAAATATGCTGTAAATACTGAGCATTAAATTTGAAAGCGGGTAATTTTATTATGGTGAATTCCCTTAGTCGGTAATAATTATTTTTATGCGTCTGCCTCTGTGTCGTTATTTTGTTTTGGAATGGAAAAATTTTTGTACAAATTCATTCCCATGACAAAATAGAAACTCAAGTCATCATTGGATAATTTTTCAAGGTTTGATGTTAACAACAGGTGTGAAATGGTCTCTTCCAGTGATCGGTAGTAATTTTTCTGATATTGCTCCAGTTTTTCAATAATTTCAGGTAACAATCTTCTGATGACTTTAGGATTCATTTTCAACCCGTTCAATCGTTTTCTAAATGGCGTTGCATTTCTTTCCTGATATTGAATGTTTAACAAATTCTGACACAAAACACCCTCCAGAAAGAGTGCTTTTTTACTTGAACAATCAAAAAAATCAGAATGTTCATCAAAAAAATCCTGATATTTATTATCCACTGTGATCTCCTTTTCTTCATGTCTGGTTGACAGATCAATAACCCCTAAATAATTAAGAAACTTTAAAGTTAAAATGATTTTTAAAACAGATAAAGGATACAGTTCATCATTGGCAAATTTTCGTCTCAGCGATTCTGCAATACGATTCATGATAAAAGCGGTATCAATTTCTTTTTGCACAAAAACAGCCTTTGCAATATCCAGAAAATATTTTTTGAACACCTGTAAATTACCAAGAGTTTTATCCTGGGAGAGTGGAATAAACTCTTTAAAAAATTCGAAACGGAACTTTAGATCGTATAATGTTTTTTCTTTTTTATTTTCCAATCCCTTGAAAATTGCATGATTCTCAGAATGATCTTTTGCATAAAAAATTGTTTTAAACTGGGATGGATAAACATCTTCTATATTCAACAGGATCTTAAACTCACTATTGTTTTCCTCAAAAAAAAACAGTGTATAATTTACGCTGTTGTCAGAGTATTGAAGTTTATCAAGGATCTCATCTTTTGAATTGGTCAGTGCCTTACGTGTATCATCTGATAATGAGAATTGACCTGTTTCACTCTCCTTCTCCAAAAAAATTTCCATGATTTCCGAATTATCCCCATGACGATTGATAAATTCAGGGATAAGATAATAAGAAAAACCACAAAAATAATATCTCATATGCTTATTCACGACTGAGCCACTCTCTTTGAGTTTGACAGCACATTCAGGACATACTGGGTAATTTTTCCAGGCTGCGGATTTATCGAAGCCTCCGGCAATGGGAGCGAATTCTGTTTTTGCTGTATAAAAATTGAATGTACTCACATATCCCCATACTTCTCGAACCTGTTGCAGGCAGACTGAACAAAATTTTTCTTTTTGCCGAATTTTTTTATTTTGAAGTGTATAGTATGAGCTTAATAAATCTTCTTCTGCCCCTTGTCTGATTTTTTCAAACAGCGGTGAGTCACCAATATATTGATCGTCTATACTTAATGTTAAGATGTAGAGATCATTATCATTTTCTCTGGACTGCATGCTTTCAAGAATAGCGTGTTTAATTGCATCTGAAGAATCCATAATTAAAGTGAACAAGCCTTTAAAAATAACATTCTTTTTGGAATTATTTTGAATAACTTTGATCAGTTTTCCATTTTTCTTATCACTTGAAAAATAATTTTCATTTTCTAAAATTTCTTTATAAGAAAGAAAAACTGTTGGAAATTCAGATATTCCACGTGCTTTTACTTGCTTAAAATAAAACAGTTTTTCGTTCTTACTCCTGGAAAATTTTTCAAGATGAACTCCATTGAAATCAAAGTTTGTTATTTTTTTTTCTGACTCCAACGTTGAAAATTCTAATACAATTACTGACTCGCTTCGCTCTTCAAGAACAAGCCCATAAGGGCTTTCGTCAATCAATTCAGGTGGAATGTATTCTCTCAGTTTGTACAATTTATTGATCATATTTAAACACTCCTTTCAAATCAATACCTTTGCCAAATTTCAAAAAAATATTTTTGAATTTGGCAATCCAAAGACCATATATTCTGTAAATTGAACATTAAGCTATTTTGGGGGCACATTCCCATTTTCCCGGCCCATCATACAACCCATTGATTTTATTAAGCCACCATCCATTGATACAAAATAAAATATCTTGATAAATCAAAGAGTTGAATCTCCAACCGGGAAAATGGGAATGCGCCCTATTTTGTTTAGTCATTTTGAAGAACTCTTGAAAATAATAATACAAAAACAGTTTCAGTTAATTAGTCATATCATCAATCCTACGTTTCCAAAACCCCTTGACACTGATTTCCCAAGACCCAAATCATCGGGAATATGAAAATTAGTCTTAAAATAGCCTGTAAAACCAAGAATTTTATTTCCTTTTAATGTAACTGTTTGGGGATGGGTTTGCTGGGTCGTTTTAATTCTATGATCCTGTTCCAGTGTATAGTCAAGATATTTAGCCATTGAAATAATATTTCCGGTCAGAATTCGGTTAAGTAACAGTTTTTGCTCATCATGCCTTGCATGTTGAAAAAGACGATAATTTTTTTGGTTCAATGCAATCCACGGGCTTTTAAATTCATACATAAAGTGTTCATTTGCATATCCAAATGTGATATCCTCAACCTTTAAATCCTTTTCATGAACAGGTATAACAAAATCATCAATTACAATCTGATCAAGAGTCATAAAAATATCCATAAAGACAGCAACTGCTTTTTCCGTCAAGGCAACAATAATGGGTGTGTTTTTAATTATTTTGAACTGGATGAGAGGATATCGGTATAAATTTTTTCCGGTCGCCTGATCATGATTATGAATCAAATCATATTTGGCAAAAACATTTCCTATATATCCTCTGAATTTGTGCGTTTGATGAGGCTTCAGAATGATATCATTTAAATATAGGGTAGCTTTTTTCATTTTTATCCTTTGTGAAACGGCATTCTTCATATGACCTCAAAAGTACTTTACAGTTTTTTGAAAAAATCTGCAAATGAAAAAAATGTAAAAAAAGTGTAAATTACTTTTGAAAAATGCCTGTAAAACAGCAACGTATTAGAGATATCGCTGTTAAAGTTATTGGCTAAAAGAACATGGCAAGGATTTCATTATTAACAAATTTTTTATCAAAGCCCTGGCCATGGATCGTAATTTTGCTGAAGTTTTCCTGGGAAAATGGAAAGAGATAAACGCTGTCAGTCTCTTGATCTATTAAATCCAGACACTTTTCTCCGAGTTCATCAAATCGGTTCCAATTAAGTTTACCAAGAAATATGCTCTTTTGAACTCTGTAAAGCCCAGCCTTTTTACACTCTTTTACAACCCTGTTTCTTATCTTGTCAACAGAGATATCATAGACTACCCAGACAAGTGTTTCCTTCATTTAAACACCTTTTAAAACTCTTTTATTTTAAGCCATTTATCATTTCCATCGCCACCTTCAAGAAGAATATTAGCCATTCTATGTGCTTCGTGGGTAAGAATATGCTTTCTCTTTACATTACGATTTCGGTATCTTACGGACTCCTCAAGATGTTTATAAAGCTCATCAATAACAAAAGGTTTGCCTTTTTGATTGAGAGTGGTGCTTTTGGATCTAATATCAAAGAAATCTTTTTTCACCTTTTTACCAGTGAAAAGATAGACAGAAACCTGTTCTGCAAATATTCTAAACGGTTCAATTAAATCAAATACAAGGGATTTTTTGTTATAATTATCGGTATGCATGAAGCCCACAAAAGGGTCAAGTCCTGCCAGAATACAGGCCTTCTCCACCTTTGAGTAAAGCACACCGTAACAATAATTTAAAACTGCATTAAACGGATCTTCTGCGGGTCTTTTTGATCTTCCTTTAAATTGGTATGTCTCCGGCATAATTTTTGATATACACTGGAAATATGCCCTTCCGGCACTCCCTTCGAAACCGAGCAATTGCCCCCTTACTTCATCAATTTTTTCGTTAACAGAATCAAGTGAAGTAATTGAATTCTCAATTGTGGTTATGGAAGGGTCAAAGAGCTTCTCTTTACCCGGTCTTGAGTATTTTAGCTTTTTTAAAAAATCCCTTTGGTTTGTAAGCTTCTGTTTTATAAGCATTAGCACGAGGTTTGTTCCAATTTGATTTTCAGACGCTTCAAGCTGTTTTCTCCGAATCAGTGCAGTTGAACCCATTTTGGAAAACCATACACGCCCAATAGGATTGCCATAACCATCAAGAAAGATAACGTCGACGTTATTTTCAAGGGCAAGTACAATGGCCTGAGTTGAGATCATGGCTTTATTTGACAATACAATTGACTCTATCCGGGATGCGGCAACATCCAATTTGTTATCACCGTTTAATAATCTGAAGCATTCATCTTTTTGCTTCAACATTGTGCCAGGTGTATTAATGATTAGTTGAATAGCATTTCTCCTTAAAAATCTACAATATTAAGCACCAAATCTAAATACCAACCTCTTTTCACAGTACAAATAGTTTTTGTTTCATCGTGGATTAGTGTGATTGATGAGCCTGTTGATTAAGTCGCTTTTTGCAAAATGATCACACAACATTTTGATATTGGGTGATTTAATATTCAACATTTTGATATTGGGTGATTTAATATTCAACATATTGTATATATAATCCAGAGATCTGTACTAAATCAACAGGGTCATTGATATAGTTCAGTACAATCCGCTGAATTTGAGGCTCTTTGATAAGCGCATCTCTTATCTTGTCCCTTGGTAAATCTTTTTTAAATCCAGATGAAGTCATACCTATTAAATACCCCCGAAATTATTATACTACTCATGGGTGCGGTTGAGGTCTATATTGATAGAATTTTAAATCAGAATCCAATGGCCAAATAAAAATTTCTGCCATGCTGAATTTTTTAATACATTTTTTATAATCTTGGATGATGCTCAGATCAGCAAAACTTGTGTCTTCCCCAGTCTTGGTAACGGATTTGTTTTGTCCAGCAAGATCAGGAAAAGAATCAATCCAATTCATTACCTCCTGGCTCTTGGGGAATTCGCTGGGCTTCCACGGGGCCTCACCATTAAAGGCAGCTTTGACGGAGTCACAAAAACGTTTGGCTGATTTTCTTCGTGTGCCGCCGTCACCATTTTTTGCTATATGATTGCCTGTTTCTAAAATGGTCGCCATAGGCAAAATAAAGGTGCAATCCAAGGCTGTATATTCCATAAAGCTCTTACATACTTCTTCTTTATCGCCATTACAATTAGGACATTAGGGTTGGTCATAACATGGGCCACTTTGAAGTAATTTTTTTTGACCTAAAAATAAAGTCATTAATTACAGATAGTTGGCAATAATATATATTCGGTTCCTGTGTAGTGGCCCATCCTATGACCAACCCCGGGACATTCAATATATTTAAGAAGACGCTGGTGTCAATCAAGCATACCGTATTCATTTATCATCCCCTTGTAACCGGATCAACCAATCCAGTGCATTTTCCTTTTTTTGTTCCGATGTAACAGGGGATTTTATAAATCTGTCAATCACTCCATTGGTCACAAGATCACCCAATGGACCCTGGGAAACCAATCCCGGATAATCCTGAATGTCAGCCAGGCGGATCAAGCGGTTATCGCCTTGTGATGGATCCCGATAACAAAAAACCACATCCGCTAAGGCTTCATCAGGCAGTGCATCCATGAGGGCAGGATTATGAGTCGAAAACAATGATTGTCATGTAAAACCAATATCTTGATTTTGTCAGACCCCGCTTTTAACATCAAAAAAATTAACCCCATTGCCCCAGCATATTTTCTTCAGGTTATCCTGGGAAATATCCGCCCCCTGGAGCACCTTAAGCTCACGATCCCAGGCATAGGGAATATTGGGAAAATCAGATCCATACATAATTCTGTCTGGGCGGTATTGATTGAGCGGCAAGGTCTCTTTCATGGGAAAATAATTCGTGATGGTCATGGCAGTGTCCAGCCAGAGGGTGTCATACTTTTCAATCAGTGACTTGTATGCCAGGATTTCATCAAATCCCAGATGGGGCACACAGATTTTAAGCCCTGGAAAATTCTTTAACACGGCTTCCAGTTTGTCTACACTGCAAAGCTCGTAGGGATCACATTTATACGCCGGGCTTTTAGGCTCCCTGCTGACGTGCATGACCATGGGTTTTTGATGCGTCTGGCAACACTCGTACAGGCGGTTCATGGCATCATTGTTCATGTCAAAACACTGCACATGGGCGTGGAGCTTCACCCCTTTCAGACCTGCGTCAAAGGCCTCCTTCAGAATGATTTCCGCATCCTCCTCCCCAGGAAACACTGTGGCAAGCCCGGTGACTTTTCCAGGGAACTCCTGGCATTTGGCAGCCATGTATTGGTTTAATAACCTTGCCATGCCGGGCTTGTGAGCATATTGCAGGGCTACAATGTGGTTGATGCCCCGGGACAGCAAAAATTCAAACAGCTCAGAGCTGCTCATCTGATATCGGATGTGCCAGGCATGGACATCAAACCATTTCCGCACCGCAGAGAAAATCCCCTCGGGGAAGATATGAACATGGGCATCCATTACAGGTAAAAGCCCGGCAGGAACCCTATCTCCCTCTTCATCATCCATTACCGGCAAATTTGATTCCAACATTTGTTTCTCCTGTATTTGGGGGTAGGCTTGGTTGTTTTTATTAAAAATACTGATTTTCGGTAATATAGTCAAGTTAACGCGATGCACGGCAATGGATCAACAGGTGGTGGTCTTGACGTGAACCTGAATTAGGCCTGCAATCGGGTTACTCCCTTTCAAATTTTTTCATCTGGTCGATCATATGATTGTCCAGGACATCGGCATAAATCTGTGTGGTAGCGATGCTTTCATGGCCAGAATATTTTGTATTACCGGAAGGTCAATCCCGGCTTCCAGCATGGCCGTTGACGCACTGTGCCGGTTATGGGGAGCTCCCCATAACCGGCACAGGAAGGCTTCTATTATGGCATCAGAGAATATTTCTTTAATAAATATAATGGAATTCTTAGGACACGACAATATTGAAGTTACTCAGAAATATTTAAGGATTTTGGGGCATTTTAGATAGTCTTCTTTAGCGAAAACAAAAAAGACTTACAACATAATATTGTAAGCCTTTGTTTTTAGAGGGGTTTAAGTGGTGGGCCGTCACGGAGTCGAACCGGGGACCTACTGATTAAGAGGAATCCACCACAATATCACACACCAATAAAAACAACGGGTTATGCCAGCTAACGACACATAATATCACACGCATTCACACAAATTCACTTGATTTTGCTACAATCTTACTACATTAAACCAACCATTAATCTTAAATAACCGGCAATCTATCCACCTGCTTTTTTTTATGATCCATTATCAAGTGGATATAATGATTTCTTGTCACGGTGATACTACTATGTCCCAAATTTTCTTGCACCGTCACCAGGTCTGCCCCATTCATAATCAACCACGCGCCATATGTTCGGCGCAAATCATGAAAAGTGCATTTAACACCGGATTTTTTAGAAAACTTTATAAATCCGTGTGAAATCCAGTCAACCAACCAAGGAGCCCCTTTATTATTAAGCAAGAGATATTCTTTTTTATGCAGCTTCATAATGTGTTGAAAAAAATTCAATGATGCCTGGGGAAAAGGAACCACCCTAAATTTTCTTGATTTTGTGGGATTTGTTGGGGTACTTGAAACGGTTATGGTTTGTTGCACAAGATCCACATCTTGTTTTTTAAATTGGCATATTTCCCCGGCCCTTGCTCCGGTGTAAAGGGCAACTTTGACTAAATTTTGCCATGGCTGGGTCATACATGCCAATAAAATTTGTACCTCCGGTTCTGACAACACCCGTACCTTATTAAGCGTTTCCTTAGCTTTATCAATATTGTTACAGGGGGATTCATGGATATATTTTTTTTTAACGGCCTGATTAAATGAAGTGTTGATATGTCTTAAAAAACAATTTGCCGTTGATGTGGCCTTTTCAACCAATAACTGATTATACCATTGATCAATATCATTTTCCTTGATTTCATTAAGATATTTATCACCGTTGAGATATTTCACCAGACTATTATAAGCCAATTTATCATTGGCAATGGTTTTTTTTGCCCTTCTGTGTTTCCTAAAATGGATATATTCGTTGAACCAATCACTAAATTTAATTGTTGGTTGCAGCGGAGTCCCCAGCAAACAATAAGATTTTTCTATAGTGTTATAGTGCTTTTTGATGCACATAGCGGCGGCTTTGTCGCCTAATTTTGTACTTTCTTGGATTCTCCTACCATTTCTGTCCTTATAAGATACCCAATAATATTTACCCCGCTTATAAATCGTTGCCATTTTATCCCCCCATTTTATTCCCTCATCTTATCCCCCCATTGTATTTATCCATTCCCATCCTTTTATAAGGATAAGTTTGCCATCACTCCATGAAAGAATAAAAAAACAGGCAAATAAAATAAAATTGATAAAACAACCAGTGAAATGATTCAACCAGCTAAATATATGCCTTGTTGCAAACCAACTTTTGATCATTCCTTTTTTAACACCTGAAAACGTTTCCAGCTTATTTCCTTCATAATTTGCCCGGTCATTTTTCTTTTTTAACTGGCTTTCTGTGCTTTTACCAAACAACCAGCATTGAAACAAAGCCCAACGTTTTAATATGCCAAGGTTACCTTTTAAAAAACAATTGTATAAGCCAAAAATAACAAGTTGAGCGACAAACAAACCGCACATATTTTTTATAATATTAATAAAAGCCTGGGGGACTGTCATTGAATCCAGGTTTGTTTTTATTTTTGGTGATGACTGAATATTTACGCTGTTGTTTAGTGTTTCTTCAATTTTTTTAAGCGTGTCACGAAAAGGGACAATACAAGTTTTACATGGAGAGTAACCGGCATTTTCAGCATCTTTCATTGATTCAAAAATCATAGTGCAACTTTGGCACCCATAATATTTACATTCTTTTTGGTGGTAAATCATGGATTTTGTATTGCCTTGATACAATGCCTGGTCAGCATGAACAGTAACGGAACCCAACACCAGCAAGAAAAACAGATAACACGCTATTTTGTTCATTTTTTCCCTTTCCCCTTTCCCTTTGAATTTAATAATTAAATTCAGGCAATTTTACGGTTTTTCATTAATTCTTCTAAAAGTTTTTCCTTTTCAACGTATTTTAATACGTCCCGTCTTTGTTCGTCCGTCATTGATTCCAACATTTCCATTATTTTATTTGTGGGATCATTTGGTGCTGCGACACATTCCCCGCCTTTTCCATACAATATCCAATCTGTACTAATTTTATATTGTTCGCAAATTGAGATTATTTTGTTTAAATCAATATTGCCTCTTTTCTTCCAACTTGAAATTGTGTTCGGCTTTATTTGAAGCACCTTTGAAAGCTCGTAATTGGTTTTAATTCCAATCACATCTTTTACCCTTTGAATAATTTTATTCGCATTAAGCGAGTTTTCTATTGACATAATCGCACCATATGATTTATTTATATTGTTATGTTCACATACAGTCACTTAACTTCACACAGTATAACATAAAACCCTATTGAGAGGTATTCAAGATGTCAAAAAAAATCACACCATGTACTACAGATTCCACCACATCAGCCACAAAAGACGAAACAATTTGTATTTTGCAAAACAAAATCAATCTACTTGAAGAGCTTTTGATGGATGGAGCCGGGCCTATTAAGGCGTATCCTCTTCCTACCCGGCAAAAAGAAAAAGCCACATACATTGATCAACTGACACAAATTGACAATCACGGTGTTATTGGAAGTTTTTTTGCCAAAATTCAATCACTCCATTTGGAAGCCTTGGGAAAAACCCACCTGCAAGCCACCATTGAAACCATGCAGGAATTGTCAGACAACCACCCCCACGAATATCAATATGCACTCCGTCACATTGACATTGAACACAATTGCTTTTTTGACATTGATCTTGACCTTGATAACAGTTTGGAATTTGAAATTGTTGATGAAATTGAAGGGTAAAAAATTTTCCCTGACTGGGTGGTTCACTCCGCCCGGTCATACAGAAAATGAAACACAGCATTACCTAACTTCACACAATATAAAATTCTAAATTGAGAGGTATTCAAAATGTCAAAAAAAATCACACCATGTGCAGAATTGATAACTCCATGGCTTACCCTTCAAGAAGCAGCGGCTTATCTCAAACTTAACCCCCGCACCCTGAATAATTATATCTCCAGGGGATTGATTCCGGTTTCTGTGAGCAAGACCACGAACACAAAGCGTTTTCACAAGACAGACCTTGACCAATGGCTTGGGAAAAAATGAATTGCGGGCGCGGGCAGGCGGGCGCGGGCAGGCGGGCGCAGGCAGGCGGGCGCGGGCAGGCGGGCGCAGGCAGGCGCGGGCAGGCGGGCGCGGGCGTGCATAATGTGCCCGCACACATGCCCGGACGTGCCCAGGCGCAGGCGCAAGCAGGCGCGGGCACTGGGGCGGACAGGTGCCCAGGCGCACACATTATGCCCAGGCGTGCCCAGGCGTGCCCAGGGGCAAGCGGGAGCGTGCCCGTGTGCGTAGCGTAGCTGAATTTTTAGTTAAAACAATGTCTTAAAACGTTTTAACCTGTTTTGCAGCCTTAACAGAAAAAATAAAAAAAATTGGAGAAAAATAAAAATGGAAATTATTACCGTCTTTTTTAAAAAGTTTCAGTCATTTCTTTTTAAATTTATCCAAACAAGAATCATTCTAATTATTATCACCAATTGCGCGGTACTTTTGATCGTTGAATTGTCTAAAATTGTTAAAGATACAATTGAAAGCATGAATCAAGCTTTTCTGACGCAACTTTACACCATTGAAGGGTGGTTGTTTGAAAAAGTTCATGATTCTTTCACTTTTTTTGAAGAAACATTGAACGCATTCAAGGAAAAGATGGAATCCGTCATGGATGTTCTTTTGCCGGATGAGTTTGATATTATCTTGGATCTTATCCAGTTTGCGGCTTGGCTTGATCTTTGTATTCAAGCGCTTGTTTCAAATACCAAAAATAGTATTCGACTGGTTGTTTCTCAAACGGTGGCACCTTTTCTTATTTTAACTGGTGAACTCATTGAAATTATAAAAAACCTGACCACGGCCTTTACCACCATTGAGCAGGAAATCAACCAGACCGTTATTAAATGGTATGAATTTATAGAAAATCAATTAACGCTTGCCCAGACAACATATAACGGCCATATCAATACTTTTATCAATTCCGTTGATGCTGGGTTTTCTTGGTATAATGAAGGGGTCAACGCCATTGAAACAGCGGCCATTGACCAAAAAACCATTATTGAAGATTATAACCAAATGAACCAAGGTATCATTAATGATATCCTGTTGTTAATTGGTGGCACCAGCGGCATAAATCAAACCATGGAATCAATTACCACGCTTTTAAACGGCATTACCCCGGTTACCACGACTCCCCTTAATATTGATTGCAATCAATACCGCCTTTCCCTTGTTACCCCCCAATCATTTGTATTTAACCCCACCATGCCAGATCTGACGATAGATTTTAAAACAGCAAGGTCATGTCTCATTGAACTTGAAACAAAGTTTAACTCTTTGGTTCAAGATCTTTCAAGCATTCCCCAAACCCTTTCAGATAATTTCATTGCTCAGTTTCCAGGCGCTTTTAAATCAGAGCTTATTGGAGAGTTGCAGGCTTTGTTTGTTTCGGCTGTAACTCATTTAATTATACGAAAAAAAGCAACCATCATGGGTCATATCACCGGCATGAATAGCGATTTGTCCTTACATAAGACTGACATTCAATTAAAAATCATGAAAAAGGCTAAGGATATTATCGGCACCATTGAAACAACTGAATTAAACCTTGTTAAAAAAATACCTAATTTGTTGACGCCCACCGTTGAGCGATACGTGGAAAAGGTGGCCACCGCCATTGAAAAAGCCAAAGAAGAAATCAGCCATGAAGACATAAACGTAATTGATTTTATCCCGGATCTTACACAAATAGAAAAAATCATGGCCACCTTTGAGGAAATTGACAAATACAAGCACCAGAAACCAGGCAAAGTTTCTCCGCTTAAACACAAATTCACTATCCAGGACGTTTATCGGCTCCTTTGCAACAATTTTTTCAGGTCTGAACGTTTGGCCATTTTGCTTGCTCTTGCCCCTGGGGATCTCCAGGTGGAGACATCGGATATCATTGATTCACTTATGAAACTTCAAAAGTAAATTTCAAAAGTAAGCATAAGCATAAAAGTAAGCATAAGCATAAAAGTGAGCATAAGCATAAATATAAATCCTATTCACAGTAAAGGAGCCATTAAAATGAAAGGCATTATGGAAATAGAGGTGAACGGTGATTACTACGAAAATACATTTATAAATTTTAATGATCGCCAAGAAATCAGGCTTGAATGTGATGAATGGCTGGAAGATGAACTGATTTCCAATGGGATTGATTTTTACGAAATAGAAATTGAACGTTTGGATGAAGATGAATTTAAAATTTTGATTTTTGATGAATCCGGGGATTGCATTGGAGAAGGATTTTTAACAATTGAAGAGGATTCAGATGCCGATCAATTGGAAAAACTCTTTGCACAAGGGCATAGCTTCACCCGGTAAATTTTAAGTTTAAATCTATCCACAAATCTTGAATCAGGGGACAGAGTAAATCTATCCACAAATCTATCCACAAATCTATCCACAAATCTATCCACAAATCTATCCCCAGGAGGAAAACAGCATGTATTCAACAATATTTACAACCATTGCAACTCTTTTGAAACCGGTCTGGAAGTGGCTTTTTTCTTTTATTATTTCATTGATTATCTCAAATGCCGTGCTTTGGCTTTTGAGGTACAGCGCAAGCAGTTATGTGACGAAATTTAATGATGAAATTGTTGAGTTTATTAAGGAAAAAAACAAGGAGCTTTTGGATAAAATATTTAATGTCAGTGATTTTCTTAACCAAATCATGGACGCAGTGTTTCAATTTATCACTGATACTCTTTTATCCCTGGAAAAGTGGATAGAAAACACCATGACTTATACAAGTGGGCTTGTGGATCAGGTATTGGCTACCATTCCCTTCACTGATAAAATTGAGCAAATAGTACAAGATTGTATGAATAGCGTGTCTGTCTTGATCAAAGATCAGTCAACCATTTTTGTGGATACCTTTTTGGTAGATCCGATTTTAAATTTTTCTCCCCTGCTTGATACGGCAAATACCCGGCTTGATGACTTGGAGCTGAAAGTATCCATGTTTCTAATGGAAGCATGGCTTGACATTGTCACCCCAGTGCAGACCGGGATAAGTAGCGCTTATAAAAAGGTGCTTTCCCTGTCCGAATCTTTAAATGGTTTGGTTTCTTTTTGTAATGGCAGTGTTGATACCATGGAAGGTGCCATGATATCGGCGTGTAACCAGTTAAATTCATACAATTCAACCTTGGAAGCGCAGAAAGCGAGCATCCTATGGACAATTGAGCAAGAACTTAAAAAACAAGGTTCAAATATATCCCCCGGTGATCCCGGCACTGGTGATCCCGGCACTGGTGATCCCGGCACTGGTGATCCCGGCACTGGTGATCCCGGCACTGGTGATCCCGGCATTGGTGATTCCGGCGGCACCGGTGTGGATTTTCAATGTATCCGGCAAGAATTGGAAAATAGTCTGTTAATCACCGTGCCCGACGGATTAAATATGGATTTTTCCAAATTCAAGACAGATCCCCCCCAGATTAACCCAGATGAGTATCTTTGCAATATTCAAATGATACCTAACACTTTTATCTTTGATATTAGCGAATTTTTGCCAGATTTTGACGGCATGAATACCCACCTTTCCACCATTCATACCAAATTATCAGACCTGGAAGATAGCTTAATAACAACCCTGGAATCAGGCTTGCCCGATATCCTCCGGGGAAATATGGAGTTAAAGATAAGAGATCTTTTACTTATTGCCCTAATAAAAACCTTAAAGCAGAAAAAAACAGATCTGTTGGGTTATTTTGAAAATAAATCAACGGAATTGGCCACAGAAAAAGAAGCCCGGAAACAGGAAATTATCCAGGTTAAAGAGGACATCATCACAGAAATTCAAATATTTGAAACTGACACCATCAGTTTGATTGAGCCATTGCTTGACCCCACCGTGCAAGAACTCATTGATGATCTTAGTCAGGGCATTGTGGATAATGAAGACACCACCATCATAAATACTGACAAAATATTGCCAGACACCACAGAGATTGACGCCATTATTACCCAATTTGACGCAAATATCAGCGCAAACGAAAATCCCAACATTACAGATTCTGTCAAATGGAATCCCGTGGATATTTACAGGATCTTGAAACACAATTTCACAAAATCTGACCGGGTGCCCCTGTTGGTTCACCTGCTTTCTCAAGATTTTAATATTAACGCTGATAAATTAGAGGAGTTGCAGCTTAAATGGATACCGAAAGCATAAATCCAGGTGAAAGCATAAGTCCAGATGAAAGCATAAATCCAGATGAAAGCATAAATCCAGGTGAAAGCATAAATCCAGGTGAAAGCATAAATCCAGGTGAAACAACCACCAAAACTCGAAACCGCATTGGAAAAAAAGATGATTTGGACACCACCATGGAAAAAATGACAGGTCAAAGGGATGCTAAGGCCAAGTGGCGGTACCGCAACGATGAAAAACTTTTAAACGCAGGTCTTGTGGTTCTTTCTCATATAAGCCCGTTGAATCCCATATTAGAAGAAAATCTTGAAGCCATCGCCCAGTTAAAAAAGAATAAGGGAAATTAAAAAACATGACCTCCAACAACGATAATTTCAACAACGATAATTATAAAAACGATAACTCCAAAAACGATAACTCGAAAAACGATAACTCGAAAAACGATAATCCCAAAAACGATAATCCTAAAAACGATAACTCCAACAACGATAATCCCAAAAACGATAACTCCAAAAACGATAACTCGAAAAACGATAACCCCAAAAACGATAATCATAAAAACGATAACTCGAAAAACGATAATCATAAAAGCGATAAAATAAAAACGATAAAACAACGAATCAACATAGAGTCCTATGTCTCAAACATTGGATTTATCCTAAAGAAAACAGGTTCTGACACAAAGACCGCCCCCTGTCCTCTGTGCGGTCACAACGATTGTTTCAGGATAACCCCATCAAAGCAATTATGGCATTGTTTTTCTTGTGATCGTGGTGGGGATATTGTCGAACTCCACCAACTACGATTTAATTTAAGCAAATCAGATGCTATTATAACTCTTGCAAATTCTGTTGGCATTTCTATTATGAAAGCATCCAACTTGCACAACAAAACCACACAAAAAAACCATCAAGTTTCCACACAAAAAAATCATCAAAGCACACAAGAAAACCATCAAGCCTCCACACAAAAAAATCACCAAACCACCACGACAAATATTTTCAATGAAGCGATAACATACTATCGAAAAACAGCAAATAAAAGTCCAGGGTTTAAACAATTTTTGCACTATCGAAAATTCAATTTAAGCGTTGTGGATCTATTCGGTATGGGATATGCCGACGGCAATTTACACCAACATTTAAGCGCCCTTGGATTTACCAATCAGGCAATGATTGAAAGTCAATTAATCCGCCAAAATGACAACGGCACCCTGTACGATTATTTCAGGTATCAGGTTATTTATCCCACCATGGGCACCACCGGGGATGTGATCCACCTCAAAGGAAAAGGCATTGACAAAACAGGAAGAGCCACCAAAAAAACCTGGCAGCTCGGAAACCGGGATTCTTTTTTTAACTGGCATCAAAAACCAGGTTACCTCTCCCCAGGGCGGAACCTTTCCCCATATAAGGGAGCCCAGAATGAAAGATATAATGAGATCTCAAATGAAAGCCCATATAGCAACAACTCCGGTAACGAAACACTCTATATTGTTGAGGGAGAAAATGATGCGGTATCATTGGAGAAAATCAACTGCACTGCATGGGCAATGGGCGGCACTCTATCCCAAAATCAGATTGAGATCTTAAAGCAAATGCTTTCCACCGGTGGTTTTGATGTCTGCATCATCCCGGACAATGACACGGCCGGTCACAACCTGTTAAAAAAAATCAAATCTGAATTGATGTACTACACCCTGCCCGACACCTTACGCCTCTTGATTGCCCCAAAAAGTAAAAGAATCACTGCCCGATATCCAGCCCCCTTATATAATGATGTGGATGAAGCCATCAGAAACACCGTTCAACCTGCCCAAAACCATCAGCCCATGGAAAATATCACCCAACCTGCCCACAACCAAAACCCTCAGTCCATAAAAAGCATCACCCAACCTGCCCCCCTGTCTCCTTCATTAAAATTTTGTTTAAACCTTTACCGAAAAACTATTGAAGAGCAAGAGTTAAAATATTCATCCAATATTGTGGGAAACATAGTCTTCGAAGTATTAATGGATATTGGTGATTTTTTTGTGATTGATGATGAAATTCTTTATATTTACCAAGGAAATCAATACGTGGTGGGAAGCAACCTTCCTTTCAAGTCCCTGATTTATCAGTTTTCCCAGGGAACCATTAATTATGCGGACAAACAAAGCAAAGTAATCTGGGAAAGTATTCAAGCCCAATGTTATTACAAAGCACCCCACACAGAACACCGGGGATGGATTCACACAGAAACCACCGGTACCGCCACCGGATCAGGCACCGGTACCGCCACCGGATCAGGCACCGGCACCGCCACCGGATCAGGCACCACCACCGCCATATATTACAACCTTTGCAACCCAAAGAATGAAATTATCAGATTAACCCCCGGAAACATTGAATTATTGATGAA
>Ga0307929_1000934_pt1 | contig 25225 bp, 19 predicted proteins | sample AceLakmetage1330_FD_203160 | JGI IMG/M metagenome (GOLD analysis project Ga0307929, IMG submission 203160) | Saline water microbial communities from Ace Lake, Antarctica - #1330 | ecosystem: Environmental > Aquatic > Non-marine Saline and Alkaline > Saline | place: Antarctica: Ace Lake...
ACGCGCTCCCAACGCCTCTCCGAAATAGGCACAGATAATCAGGGTTGCCACCGGCACGAAATACACAAGTACCGTAAGCTTCAGAAACGAACGAGAGGAGATACTGATCTCCACCACATCACCCTCAGAAGCCATCAGTTCGTTAACGACTTCGATGGTCATCCCTTGACCAGAAGCCACATCACAGGAATCTTTGGATTCACAGGCAGAGCAGGCTGAACTCTTCTGTATGCGAACCATGGCTTTTTTGCCGGTAATTCTTTCGATAACCCCTTTTTCGCGTACCATCTAAAACCCGCCATTAGCTATTAGCCGTTAGCTTAAAAATCGCAAACAGCTGCATGACTTTTCCCTATAATGAGGTCTTCACTTTTTGATGCTAAATACTACACCATAACTAGCTAACATTGTAAGTCTAATAGCTAACGGCTAATGGCTAACGGCTAATGGCTAATTGCATTTTTTGTGTACCATCTAAGCAGTCCACTCCACGATACTGGACCCCCAGGTTAAACCTGAGCCAAAAGTAACCATAAGGACATTGTCGCCCTTGTTCAATCGCCCTTCGCGGTTGGCCTCATCCAGTGCAATAGGAATGGTTGCCGAAGAGGTATTGCCATACTTGTGAATATTCACATAGACCTTTTCCTCAGGAACACTCAGGGTGTGTGCAAGAGCATTAATAATACGGATATTGGCCTGGTGTGGGACTACGAGGCCAATATCCCCGACCGTCAAACCATTTTCGTTGAGTGCGTCCTTCGAAATTTCAGCCATATAGGCGATGGCCCGCTTGAAAAGACGGTTTCCAGCCATTTTCAGATAAGATGATTTTTGATCAATATCCTGGAGGATCTCGGGCGTAAAGGTATTTCCCTCCTCGGAGTAAAGCAACTCCCACAACCTACCGTCAGATCGCAAGTGGGTCGAAAGCACCCCTCCTTTCTTCGAATTAGCCGAAACAGCCACAGCCCCAGCCCCATCAGCTAACAGGACACAAGTTCCGCGATCTTGCCAGTTTACAACGCTGGAAAGTCTGTCAACTCCCACCACCAATGCATTTCGGCAAGTCCCGCACTGGATGGCGTTCTTTACAACGGTAAGAGCATAAAGGAACCCTGAACATCCTGCGGACACATCAAAAGCTACTGCATTTTTGGCATTCAACGTCATCTGGATCATGCAGCCTGTAGATGGAAATTGTCGATCCGCGGTGACCGTACCCACTACAATCATGTCCAGGTCTTCCGGCGATACACCTGCCATTTCCAAAGCCCTGGATGAAGCCCTGGATGACAGGTCACAAGTGCTTTCCTGTTCCAGATTTGAAGAAATGCGGCGTTCCTTTATTCCGCTGCGGCGTGTAATCCACTCGTCGCTTGTATCTACCATATTTTCAAGATCTTCATTCGACAGGATTCTTTTCGGCATGGATGACCCTGTCCCTACAATATGTGCATGGGGCATTGACTATTTACCTTTATATCAATATGAAAAAGTTAAGGGTACCAGACATCAATTTATCCGGTATTCCTTTTCCTTGAGTTTTGCGTGGGCCGCCGCCAGTCTGGCAATGGGAACCCTGGGGGGAGAACAGGATACATAACTCATATGTATGTGATGGCAGAAACGAATAGAATCCGGATGCCCGCCCTGCTCCCCGCAAATACCTACTTTCAGGTCGGGGCGTGTCTTTCTAGCCCATTCCATCGTAATCATCATCAAACGGCCGACCCCTTTGATATCCAAAACCTCAAACGGGTTGTGCTGCAGGATTTCCCTCTCTTCGTAAAGGGGCAAAAATTTATTTTCCGCATCTTCCCGCGAAAATGAAAACGTCGCCTGGGTCAGATCGTTTGTTCCAAAAGATATAAATTCAGCCAGTTCGGCGATCCTTCCCGCACGCATGCAGGCCCGTACCACTTCAATCATGGTCCCAAATTTATAAGGAACCTCCAAGCCGAATTTCTTCTGTACTTCATCACTTATTCCGGTCACATAGCGGTGTACAAATTGGAGCTCCTCGAGCGTGCACACCTGCGGAATCATAATTTCAGGGGAGACCTTCCCCCCTTCCTGAATATGTTCCGCCGCGGCCTCCAGGACAGCCCTGATCTGCATAGCGTAGATCTCCGGGTAGGTGATACCCAACCGGACCCCGCGATGCCCCAACATGGGGTTGATTTCCGCAAGCGCCTTTACTTTCTTGAGCATCGCCTCTTTGGCTTCTATCATGGGACCAGCCAGGTGTTTCGACTTCAATTCTTCCAGACCCTGGATGATCAACTCCAGATTACTGGAAAAACGGTCGCCCAGTTCAGGATCAACCATTTTCAGGGTATCCGGAAGATCGGTCATATTTTCAACTGTTTCCTTGAGGTTTTTCAATTTGGCTATTTCATTGAAAAGTTCCTCTGCAGAGGGCAAAAATTCATGGATGGGAGGATCCAGGAGCCGGATCGTAACGGGACGTCCATCCATTACACGGAAAATCTCCTTAAAATCGTTCCGTTGAAAAGGAAGAAGCTGATCCAGCGCAGCCTGCCTCTCTTCCGTGGTATCCGCCAGAATCATTTTCTGCACCACGGGAAGTCTTTCCGTCTGATTAAACATCCTCTCCGTCCGGCACAGTCCCACACCAACAGCGCCATACTTTTTTGCCTTTGCAACAGCATCGGGAGTATCCGCATTGGCCATAACCTGAAGGTCACTCAACTCATCGGCCCATTCCAGAATAATAAGGAGGTCCTCAACGAATTCAGGTTCAATGGTTGCTATCTTTCCCTTGTACACATCTCCCGTAGTTCCATCGACCGTAATGACATCCCCTTCCCTCAAGGTTATCCCCGATATGACCGCGGTCTTCTCCATGTCATTGATGACAATTTCTTCGCACCCGGAGACGCACGGTTTCCCCATGCTTCTCGCCACTACCGCTGCGTGAGATGTCTTGCCCCCGCGGCTGGTAAGAATCCCCTGGGCGGCAAAAAAACCGTGAATATCGTCCGGTTTCGTCTCCTCCCTTACCAGGATCACCTTTTCTCCCAGTTTTGCCTGGCTTTCCGCTCGATCCGCGTTAAAAACAATCTTCCCAGATGCAGCCCCAGGAGATGCAGGAAGCCCCCGAGCAAGGACTTCCGCTTGGACGTTGGGATCCAACCGGGGATGAAGGAGCTGCTCAAGCATATCCGGCTGAATTCTGAGAAGGGCTTCTTCCTCGGAAATAAGTCCCTCATTCACCATATCCACAGAAGTCCTGATGAAGGCAGATACGCCCATCTTGGCGTTTCTTGTCTGAAGGCAGTAAAGTTTCTTCTTTTCTATCGTGAACTCCAGATCCTGAACCTCGCGGTAGTGGTCCTCGAGGGTGTGCCTCAACTTCTCCAGTTCAGGATAAATATCCGGCATTTCTCTTCTCAGTTTGAGAATCGGCTTGGGCGTCCTGATCCCGGCAACCACATCCTCCCCCTGGGCATTGATCATGTACTCGCCAAAGAACCGGTTTTCCCCTGTGGCCGGATCACGGGTAAAGGCCACTCCGGTAGCACTGTCATCTCCCATATTCCCGAAAACCATCGTACAGATATTTACTGCCGTACCGTTGGCCATCTCTTTGGTGATATTAAACTCTCTGCGGTAATCCACCGCCCTTTTTCCAGACCACGACCCAAAAACGGACGCTATTGCAAGTTCCAACTGATCGTATGGGTCCTGGGGAAAAGGTTTCCCTGTCTTTTCCTTTACCACATTCAGAAAACCGTCACACGCTTCTTTGAGAGCTTTTCCATCCAGATCTACATCTTGTACCACTTTGTTCTTCTTTTTGATGGCATTAAAGATCTGGCTGAAATCGTCGTCGTGCATTCCCAGAGCCACCGACCCGAAGAGCTGTATCAGTCTCCTGTAAAGATCGTAAACGAAACGCTCATCTTTCGTGAGGGCAATGAACCCTTCTACGGTTTTCGTATTGAGCCCCAGATTCAAAATGGTATCCATCATGCCCGGCATGGACATGGCAGCCCCGGATCTCACGGAAACCAAAAGAGGATCCTTGTGATCGCCAAATTTTTTCCCCGTCTTTTCTTCAAGCGCAGCCATGGCCGCATGAATCTCTTTGGAAAGCTCCGGACGAAGACCGTCTTTCTTGTTGTCGAGGTAGGAAAGACAAGCTTCGGTTGTAATAACAAAACCCGGGGGAACAGGCAGGCCAATCTGCGTCATTTCGCATAAATTAGCGCCCTTTCCACCGAGAAGTTTCTTGTCTTTTCCATCTCCCTCATCGAAAGAATACACAAATTTCTTGGATTTCATGGTCATCTCACTCCTTGTTCTTTCTCCTCGCATACTCAAATAAGTAGGCAAGACAAAACAGTATTAACCCCAACCCCAATACCCGTTCCAGAGAAGCATCCCGAAAGAATACCAAGGAAACAATATAGGCAAAACAGAAGGCCAAAATAAGGCGAATCATCATTAGGATAAATTTTCTCACGGACTTCCTTTATTTGAGAGATAGAGAGCAGATGCTAAATGGTTTCCATCCATAAATGGCCTTTTTTTACAATCTCGGCGTCAAACTGCGGGCTTCCTTGTGCGACGTACTATCGTACGTCTCCGCGCAAACCCTTGTTTTCCTTGACCTTGCAAAAAAATACTCATTTCTGAATTGGAAACCCGTAGTGCCCAAAGCATCATTTATGAATGGGCACTAAATGGAGAAAAAAATATCGTATCGATGGTACTATACCATAGGCAGGAAAAAAATAGCACTTAAAACCTAGAAGATTCCCGATGGGACCTCTCTCTTGTAAATATCCCGAACGATATGAAAGAGAAAGACATTATAAATGGGCATGCATCCTTTATGATTTCTTGAAAGGGATTACTGTTCCTTTTTTCGCGGTTTTTCCTTTTCCGCCCTTATTTCCTGCGTCTTTTTCACTTGGCCGTTTCGCGATAACCCTCTCCACTTTTTCCAGCCTCATGGGCTTTCCGCCCATAGTAAAGGGATCACCCTGAACATAGGACCATTTCAGAATCCAGGTGGCCTCTTGAACAGGAATAGAAAGCAGCAACAGCGTAACCTGATACCAATCTTTCTTGCTGTCCGGTTCAATGAATTCAATGCGAGCAAAAGCAATCGGTTGATCCTCCTGGTGAATCAGGATCAAATCCCCTTCATCAATCATACTTCCTCCTAATCAATCCCCGTCCAGTACGCTTCCGGGATCCGTTCTGAGTTTTTCCACCTTGTTCTCAAAACTGCTCCCCAAGTCAACCCCCATCTGCTGGGCCTTTTTCTTTGCAGCAAGACCGATATTTCGACTGTCTTGATAAAAGGAATCGCTCTGGCGGGCTCCGGGGTCAAAACTGTCCAGTCGAGCACTCTCGGATAAATGAAACGCAACACGAGACATAACCCGTCTCAGGTCCTGTCCCCGGCACTCAGGGCAAACCATGGTTTTCTCATCACCGGCATTCATAACCAGGAACTGGAATTCTTTCGAACAACTCCTGCACTCGTATTCATAAATCGGCATGAACAGGTTCTCCCTTCCAAATCACAATACTTTGACAGGAACCACAGGATTTTCGGGATAAAAAAAGGTTATAACTACCCTGAAATCAGGCAAAACTTGTCAATTACATCAGTCTTGTTTCACTCTTGAACCAATATATCCGGGAAGTTCGCAGATCAGAGCATCGATCTCTCTGCTCTTCTCACTTAAGAATCGCATCATCTGCTCTGATTTCATTTTGAGAATGGTCTGGTCCTGCTTTTCTATATCCAAGCCCTTTATAAGCATTTCGTTTTTGAAAAGAAAGGTAACAATCGTGTCATCCGCATCAATCTGGACATCAAACTTCGTTTCTAAATAATCGAGCCAGTAGCCGTATTCATGGGGATGTTCCAGGTGTTCAACAGGCAAACCAAGTTCAAAACTCAAGGGTTTTGCAATTTCAGGAGCCAATTGGGAACCTCCCAGGTAATCAAGGATGTGGGCAAGTTGGTGGACAAGCGCACTGTCGCCAATATCAGGGGATATAGCCACATACAGATTGTCAGGATCACTTGGCTTGGTCTTGAGGACATTAATAAGAATCCCCCCTGAACCCGCTTTTTCTTCGGACATCCTGGCGCCGGAAAAGTTGAGGGAATTGTACTGCTTCAGATCCACAAATTTGATCCCGGCGGAAATCCCTGTCAGGGTCTTGATATCAAGGCCATCGATCATTTCCTTTGATCTTCCGTACCACACCGGGGAAAGATTCGTGATCATACTGCTCATTTCAATCGTAAAGTCATCCATTTTCTTTGAAACCAGCTCGTCTTCTTTTCCAAGATGGCAATGCTTGAATTTCCTGCCGCTTCCACAAGGACAGGGTTCATTCCTTCCAATCTTTTTCATGGTTTCTATTCACCTGCGTTTCTTGAATCAATCTAAAAATGACAAAGTCACTGTCAATCTTCAATAACCATGTCTCGATGGGCGTCGTTTGACCAGGTCGGAAGCGGTGAATTGCAGCCCGTTTCCGGATTAACCGTGTTCCTGTATGAGGCTTTTACTTCCTGTGTTTTCATCATGTGATCCCAACCCCTTACATAATAGGGACATTCATCATTAAAACAAACCCACAGGTATTCGTTCGTCCAGGTAGAACTCTCAGGAGGCTGCCATTTTTTCATCTCAGATTCACAATACTTGCATTTCTGTTTTTCATCGGTTGTCATATTCATCTCCAATTTTTCTATCGGTTTCTATTCATGCGTGGTCTTTTTCCATCGGGACAATGAAATCCGCCATGAATCTTGGCCACCATGTAAGGCTTACTGGTTACTCGTTGCTGGTTACTGGCTACTGATTACTAATTGATCCTGAAAACTAAGCACTAAACGTAGAAAACGCAAATCCTGAGAAGGATCACTTGCTATTTCTCAGAACCGGGTACAAAACCAGATTCATCTCGGATTAGCGTGATACTCAGATTTGCTCTCAAATAGGCATCGTTTAGGCACCAGGTGTCAGTGTTCAGGTGCCAGGGAAAAACCGTGACGACAGACGAAATATCAAATGCACTATCATGCATTTATGCTTTGCAAGATCTCAAATCTGGAATATTAGACGCTGAATGCTGACACCTGACACCTCGGTTCCGGAAAAAAGAATCCTTCACGCCAATCCACATTGGGCCAAAAAGAAAAACCAAACCCCTTCACAACTTGCCTTGGGGTTTGGCCTTATCTTATTCCCTGTGAATGAAGTGCGGATCAACCCACGGCTTTCTTCAAAATGCCCTCCGGCGGAATCACATTGTAATGCAGGGCGGCATCCTTTTTCAAATCCATTCCAAAGGCTACGGCCATCAGCTGTGTAAGATAGACAATCGGAATATCAAAGTCGGTGCCATATTTCTCATTCACCCTGCCCTGGTACATCTCAAGGTTCATGGCGCACATGGGGCATACCGTAGAAATCAGTTCTCCACCATGATTCACAGCGTCTTCCAGGATATTTTTCGCCAGTTCCAGACAATAATCTATTTCTGGAAGAAAGATTCCCGATCCACAACACTTTATTTTATTTGGGAAAGGAACCGCTTCGGCGCCAAGGGCCTCAATAAGGCGGTCCTGGACAACCGGCTTGTTCACACTGTCGTACTCTCCAAAAGGCCTGACCGACTGGCATCCCACATACCCTGCCACCTTGAGCCCTTTCAAGGGTTTGACAACTTTGGCTTTTATCGCATCAATACCGATATCGTTATAAAGAACATCCTGTATATGCCGGACTTTGATACCGCCCTTATAGGCAAGGTTACCTTCCTTCAGACACTCATTGACCTGGCTGAGAAGTTCAGGATCTTCCTGTATCTCATGGTTTATCTTGATCATCTGGATATAACATGAACTGCAGGGAGCCACGATATCATAGTTTGCCTTGGCCTCCGCCAGAGCAAGATTCCGTGCATTCAGGACCTTGACGGCAAGATCATTGGCGCCCGCATAAGAAATACTGGCGCCACAGCAGTTCCAGTCTTCGATCTCTTCGAATTCAATACCCAGAGCTTCACAGACAGGATTGAGCGATACGAGAAAATTGGCGCCGGTCCCCTCTAAGCTGCATCCCCAGTATAGAAAGTATTTCATGTGACAGTACCTCCTTTCCCGATCTTTTCCGCCTTATCCAACATCTTCCTCAGAGAGGCAATTCCCTTGATCTTCTTTTCCGGAAGCAATTTCATCCGGTGGTGCAGGAACAGTTTCAGGCCGATGTCCATAAAATTTAGCGTGGCCTTGATACCATTGACAACCCCCCCGGCAAAAAACACCTTTCTTGGGAGGTCCTTCTCATCAATACGGCCAATCTTGTATACCTGGTTCCAGAACTCCCGGCCAAAATCGGCTGTATCCTTGCGAGGAACATACCCTTTTTTCAGGGCATAGTGAGCCAATCCATGCATGACGTCGATCACAGGAATAGATCTGGGACATCGAACCTCACAGGTATAACAGGAAGTACACAGCATAATAGATTTACTGCTCAACACCTCTTCCCTCTTTCCAGCCCTGATCAGGGAGAAAATCTGTCTCGGAGGGTAATCCATATGTTCTCTCAGGGGGCATGAACCGGCACAGACGCCGCAGTTCATGCACATTTTTATCTCTTCCCCGAAGTCCACATTCTGGAAGACCTCCTCGCTAAAGGAGGGACCATAGTTTATCTTATTTTCCATAAGCGACCTCTTTTTTATTGAATATTGAATATTGAACACGGAGCATTGCCAAATCACAGACAATACACTCCGCAATCATCAATCATCAATCCAACTACCATCCCTTATAGGGGTTGGGACCAACCTCTTCAATTGTCTCCATAAACTCACCAATGATTTCCGGGATCTTTTCATAGTCTGAAATGCCAACTTCCACAAACTTCACCCGGTCGGATTCCAGCGCCAACCTGTCCAGGGTCTCCGATACCTTACTCAGCCTGGTATTGGCCAGTTCGCTTCCCTTGACAAAATGGCACTGATAATCATCTCCGTGCCTGCATCCCATGAGAAGAATTCCGTCGATCCCCCGAGAGAGGGCATCGGCTATCCAAACCAGGTTCATGGAACCAAGACAGCGCATGGGAATAAACCGCACATAAGGACTCCATTTCATGCGCTTGATTCCAGCCATATCGATGGCCGGATAGGCGTCATTCTCACAGACAAGGCAGATCACCCTCGGTTTTTCCTCGTCTTCTTCCGGCACATTTACGGCCTTGATCATGTTTCCGATCATACCGACGGAATAGTTTTTAAAGGAAATGATTCGCTCAGGACAGGCCCCCATGCAGATGCCACAACGTCGACAACGAGTAGGATTAGGCAGAGGATTCGCCTTTTCATCCTCATTAATCGCTCCGAAAGGACACTCTTCCGTACACCGTTTACACTGGGTGCACCGCTTCATATTAAATTCAGGATAGGTCATATCCCCGGCCCTTGGATGAACCGCCATTCCGATTGCCGTTGCTTCAGTGCACTGAACCGCCTTCATGGCAGCCCCTACCGCATCGTCAATGGCTTTGGCCGTCTCCATGGGACGTCTGATTCCGCCCGCGGTATAGATGCCGGTCCTTCTCGTCTCATAGGGAAAGCAGATAAAGTGAGAATCGGGAAATCCATATTTAAGGGTGGGCAGTTCAGGACCCTGTCGATACTCCAGATTAAGGGCGCTGTTGGCAAAAAAACCGGAATCGGGAGCAACCTCAATCATTCCTTCTTCATCGGCTCCTTCCGCATCGGCAGGGGCCTTGATCCGCGGTGCTTCCAGCGGTTGGGACGCAGGAACCATTCCAACAGCCAACACCACGAGATCCAGCTCTTCGATTTTTACGTTTTCCCCCAAAAGTTCGTCGTCGGCCTCTACAAACAGTTTTCCGCCTGACTCGCCAACATTCGTGGTCGTGCCCCGCACAAAAATATTTCCATCATTCTGGGCCTTCCTGTAAAAATCCTCAGATTGACCGACGGTACGAATATCTTTATACAGGATATAATTCACCGTTTCAGGGTCTTGTTCTTTCAGATAGGTGGCCTGCTTCATGGAAACCAGGCAGCAAGAGGACGAACAATAGGGTAGATGCTCCGGATCCCGTGATCCCGCACATTGGATAAACAGGGCGTTTTTCACCGGGCTCCCATCCGAAGGCCGGGTAATTTTTCCAGCAGCGGCCATCTCTTCCATTTCCACATTCGTAATCACATCCTTGAATTCACCATATCCCAGGTGACCCAATTTGTTGGCATCGTACGGTACCCATCCGGTGGCCTGTACAATAGCCCCTACCCTTTCCGTCAAAGAATTACCGTTCGCCTTGATATCCACGGAATACAATCCGGGAGCACCAGTGGTTTTTTCAACCGTAGCAGAGGTAAATACCTTTATCTTGGGATTGTCCTCTACAGACTTGATAAGATCAGCAGCCCCCGTATCCGATAATTCTTTGTACGGCATAGTTACGAGCTTTTTCATTTTCCCAAGGAACCCACCTAAACGATCTTCTTTCTCCACAATAATCGCCTGGTATCCAGCCTTTGCCGTCTCAAGAGCGGCAGTCATTCCAGCCAGGCCTCCGCCCACAACCAGGATATCTTTTGAATATTCTTCTTCCGCCTTAAACGGCTCCGGAACAGACGTATCCTTCGCCTTGGCACAGCCGATTTTCAGATTGTCTTCAGCCAGCATTTGGGTATCTTCTTCTCCAGGAACCTGGGACCATGCCACCTGTTCCCTGAGATTCACCCTTTCAACAACCTTGTCCCCGCCAAAATTGAACACATCATAATTAACCCGCTGCGAACAGGCAGCAATAATGATAGTATTGATGCCGACCTCTTCAATATCTTTTGTAATCACCTCAAGGCCTTCCTGGCCGCACAGAAAGCTGTGGTCTTTGATCAGATCGATACTGAAATCTTCGGTACCGTTTTCCTTTAATTGCTCCACGTCCACGGCATCGCCGATCCCGCATCCGGTGCATATATAAATTGCTGTTTTCTGGTCCATCAAATTACCTCCTTACGATTGATTGGATTGCCCGCAGAGCCGATGCAGTGGCATCCTGGACAGACGAAGCAACATCGGTTGGCCTTCTGACGCAGCCGGCGCCATAAATACCAGGCTTTTCAGGATCATAGGTCATGAAACCATATTCATCATACGAGACATCAGGCGGCGTTTCGAGATCAAGCTTATTGGGCACCATCCCGGTCGCCAGTACAACCATATCAAAGGTCATACGAATTTGCTCGCCCGTCCTTGTATTTTCTCCTTCAAGGAGGAGATCACCTGTTTCCTCGTCTTCCGAGATATTTGCGATCTTGCTTTTGATAAAAACAACTTTCTCGTCCTGCTGCACCTTCGTATAAAAATCTTCCAGTCTGTCAAGAGCCCGGATGTCGATAAAAAAGATCGTCACATCACTTTCAGGAGCCTGTTCTCTGACGTATGTGGACTGTTTGAGGGATGCGAGGCAACAGATGCCTGAACAATAGGGCAGGTAGTTATCGTCTCTTGACCCGGCGCACTGGATAAAAGCGATGTTCTTGGCTTCTTTGCCATCAGATGGGCGGACTATTTTCCCTGCGGTGGGTCCGGAGGGAGAAGCCAGGCGCTCCATCATGACGTTGGTAATAACATTTTTGTACTCGCCGAAACCGTAGTAATCGACTTTTGCTGCATCGTAGGGAGTCCAGCCGGCCGCCCATACGATGGAACCCACTTTAAGATCAAAGGAAGATTCCTTCATTTCCAGATCTATGGCACCATATTCACAGGCCTCAAGGCATTTTTTGCCTTCTTCAGTTCCCACGATGGAAGGATCCAGGACATATCTCATGGGAAAAGCAAACTCGTGGGGAAGATAGGCCCCTTTCATCTTGTCCAAACCATAGTTAAACGGATTGTCCACTTCAGTCTCACAGACCTCGGTGCATTTACCACAGCAGGTGCATTTCTCATTCACATATCTTGGAGCCAATTTGATGGTCACATCGTAATCCCCTTCGTTACCGGAGACGCCCGCGACCTCTGCCATCGTAAAAAACCTGATTTTCGAGTTCTGTCTCATTCTCCTGAAATTAATTTCCAGTCCACAGTTGGGCGGACAGAGCTTGGGGAAATACTGATAAAGCTGGGTAACCCTTCCCCCGAGATAAGGATTCTTCTCCACCAGCACCACTTCGTAACCGGCTTCAGCCGCTTCCAGGGCGGCTGTAATTCCGCTCATGCCTCCGCCAACCACTAATATACTCTGGTTTGTCGTTTGTACCTCTGCCATTGTCTCCTCCAGGGTTGAATGTTTTCTTAAATTCTATGGGAAACGTACCATTTAGAACAGCAAGTCCTCAAAAGGCCGGGGCCGAAGTGAGGTTATAAAATTTTCTCCCGGACTCCCCAAGAACCTCCCTTCATTAATAGTAAAAGCGTATTTCTTCAATAACCATTTTTAAAACAATCCCATGGACCAAAAAAATGTTCATTGAGCAAATACGCCCTGAGAATGGCAGGACGTCACAATAAACCTGTGACGTCCTGTCAAATTAACAAAATGCTCCAGGAACCAAAAAAAGGCGCCTGGAGCATATTCATTTAAGGTTAAACCTTATACGCCGGGGATATTCCAAACGTCTTTCTTGGACATTTCCCACTCGCCGGTTGCAGGATCAAATCTGCAGTTGGCGAAGCAGTGCCAGTTTTCTTCGTCCATTACAGGCTTATCAGCGCGGAAGTAGTATCCAGGCCAACGGGTCTCTTCCCTGAACAGCATGGTGCGCACATGGGCTTCAGCCTGTGCCATGCGGTGCATATTCTCCCAGCACCTTTCCAGTTCGTAGATACCTTCAGCAGCCAGTTTTTCGGCATCTTCCCGCAGATACACAAACAGCTCCATGGCTCTTTCAAGATTAGAGATACTGGTCTTGAAGGCCGCGGTTACGCCGCCTGCGTACTCATCCATAATCTTCTGCATACGATCCATGAATGGGCGCCACAGGATATAGTTGGGGTTAATGGAAGGTTCAGTGGTAAAGTTACAGAACTCCTGGTAGGTGTCCAGAGGCGCCAGGATCTTTGCTTTCAGCGCTTCAACCACAGCCGCATCTACGGTGGGCTCCACGCCCTTTTCCACGATGTATTTGATCGCGGCTTTACCGGTAATACGTCCTTCCGCATGAGAACCGGAGGAGAACTTATGGCTGGAAGCACCGGAAGCATCACCGGCAGCAAACAGGGCATCCACTGTCGTCATCTGGGCGTATCCCCATTTGTAAGGGGTGTCCAGATCTTCAGGACCGCTCACCCATGCACCGGAAGCGCCGGAGTGGGAACCGATGAAGTAAGGCTCGCAAGCGGCGATCTCGGAATGTTTCTCTTCGGGTTTTACGTTCAGAGCGGCCCAGAGATGTGCCTGGGAGATAGTCATATCCAGAAAATCTTCCCATGCCTCAGACTCCAACTCTTTCATTTTCTTCTTATAGCCTTTTGGGTCTTCCTTGTAGGCATCGGCGATCTTGTTGATGGCTTCGGCCGTTTCCATGTACAATGGTCCAAGACCGGCGTCCACATCCAGCATGCCGAGGTAGTTTCTCAGGTTTGCCGGAATCGGTTTGGCCAGACCATAGGGTGCCCAGTTCTGAAGCTCTTCTTTCCTTACCGACATGTACTCGCCGCCGACGGCGCTGATGGCTCGGGATTTAAAGAGCAGAAACCATGCGCCCACAGGACCGTACGCATCTTTGAATCGGACAGGGATAAAACGAACTTCCTGACAGGTCATCTCGGCGCCGGCCTTGATGGTGAAATACGCACTGGAACCGGTGTTAAACGGCGGATACCAGGAACGTCCAAAACCCTCACCAACGGATCGGGGACGGAACACGTGAACAGCGCCACCCATGGTGGCCACGGTAGCTTTTGCCTTGAAGACATAGAATTTTTCTTCACGGGTGCTGAAGCCTACTGCGCCTACGCATTTGTTTCCATCCATCAGAGGGTCAACAATGAAAATCCTCTCAAAGATTTCGCCGCCCGCCTCAGCAATAGCATTCTTTGCTGCTTCAGCAACGATGATCTTATAAGACTCACCATTGATCATGAGCTGCCAGCGTCCTTCGTGCACATACTTGCCTTCTTCGTCAAGCCAGATCTTAAGACCCCATTTTTCGAAGAGGTGTACGGAAGAATCCACGTGACGGGCGATGTTGTAAACCAGATCTTCACGGGAAATGCCCATGAGGTCCTGACGCACGTAACGAACGTAGTCTTCGAGAGTGTTGTCACCGTCTCTCACGCCCACATACTGGTTGATAGCTGAAAGACCCATGGCCACGGCACCACTTCTATCGAGAGCAGCCTTGTCCACCAGGGTAACCTTCAATCCATTCTTTTTGGCCCAATACGCTGCTTCAACGGCAACGCCACACGCTGAGAATCCCCCACCAAGAATAAGGAGGTCAGTGCTAACTTCTACAGTTTCAAAATTTGCCATATCTTAATTACCTCCTTCCTTATATTGTGGGAACTGCATCAAGACCGAGGGATGCAGGCTCGGTTGCGAGGGCTTCGCTGTTCAGGTCATCTTGCGTGGCATATCCACCCAATGGATCCGCCGTACCCTCTTCGATGGTCCTGATGGGGAACTTAAATCTTTTGAGGCTTCCGTCACGAAACTTGACGGTCCACATAATATCCTCGGAACCACGGAGTGGCGTACAGCTTGCGCCCAAGGGGATAAAGTCTGCATAACCACGGACATCCATGGCCTGCTGCGGACAGATCTTCACACAGCACTGGCATTCCCAGCACATGGAAGGATCGCGGTTAAAAGCTTTCATTTTTTCTTGATCAAGTACCATCAGGTCATTAGGGCAAATATACATACAAGCGGTTTTATCCTGCCCTTTGCAACCATCGCATTTTTCTGCAATTACAAAACTTGGCATTATTACACCTCCTACGAGATTAACGATTTATCAAACGAGTACAAATCCTGCGAACATATGCAAATTGTTCCCGATACACCTCCTTTCTCTATGATAAGACTCACGGTTACAATATTACGAAGCGTCAATGGATTCGACATTTAGCGCCTCAGTTCTTCACCAGAATTCTATTAAAAAGCTGTCTCCTTTATTTATTACAGGAGATCAGCAGGACACAGATCTTGTGCTTTTTGTAACAAGCACATTTATATCAACATTTTTAACTGTGTCAAGAAAAAATGAACAATTAATTTCGTGGGCCTTTCAAAAAGAAAATTCCGGGCCGCAAAGCGTCAAATTTCAACCTTTAGAACATCTTTTTCGGCTGACCCGTGGATTCAAGAACACTGTTCCACAATCTTCCATTGGGATTAATATGCTTCCTTTTAGAAACGGCCAGGGGAATGGGTACATGGGTGTATTTGCCATTCCAGTATCCCACCACCATATTCGTTCGACCGGATATTCCCGCATGCACGGCATTGTGGCCGAGAAGGAGGCAAAACACCGAATCATGGGAATTTGCGGGCCTGCTTCTGATGGTGTAGCTGGGATTAATGTATTTGAGGCTGATTTTGAGCTCACTGTCTTTGAAAAATTCCTTGATACGCTCCCGCAGAAAAACCCCCACATCCCCGAAACGGACGTTGCCGGATTCATCCCGCTCGTTGGTCTTCTCAAGAAGGTCCTGACCCGCCCCTTCGGCCACAACAATAACGGAGTGGTTTCTCACAAGCAATCTTTTCTTGAGGGTGGCGAAAAAAACCTCAAGCGAGAATTTCACTTCGGGGACAAGGCAGAAATTGACTTCACTGTTTGCAAGGGTTGCATTGGCAGCAATGAAACCGGACTCTCTTCCCATCAACTTCACCAGGCCGATTCCATTTCTCGCCCCTTCAGCTTCCACATGGGCCGAATAGATGGCCCCTCGTGTCTCAGCAACCGCCGTCTCAAAACCAAAGGATCTTTCCACATACGAGATATCATTATCTATGGTCTTAGGAATCCCTACAGTACTGATCTTGAGATTTCGTTTTTCTATCTCCTCGCAAATCGCGCGCGCGCCCCGGAGAGTACCGTCGCCACCGATGGCAAACAGGATGCCTACATTCATCCTCTCTAAAGTGTCCACCATTTCCGGGATATCCTGCGGTCCGCGGGAAGAACCAATAATTGTCCCCCCTTTCTGGTGAATATCGTTGACTATGTTTGGCGTCAACTCCAGAGGGACATGCCTGTGTTTCGGAGAAAGGCCTTCAAACCCGTACCTGAAACCAAACACCGTTCCGACGCCGTAATGGTAGAAAAGGCTCAACACGATGGCACGGATCACATCATTGAGCCCCGGACAGATTCCCCCACACGTGACGATTCCACACTTGAGCTTTGACGGATCAAAATAGATTTTTCTGCGGGGGCCGGCCATCTCAAAACTCGGGAGAGTTTTCATCTCGTTGTAAAAGGCTTCCGCCTCCCGAACAGTGGAATGAAAAAGGACCTGTTCCTGATCATCCACAAACTCGGTGAATCCCATGGGTGACAATATCTTGCATGCCCCCAATTTATCTATTTCAAGGTCTAAAACTTTTTCTTTCATAATCAAGATCTCGCTGAACAGCTATAGGACTGAATATCTACCACCTTATAAGTGCACTTCCCCAGGTTAAGCCACCCCCGAACACGGGAAGACAAACGAGATGTCCCTTTTTTATGGCCCCGGTCCTGACAGCCTCATCAAGGGCGATGGCGCAAGACGCTGATGAGATGTTGCCATATTTGTTCAAGGTGACATAGAACTTGTCCATGGAAACTTTCAGTATCTTTGCCATGGCCTGAAACATGCGAAGATTCGCCTGGTGAGGGATAAACCAGTCAATGTCCTCTATGGCCACGCCATTAAATCGAGCCGCTTCGTAAATGGAATCCACAAAATGCCTTACGGCCACCCTGAAACTCGCATTCGCTCCAATCAACTGAAGGGAATGAAGCCCTTTGTCAACACTTTCATGGGAGATAGGAGTTGTCTTAGAACCACCTCCGGGCATAAGAAGGTCCTGACCGTTTGCTCCGTCCGTATGGATATGGGTGGATAAGATTTCATGCCCCCCTTTCCCCAGGGACAACACCGCGGCGCCGGCACCGTCACCCCACAGGATACAGGAGGTTCGATCTTTCCAATTCAACGTCCGGGTCATGATTTCCGATGCCACAACGAGAACGCATTTTGCAGCGCCCGTCTTCAAGTACTGCTCCGCAACATTGAGAACAAAGATATACCCTGAACAGGCTGCAGTCACATCAAAGGTTACTGCCTGGGGAGCATTCAGTTTCGCTTGAAGCCAGTTGGCGGCCGACGGGCAGCATGTGTCGGGTGTTATGGTCCCGAACAGGATGAGGTCCACATCTTCCGCGGCTTTTCCAGCCGCCTCAAAGGCAGCCAGTGAGGCTTCATAAGCGAGATCTGAGCTGGTTACATCCGGTTCTGCAATCCTCCGCTCACTGACGCCCGTTCGCTGTACGATCCATTCGTCCGTGGTTTCAAGCCCCATGGCCTGTAGGTCTGCATTGGACAACACTCTGGGCGGAACATGGGAACCTGTCCCTAATATCTTGATTCCCCCCATAACGTTATGACTTCCCCACCTTGATGCCCAATTCCTTTTCTTTTTTTGCCACGGCCAGGCGTGTTTTTATTACCGTATCGGGAATCAGGCTCATGGAGTCAATGCCGCATTCCACGAGGAATTCCGCAAAATCCGGGAAATCGCTCGGAGCCTGCCCGCAAATCCCGATCTTTTTTCCCTTTTCTTTCGCCACGTCAATGACCTGCTTTATCAAACGTTTGACCGCATCGTTTCTTTCATCGTACAGGTGGGCAACCAGGGAGGAATCCCTGTCCAGGCCAAGGGCTAGCTGGGTCAAGTCATTGGAACCTATGGAAAAACCGTCAAAGATCTCGGCAAATTGATCGGCACAGATCACGTTGCTCGGAATTTCGCACATGACATACACTTCGAGGCCATCTTCTCCCTGCACGAGACCAAGCTTTTTCATGAGATCGATCACTCTTTTTCCTTCCGCGGCCGTTCTGCAAAAAGGCACCATCACCTTGATGTTCGTCAGTCCCACTTCACTGCGTGCTTTGCGAAGGGCTAAGCACTCCAGCTCAAAAGCCGGCATAAAATTTTCATCGTAGTATCGGGAAGCCCCTCTCCATCCGATCATCGGATTGCTTTCAACCGGTTCGTACAGATATCCACCAAGGAGATTTTCATATTCATTGGTTTTGAAATCCGACAGCCTGACAATCACATCATTAGGATAGAAACCAGCAGCGATACGACTGACTCCTTCGGAAAGTTTGTCAACGAAAAACTTCTTCTTGTCGTCATACACAGATGTGATCTGATCGATTTTGTAAACGACTCCTGCAATCCTCTGATCGTTGAGCGCCTTTTTTTTGAGTTCGTCATAATTGATCAGGGCCAGGGGGTGTATGCCTATATGGGCGTTAATAATAAACTCTTCCCTCGCCAGGCCGACCCCGTCATTGGGAATCATACCCTCTGAAAAGGCTTTTTCAGGCATCCCCACATTCATCATGATCTTCGTACGTGTTTCAGGAATATTTTCCAGATTGACCGTTTCCACGCTGTATTTTACCAGTCCGTCATAAACAAACCCGGTTTCGCCCTCGCAACATGAAATGGTGATTTCCTGCCCCGTTTTGATCAGTTCATCTCCATTCCCCGTCCCGATAACACAGGGGATTCCCAATTCCCTTGAGACGATCGCAGCATGACACGTCCGACCTCCTTTGTTGGTAACAATGGCGGACGCGATTTTCATAATAGGTTCCCAATCCGGATCGGTCATGCTCGTTACAAGGACATCCCCTTTTTTAAATTTCTCCATTTCCGTTGTTGACTGGATAATATTGGCCACACCCTGGCCCACTTTGGTCCCCACGGAAGTACCGCTGACCAGGAGATTTCCCTCCTCAAGGATGTGGTAATTCTCGTAGGTGGAGGAATCCTTATGACTATGAATAGTCTCGGGTCGCGCCTGGACAATGAACAATTCTCCCGTACCCGCATTTACACCATCGCCGTCCTTGGCCCATTCTATATCCATCGGCTTGAAATAGCCGGCTTCTTCACTGTAATGTTCTTCAATTATGCACGCCCATTCAGCCAGTTTCAGGATTTCATCTTCTTCCAGCACATATCGGTGCCTTTCAGCAAGGGTAGTGGAAACATTCCGTACCGTGGCATCATCCTCCAGGGAATAGACCATTTTAATATCGCGATCTCCCACTTTTCGGCTGATGATGGCCCGTTTCCCCATTTTGAGTGTCGGCTTGAACACATAGAATTCATCTGGATTGACGGCGCCCTGCACGACGTTTTCCCCAAGCCCGTAGGCCCCGGAAATAAAAACCACATCTTTGAACCCGGTTTCCGTATCAATGGAAAACATCACACCCGAATAGGCGGAATCGCTCCTGACCATTTTTTGAACGGCAATGGAAAGAGAAACCTCGAACTGATCGAAACCTTTATCGTGCCGATAAGAAATCGCCCGGTTCGTGAAAAGGCTTGCAAAACATTTTCGGCACGAATCCAGAACGTTTCTTCTCCCTCGGATATTCAGGTATGTATCCTGCTGTCCTGCAAAAGAAGCATCCGGCAGGTCTTCCGCCGTAGCAGAGGAGCGGATAGCCACATCCAGGTTATCCAATCCTCCCTGATCGAATTCCTCGCCAAGTTTTTCATAGGCACCGAAAATAGCCTGCATCAGGTCAGGAGGGATCTCCGCATGCAGAATAATATCCCTGGCCTGGCGCCCTTTTCTCATGAGGTTTTCGAGGTTGCTCGTATCCAGGTTTTTAAGGACTTTCTTGATTTCATCCTCTATTCCAGCATACTTCAGAAAATAACGGTAAGCATAGGCCGTAATGGCAAAACCGTTGGGAACTCTTATTCCTTTTTCGTGGAGTTTCTGATACATTTCCCCGAGAGATGCGTTTTTCCCCCCCACCAGAGGAACATCTCCTATACCAATCTCATTAAACCAGAGGATAAACTTTTTATGATTGTTCGCGGCCATTTAATGCCTCCTGATTTGCTGAACGGTTTGTATTTATCTAAGGTTTGCGGCAACCTGGTCAGGGAACCCCGACCAGATGAAGAAAACTGGCTTTTCATCACGTATTTCAACAGAAACTCTTTCTTTGATGACTATTATCATCTAACCTATTCTATTGTCAATTCACAATTCATTCTGAAAATCGGCAAGATTTACACATTTTCGGCCCGACGAAATATAGGTCGACAGGAAGGACGGACTTCATGACTGAAAAAACTCCCCACACGACTATTTATCTGGACCACAATGCAACCACACCAATCCATCCGGATGCACGCAGGGAGATGATGCACTACCTCGAAAATGAATTCGGGAACCCATCCTCGAACTATCCCCTCGGTGAAAGTGCAAAGAGGGGAGTAGAAACTGCACGAAAAGAAGTGGCAGCCCTTCTCGGATGTAAAAAAGAAAACATCATCTTCACATCGGGTGGAACAGAATCCAACAATATGGTGCTGAAAGGCCTCGTAGACTTCAGTATGCCTGAAAAACATCATATTATCACATCCGCAACGGAGCACCCGGCCATCCTGAACCCTGCTCTGTTCCTCATGGAACTTGGCGTGAAACTGACAATTCTCCCCGTCGACGGTTCTGGAAGGGTCGATCCCGATCAGGTCAGAAAAACCATCCTGCCTGAGACCGTTTTGATTACTATCATGCTTGCCAACAACGAAACGGGCACCCTCCAACCAATCAAAAAAATCTCCGAAATTGCACAGCAGCATGAGATCCCCTTCCATACGGATGCCGCCCAGGTTGTCGGGAAAATGCCCGTGGACGTATCTGACCCCAAGTTGGACTTTCTCACAATAGCGGGGCACAAGCTGTACGGCCCCAAAGGGGTGGGCGTTCTTTATGCACGGGATATCGATTCCCTCACGCCTCTCATTCACGGAGCGGGACAGGAGTCGGGTAAACGGGCGGGGACGGAAAATGTCGTCCTGGCAGCAGGATTAGGGTCGGCATGCAGGATTGCCGAAAACAGGATGGTAAAAGACCTTGAAAAGATGCTACTTTTGAGAAACCATCTGGAGAAAAGGCTTTTTGAAAACATAGACGGGCTTGTGCTCAATGGCCACCCTACCGAAAGGCTGCCCAACACACTGAACGTCTCGGTTCCGGGGTTGGAAGGGGCAAAAATCCTCGCAGGCCTGCCGGAGATCATGGCCTCCACAGGAGCTGCCTGCCATGATCAGTCCGTCACCCTTTCACACGTACTCTCCGCCATGCATGTCCCCCTGGAAATAGGGATGGGCGCCATCAGGCTCAGCGTGGGACGAAGCAACACAATGGAAGAAATTGAAAAGGCTTCCGAACAAATCATCAACCAGGTAAAGAGGTTGCGCAATGAAAAAGGATAAGGATAGTGAAAAGCTGGCATTACTGATCATCGACATGGTCAAAGACAATTTTGACGAAGAAAAGCACTTGCCGATTACTGCTTTTGCGAAGAAGATCATAGACCCCATCAACAAACTTTCGGCCACGTTCAGACGAAAGGGGTGGCCGGTTGTTTTCTCAACGGATTCCTTTCACAAGGATGACTTCATCTTCACGGGCCGAATGCCCCCCCACTCTTTAGCCGGAACCAGCGGAGCTGAAATCGTTAACTCCCTCGATCGAAAACAAGAAGATTATTGGCTTCCCAAACCGAGATTTTCCGCTTTTTTTGATACGGGGCTGGAAAAATGGTTGGAAGGCAGAGGAGTCGGTCTCTGTGCTGTAGCGGGAATTGCCACTAATTTCTGTGTATTAACCACGGTCATGGATGCCCTGTGCAACAATTTTAAAGCGGTTCTTCTGGAAGATTGTTCTGCCGCTTTTACCATGGAGGTTCATGAGCAAACACTGAACCTCTACCGGAAAAACCCCCTGTATCCGCTGCTCAAGGTATCGACTTCAACAGAGATTTTAGAAGAGCTTCCATGAAAGCTCCCAATTTGCCCTGCGTGAGGGTAGCCATAACGGTTCCGGTAAAAAACACTTTCACCTATCGTGTTCCCCCGGATCTTGTCCCCCTTGCCCAGGTGGGCTACAGAGTGCTGGCGCCTTTTCACCGTCGCATGGTCATCGGATATATCCTGGAAAAAGACCCCGAATCCACGGGCAGGGAATTGAAAGAAATATCGGACGTTCTGGATATGACGCCGGTTTTCACCCCGGGGATGGTTTCCCTTTTTGAATGGATGGCCGATTACTATCTGAATCCAATCGGACTGATCATAAAATCGGCGATTCCCGGCGATCATTTCAAAACAGCGCACCTTAAAGAGAAAGGCAAAAAAATTCTGAAAGGTTCCCTTTCTCAAAACCAGGAAAGGGAAATTCTTGAATGGGTCAACAAAAATCCCGGCAAGAAAATACGATGGTCTCTCAAAACGATCTACCCTCTTAAAGAAAAAGGGTTATTGAATATAGAAGACCGGATCATCTCGGCCAAGTCCAATCCTTACCTATTGAAGTTCGTGGCGCCGGAAAAAGATCTGGATTTAAAAACAGCCCTTGCCTCCATTGGGCCCGGAGATAGTAAGCCGAAAAATGAAATAGAATTCCTGGAAATGGTCTACCGTGACGGGGCTGTCCTTTTGAAGGATCTACGGAAGCAGTTTTCCAATGGATCTTATCTCGTTGGAAAATGGGTAAAAAAAGGGGTTATCAAAACCCTGGAGCTGCCTGTATCCAGGAATCCTGAAGGAATCAACATTCACCCTCTTTCCCGCCCTCATCAACTCAATGAGCAGCAGCAAAGCACATTAGGTACCATCATAAGGCATCTTGACAAAAACGTTTTTTCTCCCTTTCTCCTCTATGGAATCACCGGCAGTGGAAAAACCGAAGTCTATTTTCGCGCCGTCGAACATGCTCTCAATTCCGGAAAGCAAGCCATCATCATGGCCCCTGAGATATCCCTTGCCGTATACCTTGAAGGATTTTTCCGGGCAAACCTCGGCGACAGAATTGCCGTTTACCACAGCGGCCTGAACAAAAAAGAAAGAGTGTATCTTTGGCGGCAGATGGCAATAGGAAGGTTCGACGTGGTTATAGGAGCGCGTTCGGCTCTTTTTGTCCCCTTTTCCAGACTGGGGTTAATTATCGTTGATGAGGAACACGACCCCGCATATGTCCAGAAGGGAGGCCCGGGCGCCACCCATTACCAGGCCAGGGACACTGCCGTCATGCGGGCCAGAATGGAAGGCGCAGTGGTTGTTTTAGGATCGGGAACGCCTTCCATCCAGTCTTTTTATAACACCGCCACAGGCAGATATCACCTTCTATCCATGCCGGAACGGGTTGAAAAGCGTTCCCTTCCAGATATGGAACTGGTGGACATGAAGAAACTGAAAGAAGAGTCGGGGAAAGAGGAAATTATCAGCACCAGACTCCGAACAGCCCTTCACGAAAATCTTTCGGCAGGAAGTCAAACCATCTTGTTTCTCAATCGCAGGGGCTTTCACAGGATCCACATATGTCGCAGCTGTGGAAAATCGATCACCTGCCCAAATTGCGATGTGACCCTCACACATCATCTCAGAGAGGACAGGCTGGCCTGTCATTACTGCGGATTTCATTGCAATCCCACTTCAAAATGTCCCTCCTGTGGAGGGACCTCTCTGAGGGCATACGGGTTTGGGACTGAAAAGCTGGAAGAAGAAATCAAAATCCTCTTTCCCGACGCAAGAACAGCGAGGATTGATGGGGATATGGCCCGTAAAAAAGGAGAGATCAGTAAAGTCCTGAGAAAATTTGCCCGGCAGGAAACCGATATCCTTGTGGGAACCCAGATGATAACAAAGGGATATGATTTCCCCCATGTTACGCTGGTCGGCATTATTTCCGCTGATCTCTCGCTGGGATTTCCCGATTTCAGGGCCGGGGAAAGGACATTTCACCTGTTATCGCAGGTCGCAGGCCGTGCCGGCAGGGGAAATCTAAAAGGAAAAGTCATCATTCAAACACACAATCCGGAACACTATGTTATTCAAGCAGCCCTGGAACATAATTTCCACGCGTTTTTCGAGAACGAAAAGGCCCTGCGAAAACAGCTCCGCTATCCACCATTCTCTCATCTTGCATGCATAAGATTGAAAGGGAACAGTAAAAAGAAAACGGAAGAAGCAGTTCACAGGGTACGCTTGAACACGGAAGCCGTCCTGAAACAGTGGTCAAAAAGGGGAAAAGAGATCCGTGTTATGGGGCCGGTTGAGTCCCCTATTGCGAAAATAAAAGGAAAATACAGGTGGCAATTTCTCTTTAAATGCGAAAGCAACGGGTACCTGAAGCTCTTTTTGAGCGAAGTGGAAAGACTCTGTGCAAACGAACTCAGATCCAGTGGGGTCAGCCTCCTGATTGAAGTAGATCCCTACCATATGCTGTAGGGGGCGGGTTGCGGGGTTTTTCATACCATCCATACCTCTTTTTTATATTCGGATGATGATTCGCATACCGTAGGGGCGAAAAATTTTTCGCCCTTACCATCGTCCACACCGCCGCCCACACCATCACCCTTACACGATGGGTACAACCGATCCGTTTCCCATTGGGCAGGATTGTTCCGCATGTATTCCCGAATTCGGTTCAATTCCTGTTCATTGCGGACGATGTGTTCCCAATAATTGCGTTGCCACACATCGCGAATCACGGTGTGGTTTCGCATCCATTTGGTCACGCCGATTTTGAACCCACGGACAATGGAACCAAGGGTCTTTGATGTTCCGCATGGCCGTGGTGCCGTTTTGGGTAGGGGGGATTGTGGATGCAATGGTATGGACGGTTGTAGGGGCGAAAAATTTTTCGCCCTTACCATCGCCCCTGCCGTCGCCCCTACATCGGATACTACGGTATGGTCTATATCCGTGATCATCACAATCCCATGGACATGGTTGGGCATCACAACGAATTCGTCCAATTCAACATGCGGAAAATGGGTAGGGATATTATCCCAACATTGTTGGACAACCTGTCCTGCATCATTTAGCCGCATTTCCCTGTTTACGATACCCCCGAACAAGCATTGCCGGTTGTGCGTGCAGACGGTGAC